>Ga0315545_1002916_pt1 | contig 15016 bp, 30 predicted proteins | sample SalMarSW160210MG_FD_203096 | JGI IMG/M metagenome (GOLD analysis project Ga0315545, IMG submission 203096) | Salt marsh sediment microbial communities from the Plum Island Ecosystem LTER, Massachusetts, United States - Salt Marsh Sediment SW1602-10 ... | reverse complement strand
TACACCGACACCCAGGTGGAGGGCTACCAGCACCACCCGAAGATCGCGTTCGAGATTGCGGTGTAGGTATGGCTTACGTGAGTCTGGTCCGAGAGCGTACGAAGCGGGGCGCCCACTGGAAGGTTCTCATGTATGCTTGCGAAACATGTCGCCAGGAGTACGAGTTCAAAAAATCGCGCTCCGCGGAACAGCTCATGGCGGACGGTTGTGCCGTAGTAGTGGCAGCCGGCGAGATCCGCAGCGTCACCTGCCCAGCTTGCATCGCGCACGAACGTAGCATGTTCAGGGGGATCGAATGAGTGGACTCAACAAATTGCCTCCCATGTGGGCTGCCTACGTGTGGGCTGTCGGGCTGGCGATGTGGATCATTGCGCTGCTCTGCGCCAAGAGCTGGTACGACGAATCCAAGCAACTCCAAGCCTCGCTCCATCAGCAGCGTGAGGTAGCGCAGAACTTGCTGAAGAAGCTGGGGCAGCGTGGGAAAGATCTCGACTACGCTCTCGATCTACGTGACCACTGGAAGAGCGCCTACGAGGGCTGCGTGAGCACGCGCGGCTGCAACCACGTCGAGGAGCTGGTCGCTTGCCAAGAGGAGTCGATCTTCCACCTGCAGAGAGACATGGAGAGCCACGGCAAGCTCGCAACGTGCTACGCTTGTGCTCCTCGCTGCCGAAAGAACGAGGAATGAGAACAGAGATCAAAAGCGCATTTCGCTGGGTGTTGGGTTTTGCATTGGGTGCGCTCCTGGTGTACCTGGCGCGAGAACTCCTCGACGCCTACCGAGCGGAGCAACTCTGTCGCGAGTACTGCTTTCCGTTCGTAGCTGTCGCCTGCCAACTGCCATCAGAGGGAACCACCTGGGATGTGGTCTGTGCGAAGGCGGATGGGCATACGCTTCGCACCAACGCCTTCCGCGGCACAGGCATGCTTCGGTGGAACGAGGAGCGTGAGCAGCGTGACTGCCAGCAGCGCTGTCCGTGCAAACTCAAACAGCTCCCGAAGCAGAGCTCGGACGGAGCTCCGGATGGCGACTGAGCTCAGTATTCAGGGAAGGGAGTAGATCATGGGTAAGTCATCCAAGATCAGGCACCGTCGGCGCCGCACAATTAGCTGGCGGCGGATTCAGGCGGAGCGCGCCGTGCTGAGAGACTTCGAGCGGAAGGGAGCTTCTGCCGAGAGCGTCGTGCGCACCAAGAATTTTCAGCACCTCGTCGCCGCGCGCATGAAGGGGTAGGCAGCGTTGAGCTTCGAGGTTAGAGGACCAAAGGTCGGTGTAGGCACTTGGAGCGGAAGCCAGGGGCCGTTACGTCGCGTGGTGCAAGCTAAGCTCCTACCCCGGCCCCTCAACTTTCACGCTCGGTCGTGGCAGCTGGTCCTCTCGTGCGGACACCAGGTGCTCAAGGGGTGGTCGCGCCCCAACCGTCCCCTGACAGCGCACTGTCCGTTGTGCGCCGGAACGCTGACCGCGCAGGCTGTAGGAGATCTTTCCAAATGAGAAAGCTGCACCTCGGTTGCGGACAAAACCAGCTCCCGGGCTGGAGCAACCACGATACCGACGTCGACCTCTGTAAGAAGCTACCGTTCGAGGACGACTCCGTCGATTTCATCTTCACCGAGCACGTCGTCGAGCACCTCTCCGGTCGGGATGCAATGCGGTTTTTTATGGAGTGCCAGCGCATCCTCAAACGTGGAGGTGTTGTGCGCACAGCGCTTCCCGATCTCCGACGCTTCTACGCGCTGGCTACCGAAACCCACATCAAAATGCAGTACGGCTTTGGGGCTACGGCTCCAAATCGGGAGGCGGCGACGCGGTTGATCATCTTCGACTACGACCACCAGAGTTGTTGGACGGAAGATCTGCTCGACACCATGCTGCGACTCGCTCACCTTGCAACCCAGACATGCCAGGTGGGAAACTCGTCTCACCCCGAGCTCAGCGGGCTCGAAGGCCGAGGAGTCATGGCTGGCGGATCTGGCATCAACGAGGCTTAGACGTGCGTAGTGGAAGGAACCAAGCCGTGAGTGCGCGCTTCGCAGTGTTAGTTTGTGGATCTCGCAGCTGGACCGAGCGCGATCCAATTCGCGACCGCTTGCGGAAGTACCCGCAGGGCACGCTACTGATCCATGGCGACTGTGGGAAGCGTGATGTTCGCAGTGGACGCGCTACTTGCGGAGCAGATCTCCTGGCCGCAGAGATTGGTCGAGAAGAATTTGGGCACGTGCCGATCCCCATGCCAGCCCCATGGAAGCATAGGGGGCGATCAGCGGGTCCGCTACGCAACAAATGCATGATCGAGGTGCTCTGCCGCTTTCGTTGGTGCGGCTACCGAGTCGCGGTAGAGGCGTTTCCTTCCGAATCCTCCAAGGGGACCTGGAACACTGTAACCCTGGCCGAGGGGGTAGGGGTACGTCCTACCGTCACCCGCCAGCAGTGAGATCGGCAGGTGCCAGCTACCACCACGGAACGAAGCTCGCGGCGCGTTCTCGGGCCCACCGGAATCGCCCTGGCAGTAGGTCGGGCCGCAGCCGAGCCGGACGCACACCTGCTGTAGGGAACGGCTGCGCAAGTCCCATTCGGACCCGCGCGCGCTCCAGCAGCGCTGGGGAATCCTGCACCAGGGACTCGTAGCGGATCTCGATGGCACGGGGGTAGTTTTGCAGGAGTCTGCTCCCCTCGTAGTCGGCAGCCGCCCAGCAGAGCGCAGCGCGTTCTTCTAGCCGAAGAGCTCCGTAGTCGAGCCTGAGATCCGAGCTGATCCCAAGAACCCGAGACGGCATCTCGACGTATGGCCACCCCGACTGAAACCGCTCGACGAATGCCGGATGACGGAGCATCGAAGAGATCGTGAATTCTAGGCCGCGGCGCACTACCCAGAACCAACAGCCGGGGAAGCTCCGCACAAGCTCTTCCCAGTGCCAGAGCAACTGGTGAGACTTGTCCGCGTAGTGTAGCTCCGGGCACACGGCGGCTTGCTCCTCATACGCGCGCAGCAGTTGGGGCCAGAGTCCGGGCAAGCGCGCGGGCCAAAGCGAGAGCTCGGCCCCAATGCCGTGCATCGGTGGACACTCCACCGTACAGCGGATCTCCGGGTGGCTGTCGAGGATGCGACCGACCCAACAACTCCCACAGCGACCACTTCCCACCACAAATATGCGCACAGCTGGTAGACTACCATGCTTTTTCACTCGGCGCGCCGCCGCAGGCTCCCAGACTGCACTCAAGACAGAACCATGATCTCCGCCCGCACCCGTCGCACGCACCTCTGGGCCGTGCTCGGAAACCAAATTATGCACGTCATCCGGCCTCGGGGATCCTTCATCGGGAGGGACGGAGCCTACCTACGGCTCGCCTCCACTGGACAGAAACTCCAGCTGCCTCCCGAGCGACTGTTCCGCAACCGGGACGAGGCGGAACGCTACCTTGCGCTGCGCATTTTAGCCGGTTAGCTTGCTGCCGTGCGTCGCATTGCGCCTTCCTCTGATCCCGTGTGGAACGAGCGCGCTCGCTCGCTCCTAACCTTCCTGCAGAAGCACCGCAACTGGGAAGAGCTCGCAGGCTGGGCGCGGAGGATGCGCATCTCCCAGGCTGAGCTTCGCAACACCATTGCACACGCCAACCGATTGATCCGGCACGAGGATGGAAAGTGGTGGGCTGTCCTACCCGTGCCCAGAGACGAGTAGTACCCTCTCCCTAGCCGTCGTCCGACTCACACTCCTCCAACCGCTCGCTCAGCTCCTCGTTAGCCAGCGTCAGCTCAGCTATCACATCGCTTGCCTCGGACGCCGCGCGCTCAACCTCGTCGGTGAGTCCTGAGAGACGGCTCCGCAACACGGAGAATTTCTCTTTCACGAGCTCCCGCACCTCCTCCGCCGCGATCTCGTGCGGCAGCGGGGTGACTTCCTCCGTATCGCTCGGGGCAAGCGAGTCGTAACACCAGACGAGCTTGTCCCCCAGCTCGTTGAGCTTCTTGCTCTCCAGAGCCTTGCCCATGGTTTCGAGCTCCTGGGCTCCTTCCAACAGGGCTTCGAGCACATCTTCCGGCAGCCCCAAATCCTCCAAGAGCTCGTCGGTGGACTCTGGCAGCTCGCGGGACAACCGGTCGACCGCTTCCATGATCGAGGCTACGCAGCTGTGAATCGCCCGGTCGGGCTGCTGGTTCGCTCCGGGTCGTCCCACCCTGCGCCTGAGCCTGGTTTTGTCCTTGGCCATCGTATCCTCCACTCAGTCCTGTTCCGTCACGTCCGCCGACCATCCTTCATCGGCCCTCGTGACCAGCACGTGCAAGCGAGTGCCTAGCACGAGATCCTGCTGCCCCGCATCGAGCAGGTCACGCTCCCAGGCCAGTAGAGCCCGAGCCGCGGCCGCGGCGACGGTACGTCCATGAAAGCCGTCCTCGTGGCGCCGGGCCGCGTACTGAGTGCGCCAGAGAATGCAGTGAGCCACGCTGCCGAGCAATTGATCCAACCGTTCGCCCAGGAGCTCCTGCGCACTGAAGGCCGAGACCACCGCCTTCATCAGGCTCTCGCGATCCTGCGGAAGCTTTCGGATCTGCGCCGCGACGCGCTCAGCTAGCTCATGTCCGTCCATCTGCTACTCCCGATCGCGAGCCTCCGGCATTCCCAGTAAGCGTCGCACCTCGTCGCGATCGAGATCCAGGATATGCGATCCCGTCCAGCGACGCACGTTCGCGATGAGGCGGTGCTGGTTGGCCACGTGGCTGCGACGCTTGTCCTTCACCCGGTAATGCTGAGTGCGGTCCTCATCACCGTGTGGGATTGAGTCGGCCAGCCCGCAGGGGATCTCCTCGAAAGGCAGTCCGAGCTTGAAGCGCAGCCGGCAGCGCATGTCGAAGTCCTCGGCTCCCCAGCCAGCGAAGTTTTCGTCGTATCCGCCAGATTCGAGGTAATCACGAGCGTGCACGACCAGTAGACCGGTCAAATCTTGGCGCGGCTTGTAGCCCTCGACGAAATAGAACTTCCCCGGCTGCACGTGCACCGAGAGCCAGCCCCAAAGCGCCGGCGTGACGAGCGTGTCTGCGTCGAGCACGCAGAGCCACTCACCGAACTGCTCCGCCGCTTGGCGTAGGCCGAGGTTCAGGGCCTCGGGCTTGCTGAACGCTTCTCGATAACCGCTGGATACGACACTCACGCGACTGTTGGGAGGAGGGTAGGCCCCGTGCACCCACCAGGCGCATCGATCCGGGCACGAGTAGTCGACGATTACGACGTGCATCGGGGTGTGCTGTAGCAAAAGTGGCAGCGAAATGCGCAGATGCGCCAACCGACCCATGCACGTTACGACCGCCGTCGCTTTCACTCTCTACCCGGCAGCGTTGCTCAGCGCGTCACCGCGCAAGTCCACGAAGGTGCGAGGAGGGAGTTTTTGCTGAGGCAATTGGGTCACGCTTTCGCGATCCGACGAGAGGATCTACTGCGCCGGCGGAAGCGAAGGCGCCGCGCGCGACGCAGTGCTTCCAGCGCCTCCTTTAGTACCCGCGCTTGGTGCCGGCGCTCACGCGAGCGCGCTGAGTAGACGTATGACCGCGTCGTGTGGATGCCCTTCCGCTTGGCCCTGCGCACCACCTCCTCGGCGGTCAGGACCTCGGGCTGCGACAAGATGAATTCACGGATCGATCGTGCCCTCACGATTCCTACCTACCGATCTACAGCACGGCCACACTTCCCTCACCGGAGCCGCGCAGCCCATCGAAGCGCTCCCACGGGATCAAGAGCAGGCGCGCTGTCCGCGGAGAGAACTCCACGTGACCGTCATGCCGGAGTGCGATGCTCGACTGACCACAAGCGCACTCGCGCGTGCTTCCTTCGATTCCACGCAACACGTCCTCACAAGCCGGGCAGCATAGCAGCACAATGCCGTCCTTCTCGCTAGCCACCACGCGATCTCCCAAGTTCGATTCCGCTTTGGTATTGGGTGGCGGCATGCTCATGAATTGCCTCCAGCAAAGCCGTGCGTCTTTCGTTGCGTTCGCGCGACGCGCCCTCGGCCGCCGCACGGTCATCCTCGGTCGCTCCCTCACGATTGGCGCGCTCCAAGGCGTAGCCCACTCGCTCGCTCGCTCGGTCGAGCTCGCGTAGAGCCTCTTCGACTGCTCCTAAAGTGCTCATCGCGGCCACCCTATCAGGGCACCGCCGGTGCGTCAAGCAAATCAGTTGAGGGGAGCGTTCCCATCTGAGTTTGAACCGTCATCTCGACCGGGATCCGGTTCTCGGTTTTGCTCGTCCTGGTCCAGCTCCTCAGAGATCTCGTCCCGGGCGGCCACCAGAATCCCGTAGACACGAGCATCCTCCTTGATCCGGTTGAGGATCTGGTCGAGTCCGGCTTCGAGCCTGGACTCTACGTGCTTGAGCGCTTGCTCAGCACCGCCATGCTCCGACACGATCCGTTTGGACTCGCGCGAGATATCCTGCTCCTTGAGCTCGGCGGCGCGAAGCAGGAGGATTTCTAGCAAATCCTCGTCGGTGCACTCTTCGGGGGAGAAATATCCGGGGTCGTCGTCCATACGCTGCCTCTCCTGTCAGGCTAGCGGGCATGCTACCTCAATCCACGCTCCCGTAGGAAGCCCCAGAGTGTGGTCCACGGCAGCTGAAACGTCGGGTTGCTGGCAGGCAGCTGGAACCAAGACGTAGCTTTGTCGTGGTACTTGAAGAGCACGTTGCCGTCGAGCTGAGTCGGAAACTGTTGAAATCGGTCGACATAATAGCTGGGCAGCAGCTCGGGGGGTAAAGCGTAGGTCCTCCCCCGGCGCAGTGTGATGAGGGGGTGGTGCTGGAAGCCCGGTAGGCACCGCATCAGCCCGATCCCTGCCAGTTGGGCCTCGGAGCGCCGCTGCGCGGGATCTGGCCCCGGTACTCCCGCGCGCGGCTTTTCCACGCGCACCTCACGGAAGACCATGACGGCAGCGTCCCACCGGTACTCGACGACGCATCCCGGCAGACCGATCTCGGCACGCGACTCGCCAGCCAGGGCCGCGAGCGCAGCGGCCCGCTCGATCTCTTCCGGAATTCGGGCCTCCACCGCCTTTCGCACCGTCACGCCATCGAGCTCGCGGCTGATAGACCACCACTCCGGTCCGCTCATCACCCTCGGTGATCTACCACGAGCAGACCCATCGGGTCCAAGAGAGGCCGTGCTATACTGGATCTCATGGCCTCGGTCGAAGGCACCAAGCTATTTACTGGACTCTACCAGGGATCGGCTCCGCGTAGCGTTGCCGATTTGCGCGCCGCGCGGGTCGATCTTCTCGTCCTCTGCGCGCGTGAGCTACAGCCGGAGCGCGAAACGCTCAGAGGGATCCGTTACCTCCGCTGTCCCTTGGACGACAACGGGAGTCTCAGTGAACGGCACTGGCAACGCGCCTACTCGACCGCTACGCAAGTCGCGCGCGCGGTGCGACGCGGGCAGCGCGTCCTGGTCACGTGCATGCAAGGACGCAACCGCAGCGGACTCGTCGACGGGATCGCGCTGCACCTTCTGACCGGGAGCTCCGGTTGCGCCACAGCCGACTACATCCGGCGCCGGCGCCCCACTGCGCTCACCAACGAGACCTTCGCCCGGGCCCTCTGCCAGCGACTGCCCAGAGCCCGGCCCCCCGATCAGCGTCCCTGGGCGTAGCGTCCCGAACGCCGCTTGTACCGAGCGCCGTGTGTTCGGACGCGGAACGTAACACGCTTGCGACACCCGCTACAGCTGTTACGCGTAACGCGCTGGCCCTAGCTCCCGGATGGGAGGGAAGATCCTGCCGGCACCAGCGTAGTAGAAGGAAAAAGTTGCCAGTTGCGCACCGGAGGTGCTTTTGGCACAATCCCTGCAGGAGGGGAACACATCATGACGGCGACGGGAAACACCAGGGAGACCGAGACCATGGCCAAGAAACATGTCATCTCGCACTTTCAGACAGACGAAGACTACTGGGAAGCGCGCGGCTGGAACGACGCGCAAGCCGGGCGCGGGCCGCTGTTCGCTGACTCCCGAAGGCTCGGCGTACATGCCAAGGGGGAGCCGCCAAACAGCTGGACGCTCGCAGACGAGAAACGCCGCGGTCGAGCATACCTGCGAGGGTACGACAAGAATCAGTAGACCACCCCACCCCGCCCAGCGCCGCACCCCTCGGGGCCGGCGCTCAAGGCGTCAGGAGGCAACGAATACCATGCTCACAGGAATCGAATCTACTATCCGCTCCGGCCACACCGGCCACGACCATCTCATCGACTCAATCGACCGTGCGGCTGCCACTGACGCCGTCGCTGGCATCCAGTTTCGGCGATCTTCCGACGCGCTACTAGCGGCTCAGCAGGCGTACCTCGATGCCTGCGATACCAGAGTGCGCACCGCTCGTGTGCAGGTCACGCTGCGCACAGCACGTGGGGACCGGATCACCGTTGGCTGACCCCCACCCCCCACCCCGTTTCGCCCCGCACCGAAAGGCCGGGGCTTTTCGGGGTAGACGGCGAGACGATCTCGTCCCCAACAGAAGGACACAACATGACGCGCATCAATCTAGGATCTGGCCGCTGGTTTGACACTGACTCCGCTGAGTGCTTCGGCGAGGACACTCGCTGGGATGGACGCAACCACATCTCCGTTGCAACAGGCAGCCAATGGGAGCACGAGGAGCTCTACCGCACCCGCACGGGACGGTGGATTCTCCACGAGTGGAGCCAGTGGCAGGGGAGTCGCTCCAGCTATTCAGAGGTCGATGACGCTTACGCCAAACAGTGGCTGATCGACCAGGACCACGGCGACGACGTTGAGCGATTCTTCCCCGGGAGCATGGCCGCATCTGAGATCTGACTCCCGCTCACCCCGCTCCACCCCGGCACCCGCGAGGGCCCGGGGCTGGGGTGTCAGAGAGGATTGAGACCATGGCAACCAACACGGCAACAGATTTGGATCCAGCATACGAGCGATTCTTGGGGGATCTGGACTCGCTTCGGTCATTCGACTACGCCGAGCGCTCGCAACTCGGCCGCGGCCAGTACGTTACTCGCGGGCGCGGCTGGATGAAGCAGCACGACCGGGCCTCGGCGGGAGCGATAGTCGTGCTCGGACAGATGGCACAGCGGCACTACGCATTGCTCGATGTGGCGCTGGCGGTGATCTCGGCAATGAACCCCCACGCCTCGATTGCCGAGTGGAACGCAAGACTCTTTTCGTCGGCGCGCGAGGTTCTCCGGCGTGAGTACGACGACGTGGAGAAGCGTAGCGGTCCAGAGCCGTTTCGCCATTCAGAGTGTGTGCGCCCATACACGCGAGCGGAGAAGCTGCTCGTACTGGAGACCCTGCGCAGCCTGACCGACGAGTGGATGGGTCCGGGGTGGGCTGCCCAGCGGGCGGCACAGGAGCTCGGGGTCAAGCTTCCCGAGCGACCAAAAACATGGCTAGAGGAGATGGGCAGAGTGCCAGCAAATTGACTCTCAGTAAAACCGTACGGCTGTTACGCGTAACATGCTGGCCTTGACTCCCGGATGAGAGGGAAGATCCTGCCGGCGCCAGCGTAACAGAAGGAGAAAGTTGCCAGTTGCGCACCGGCGGTGCTTTTGGCACAATACCTGCAGGCAGGGAAAGAGATGACCAAAGACAACGAGAGTACCTGGATCCACCCCTTCGAGCTCACTGGCCTCGGACGCGCTCCGTTCCACTTCGTGCAGATGGTAGAGCGCGTCTACCAGGCATGCCACGGTGCTCCGGTGCAGCCCGGCGGTACCTGCGACCACTGCGGCAACGGCATCCGTTACTGTTACCAGATCCGGAGTGCCGACGGGCGCTTGTCCGAGGTCGGATGCGACTGCGTGCGCAAAACCCACGACACCGCACTGGATGCCAAGGTCAAAGCAGCAAAACGCACATTCCGGCACGCGATAAAAGCTCAGCAATGGCGCGATGCCGAGACGCTCCGGAAAGAGTCAGAGCGCGACGAGAATGAGCGCCACGGCTTCGAGCGGCTTTCCGATGACGAGTTGCGCCGCCGCTACAACGAGCGGCGAGAAGAACTGTGGCAGCACAAGATCGAGTGCGAGAGGTTGGACCGCGAGCGCGCGAAAGCCAGGTCGCGCCACGTGGGCGCAGTTGGCAAGCGTGGCGTGTTTCGCGTAACCATCGAGCGGACGATCGTCATCGAGAACGAATACAAGTGGGGCGACAAGCTGCTTTACCTGCTACGCGACTCCAACGGAAACCGGCTTACGTGGTTCTGCTCCGGTCGGCGGCTGCGGATTGCGTGCAGCCCGGACGACCCCCGCGGGTGGCAGGTAGAGGTTGGTAAGTACGAGCGCCGCGCCAAGGATGGGGAGACTCTGCAGATTCGGGCCACCGTCAAGAAACATGACACCTACGATGGCGAGCGCCAGACAGTTCTCAGCCGGGTTACCCCACTGACATGAACCGCCCCACCGCCGCCCAGCCCCGCAGCCTCGGCCCGGGGCTTGCGGGCGTAGAGGAGACCGAGACGATGGTAAAACAACTATCACCAAACCAGACAGAGTTGATCGCAAAACTGCGCGCATCCGAGTCCCGCTGCGTCGTGCCCCTGGGCGGCGGGTTCTGGGCCGTAGACGGTAAGCGAACCGCAATAGGGAGCGTCACCGTGTACTCGCTCGCACGCGCTGGCCTGCTTTGCCGAACGCACGCGGACCCGGAGTACTACCGCGACACGTACCGGTTGGCAGAGGCGCAGAGCGACGGCTGACCCCGCCTCAACCTGTCCAGCCCCGCAGCTTCGGCCCGGGGCTTTCGGGGTAGGAGGCGAGACGATCTCGCCCACAACAGAAGGACACGACATGACACGCATCAATCTAGGATCTGGCCGCTGGTTCAACACTGATTCCGCGGAGTGCTTCTGCGAGGACACTCGCTGGGACGGACACAACCACATCTCTGTCGCCACGGGATCACAGTGGGAGCACGAGGAGTTGTATCGCACGCGCACTGGCCGCTGGATCCTCCACGAGTGGAGCCAGTGGCAGGGGAGTCGCTCCAGCTACTCCGAGGTCGACGATGCTTATGCCAAACAGTGGCTAATCGACCAGGACCACGGTGACGACGTCGAGCGATTCTTCCCCGGGAGCATGGCTGCATCTGAGATCTGACCCCAACTTACCCCGCTCAACCCCGGCACCCGCGAGGGCCCGGGGTTGGGGGCGTAGAGAGGAGCGCATCATGAAATGGACGACAGCTTTTGCGGTTGGTGATCGCGTCGAGTTCAATGTGCCAGCATGGGGGTGGTGCCGAGCCCGGGTCATTCGCAAAACTCGAAGCGGAATTCCAATAGTCAGAACTGACGGACCAGCGGGTCAGTGTTTCAGCACATCCAAAAAGGACCTGAGGCACGTAGCGGACAAGGGATCATGACCATCGACGAACGCCAAAACGCTCCGGCGGTACTCGCACCGGCACCGGCTCCATCCGGCTCCAGAGAGTGGCTCTCCGATGCCCTACGCCACGCCTGCAGGTGTGCCTGCAACGACATCCCGACTCGACCGGCACAAGGAAGAGCGGCCTACGTAGTGGGCTACCTGCTGTCGGAGTCGACACTCAGCCAAGCTGAGGCAGACGCGCTGCTGGGATCCGTCACGTGACGGCCACCGAATCCGCCCTCTCTGGCTACGAGCCTGTACTTCCACCCCAGCCCTAGTGATCCCAAACCCCAGGAGTAGACACATGCGCAAACAAGCCATCCTCGAACGTTCCACCAACGGCAGCCGATCCCTGCTCCTGTGGAACGACTGCAACCCCACGACCCAAGCCGAGGTGCCGCAATGCAAGACTTGGGGGCAGGAACTCCACCGAACCCTGCGCGGCACCGGGGCCCGTTGGAACCCCTACGTCAACGGCTACTGTCTGCAGTGCGACGCGAAGAGCCTCGCCGAGTTGATCGACAAGCTACGCGAGTCGGGGTGGACGCTCCGGTTCGGGGACACCGTGCTCGCGTGCGACTGCACCTGTCCGCATGAGTGTGACTGCCAGGCCCCTGACGGCAATCCAGCGCTGCGCAGCAACCACTGCCCAAAGCACAATGAATATCCCGACCCGTACCCTACCTGCCCACTACACGGCAGCGAGTCCCCATGAGCGCCAAGGACGCCAAGGCATACCACCCCGACGCTCAGGCCCGAGCGTGGCTGTCTGATATACTGCGGCGCGGGCGCGACCGGGCCAAGGCACGCGGCATCACCAACCCGAGGTTGGCTGCCTGCGTCGTGCTCGGTTACGTGGCTGCTAACTCGGATCTCAGTGAGGCAGACGTTCTGGACTTCATTAGGGAGATCATGTGACCACCGCCACCGCTGTCGCCCTGCACGAGCACCGCGTGGAGCTGGGATCCGGCTTCGCTCTCATTACCGAGGTCAGCGGGGCGCGCGACCAGAGCGGGAATTGGACCTGGAAGGTCCAACGCGGGTGGACGGAGCTCCGTGGCTCCCGACAGCCGCTCGACTGGCGCCTCCTCGGCTGGATACGCAGCGACCCCGCGGTAGTTAGGGGGCTCCCCGAGGCAATGCGGGAGTGGGAGCGCTGGCCAGAACGCTCCCGCATGGTTACCGTAGCCTGATTACCGCTTTACCACACTTCCCTCTTGCGCACCGCTGGTGCTATCCGGTAGACTGCCCCAGAAGTCACAGCACGGAGCGATCCGATGAGCCGAAAATCCGAACTCGGTTACGTCTTTCATCCGGTGGGTACCGGCTCGGGCTGGCGCCCCGGGGTACGCATCTCCGAGGAGAGCAGCCAGCAGGTCCTGCTGCGCCCGAAGCGCGAGGACGAGGACGTGCCCGAAGGATGCGAGCTCCTCGACCTGGAGCCCATCGCACCCCGTCTGAGCGAAGTGCGAGCCGTACACGGACGTCCCCCGCGCGTAAACTCTCGCTCCTACCTGGAAGGTTGGGAGCGCATCTTCGGCGGCCGCAACGAAGCTGGCCAAGCCTGACACGGGGCAGCGTATGAGCCGACCAATCTATGTCTACCGCGTCGAGGAGTACAGCAAGAGCTACGACCGCAAGGCGCGCGAGTTCCGCCCCGCCGAGCCTGATCCACCCGAAGGCGCGCGAGGGCGGTGGCTGCTCGCCAGCGTGGCTCCGGTGCAGCCCGGATGGGTACTTTGCACCTGGAGCTTCCGCGAGGACTACACCGCCGAGGAGGAGCTCAGGAACGTGCGGCATGTTCTCCTGAACGTCTACAATGCGTTGGCTGAGCTATTTCCGAAGCAGTTCGCAAACTCTGAGGGTCCCGGAGGCTTCGCTGTCGACGCCCGCATCATGTTGATCCTGCACCAGCTCGTCCACCTGCGAGCGCGCGACATCCCCCAGCACGTCGAAAAATATTTCGATCGCATCGAACTCAAACCCTGACCCCGGAGGAGAGTTCCATGGAGTCCGGCAGCAAACTGATCTCGCTTCTGAAAGCACTGAATGTCCGCGTTGGCGCTCAGCAGCTCGTACTGGTCGCCATCGACGCGCACAAGCGCTTCGCGGTATGCTCCTACGGCGCGTCACGCGCAGCCTGTCAGTCCGTGCGTCCGCTCTGCGACGCCATCCACGCGGGGCTATCCTCGGGCGCTCTCCCCCATCCCAATCCGGTTCGCCCCTCCCCTGATATCGAAGAACGACCACCAGTAGCGCATGGATCGGTAACAGGCTGGAGCGAGCGCGTCGGGGACTACGACTGGGAGTTCATAGGCGGCCGCCGGATCCCGCTCGTCTGCCGCAACGAGGTGGAGGTAGCCCGCCTGATGCGCGACGACTCCAGCATTCACGTCCACGCGGATTGCGGGGCACTGGTGCGGATCCCCGTCTCTCTCCTGCGTTGCCTGGTAGATGCGGCGGAGGACCCGCCTGCAGACGAGGTTCAGTCATGACGGCGCAACGTTGGAGTATTCGGATCGAAAGCTCAGGCCCGAGCTGGAACGCCACCCTGGCCGGACTCGTCAAAATGCTGGCCGAGGCCGTCGCCATGCCGCGGTTCATTGGTGAGCACACCGAGGAGAGCGAGGCCGGCTGCTACGCCCGCATCGTCTGCCGCGAGCTCAAAGACGCCCGCGACGACTCACCCGAGGGAAGCTTGGTGAAACCTTCCTCGTAGAACAGGAATCCGCATGCGCATCACCGAAGCCCAACGGTTTTTTCTACGGCTGGCCGTCAGTGAGGGCTGGGTCTGCGCATGGCACCACGCCCAGCGACTCCCAGTGCAGCGCTTGGTCGAGCTCGGCCTGCTCACCAGGCTGCCTGATGAGAAGGACTTTCCCTACCCACTGCCACGCTACCGCGCCACTGCGCGTGGTCGGGCTTACTTACACTGGTACCGAGCGCGCCACGATCGCCCCGTGCGCGCCTTCCCGGATCCCTCGGGCGGCGAGTTGCGGCTGCGCAAGCACTGAACGGAACTCCCATGCCGCACGAGCACGCCCCCCTCAAAAGTTCGTCTCCCTCCGCTACTCCTCTCGACGGCTGGGTCGAGGGGATCTGCGGAGACCGGCACTACTTCAAGGAGGGAGGACAGATCGGTAGCACGGAAACGTGCTTCGGACACGGGGGCGGACGTTACTCGGTGCTGCTGCACCCAAACGGACAGCTGCGCCGAATGCGCTGGCACGCGAGCGAAGCGCAAGCGCGCAAAGTCGTCGAGGATGCCGCGCGCGCCCCGCGCTGGTGGCAACGGCTCGGGCTTTTCCTGGCGCGCGTCCTCTGGGCCCTATTCCGGTGTGTTGATTTTTTCGTGCAAGCTTACTGGAAGACTCGCTATCTCAACTGCCAGCTCGCTCTGGAGAGCGCCCGGGCGTCGATCGTGGAATTCGGTCCGTCACCGGCGCGCAAACGTATGCTCTACCGGCGCAAGGAAGAGCGGTTGGCGATGCGGCTGCTGCTCGAAGAGAAAGACATCCCGCTGCCGCAACGTCGGGAGGTATTCGAACGCATCGCTGGCGAGCCCTCGGAGGAGAGGATCCTGGAAAACCTCAGGTTGAAGCACCCGGAGAGACGGCATGGAGACTGACCCTCAGAACCCCGC
>Ga0315545_1002914_pt1 | contig 15018 bp, 13 predicted proteins | sample SalMarSW160210MG_FD_203096 | JGI IMG/M metagenome (GOLD analysis project Ga0315545, IMG submission 203096) | Salt marsh sediment microbial communities from the Plum Island Ecosystem LTER, Massachusetts, United States - Salt Marsh Sediment SW1602-10 ... | reverse complement strand
ACATCGTTACTGAACCGTATCTGCTCGATACGGGGCTGGTATCGCGTTCGATTTGTTTTGAGAATCCGACGGGGGCACCGGGCGAAGGTGGTAAGGCGGCGAGCAAACTCGGCGTCGGAAGAAAGGGGGCTCCCTCGATATCACTGAAAGCCGGCCAGGAAGTACAGCTTTGCGACATCGAGGGGCCGGGGACGATTCGGCATATCTGGATGACGACACTAAGTGACGCGCTTAACCTGCGATCTCTGGTGATTCGTGCCTGGTGGGATGGGCAGGGACATCCGAGCATCGAATGTCCCATCAGTGATTTTATGGGATTTGCGCATGGCAAGGTGATGCCGTATTACTCGGCGGTGCACTCGTTGGGTGAAAATGCCGGTATGAATATCTGGCTGCCTATGCCATTTGCCAGTCGTGCAAAGATTACACTGACCAACGATGGCGAAAAGGACATGCCGTTGTATTACCAGATTGACTACACCATCGCAGACAAGCATCCGGATGATGTTGGCCGGCTGCATGTATTGTTCCGCAGGGAAAATCCAACAACAATGAAGAAGGACTTTGTAATGCTGCCGCAGCGAAAGAACAAAGGCCGTTTTATGGGCGCAGTCATCGGCGTGCGTAATCTCACGCCCGGCCAATGGTGGGGTGAAGGCGAGATAAAGATTTATATGGACGGCGACACGGACTTTCCCACCATTTGCGGCACGGGAAGCGAGGATTACGTATGCCTGTCCTACGGTATGCAGCAGACGCCGTACCTCTACAATGGCTGCAGCTTGAACGAGAACAATTTCGTCTCGATGTATCGCTGGCACGTGCCGGACCCGATTTCGTGGCGCCAGGAATGTCGCATCACGATCCAGCAGATTGCCTGGAAGGACGGCCTGGCTGAAACGCAGGACGACTGGTCGTGTGCAACGTTCTGGTATGAGCCGGTCCCCAGTGCTGCATTGCCCAAGATGCCGGACGTCGGAGCCAGGACGGCAGATATCTGGCAGGATTAGTTGGGCGCGGGGGAGATTTGGAATACTATGAGTAGAGATCAGGAAACTGCACGGCTGACGATTTTGTGTATGTTGGCTGTTTTTGGCTTTTGCACGGTGCTTTGTGCGAAGCGGGAGGGCCCGGTCTATTATGACGTCAAAGACGTTGGAGAACCAACGGCGGAAGTGCCTTTTATTGAACCTTGGAAGGTTGTGTCTCTGGATGTCGAATACGGCGGGCAGTGGGTTGTGGCTGGTGACGTGGACAACGATGGCTTGGTCGAAATCGTCAGCGCCGAGAATGTGAATGAGAACGACGTTCATTACACCAGTACCGCGGCGGCCCAGAAACTGGACGGGTGACGGCGTTGATGAAATCTTAGTTGCCCATAATGGGTGTATCTATGACTATCATGGCAAGCGTATTGGCGTTTTCGCCGTGCCCGAGGACAGCTTGGAGGTTAAAGGCAAGGGGGAGAGAAGTATGCTCATCGGTGACATGACGGGTGACGGAGTACGCGATGTGATGATGGCAACTCCAGAGAAGGTGTATATTTATGTAAACAGGAAAGGGAAAAAGAGCAGTGGGCAAGTTCGGCCTGGGACCGAATTCAATTTCACTTTGTATTGATATATCAATGAAACAGATTAAGGTAAAAGGAGAAGATTATGGTGCGCAGAGTTTTTGTTGTTTTATGTTTGGTGGTAGCAATGTCCTTGGTCGGTTGTGGTGAAGTGGGACCTGGTGCGGGGCAAAGTAAAGCCGGTTTTGTGAAGCTGTTCAATGGCAGCGACCTGAGCGGCTGGGAGACGAGCGGTAATGCCAGATGGTTCGTCGAAGACGGCATGCTTGTGGGGACACAGGGCGAGAATAATGCTCCGGGAGACCTGTTTACAACAGATACATATGGGGATTTTCTGGTGACCCTTACTTATCGGGCTGAGTGGCCTTGTAACAGCGGCCTCTGGTTCCGCTACCAGTCACCAAAAAAGGCATACCAGGCCGATATACTCGAATATAAAAATCCGGTGTGCTATTCGGGTACATTATACTGTCCCGGCAAGATGTTCCTCGCAATGAATGAGGACAAAAGCATAGTGGACCGCGAGGGCTGGAATACGATAAAGGTTCGTGCCGAGGGTGACCATCTTCAGGTATGGCTTAACGGCCATCAGGTCGCTGACGTGCACGATGACACTACTGATTCGGGCAAGATTGGTTTCCAGGTCCATCCGGGAGACCAGTTCGGGCCGATGAAGATTGTCGTCCGCGAGCTACTGCTCAAGCCGCTTTGAAAGAGTAATCAGGGCCGCCCCCCTTGGTTAATTGGTGAGTAGTTAATTGGTTAATTGGTTAATTGACCACTCACCACTTACTACTCACCAGCTTGGCACGGTCAAGCTGAAGATTCTGCCGGGGTTTCATCCTGGAGGTAGCTTTTTTCTTTGTAGCCTCTGGCGACAAAAATGAAAATAACTGCTGTTACCAGCATCACGATTGTAAAGAACCAGAAATAACTGGGACCGGCAAGCTTGCTGGAGCCGTCTTCATTTTGGATAAAGGCGTTGACAGCGGCGGTGAAGGCATTTCCGAGTGAAATCGACAGGAGAAAGACTGCCATAATGAATGACTTCATTTTCTTAGGGGCCTGAGTATATGAGAACTCCAGACAGGTGATAGAGACCATTATTTCTGCAGAGGTAAGCAGCGCGTATGCAAGAACCATCCATCCGATACTGGGTGCTCCGCCGCCGACAATTCCGCTTTCAATCAGGGCTGAGACGACGAAAGGTGAAGCTGCCAGAAGCAGGCCCAATCCTATTTTGCGTAGTGCCGTCAATGGGAACATCTTGTTTATTGCCGGATATATAACGTAAGAAAAAACAGGAATTAAAATCAGTATCATCAGGGGGTTGAGAGCGACAATCTGGGTAGGCAGCCACTCATGGCCCAGCCAGTTGCGATTCATTTTCTCGGCCTGTAGCATCCAGGATGAGTCCATTTGGTCGAACAGTGCCCAGAACGGCGCCACGAAGACAAAGATAATACACAGCTTTCCAATGGCTCTGATACCTTCACCACTGAAGCACTCCTTGACAAATTGGATGCCGCCGCGTGGAATGTGAACAAATTTCTTTCTTCCGAGCCAGAATGCTAAAGTGGCCAGTGTCATAAAGCCTCCAGGTACTCCGAACGCGACTTTTGGTCCGTAGCGGTCCAGCAATATGGGTACAAAGAAATTCGAAAGAAAGGCTCCCAGGTTGATGGCGAAGTAGAACCAGCTATATATTTTTGCCATAAGGTGCTTGTTGCTTTTCCCAAACTGGTCGCCGACGTTGGCCGAAACGCAGGGCTTTATCATTCCCGAGCCGATTGCGATGAGTATCAGTCCGGTAGCGAGCCCAAGGTGTGTTTGATTGAATGCCAGCGCAAAGAATCCGAAGCAGTAAACTACCGAAAAAAAGAGGATAGTTTTGTATTTACCGAGCCAGATGTCGGAGACCAGTGCGCCGAGGAGCGGGGTGAAATAGACGGCTGAGACGAACAGGTGAAACCAGGTTTTGCTCTGCTCCTTGGTCATAGGGGCAAACTCGCCGGCGGCGTTGTGCAGGAAGTGGGTCATGAAAAAGACGAGGATGCACCGCATGCCGTAGAAGGCGAAACGCTCGGCGGCTTCGTTGGTAAGGATGTAGGGAATGCCTGCGGGCATTTTTTTCGATGGGAGGGGTGCGGTTAAATACTTGTTCTCGGCCATGATGAGTTCTCTAACTTTCTTTCTTATATGTGCCAGGGAACCCCACGTGGATCCGTTCGACTGCGCTCAGGGCAAGCGTGGGGCTAAATATTTAGCCTGCGGTTTCACCACAGGTTTTAACGCTATATAGTACATTTGCAACCGGCCCAGTTCAAAGAAGAAATGGCCGAATGTGAAAAATAACAGGGCTGAATATCGGAATTTCAGAACCAGCTTGATTTCAATGGCCGGAGTTGATAATATCCATCAGACAAAAAAGCTTGTGATAACGAAATGGCAACACTAATGGGAGTATAGAACAATGAAAAGTTTACCGACCCTGTTTATGATGTTGACAATGAGTGTTTTTCTTTTTGGTTGTGCACATAATGCAAAGGAAAATGATGTGGAAAGTTTCATTACAGCGCACGTGGAAAAAATCAGGCCTATGGAGAAGGAGGCGGCCCTTGCCTCCTGGAACGCTGCAATCAGCGGTAAGCCGGAGGATTATGACAAAGTCAGCGAATTGACGCTCAAGGTCCGCCAGGTTTACAGCAATCCTCAGGAGTTTGCTTTTCTTAAGGATGTGAAAGAATCCGGACAGGTCAGGAACGCCATATTGGCTCGACAATTGGATGTGCTGTACAACAGTTATCTTGAGACCCAGATCGAGCCGGAGCTGCTGAAAAAAATTATTGATTTGGGAACGGAAATTGAAAAGAACTTCAGTACCTTCCGCGGCACAATTGAAGGAAAAAAGGTTACCGACAATGAAATTAAAGAAATTCTAAAAACCCAGACAGATTCCCGTAAGAGAAGTCAGGCATGGCTGGCCAGCAAGCAGGTCGGCGCCATAGTTGCGGACGATATCATCCGGTTGGTCAAGCTGCGAAACCAGGCGGCCCGAAAGCTTGGCTTCGATAATTATCATACTCTTTCTCTGGCCACCGCCGAGCAGGATGTAAAAGAGCTGGACAAGATTTTCGACGAACTTTATGAATTGACTAACGAGCCGTTTGCCAAATTAAAAGCTGACCTGGATAGTATATTAGCGGCCAAATACGATGTAGCCGTTACGGAGCTTATGCCCTGGCATTATCACGACCCATTCTTCCAGGAAACTCCGATGGTGTATGACCTTGATTTGGATGCATACTACGAAGATAAAGATGTTAAAGAATTAGCTACAGAATTCTACGCCGGTATTGGATTAGCCGTGGAATCTATCCTTGCCAATAGTGACCTGTATGAGCGCGAAGGCAAAAATCCGCATGCTTTTTGCACGGACATTGACCGGGAAGGTGACGTGCGCATTCTGTGTAATCTTAAGAACAACGAGTCCTGGATGGAGACTATTTTGCACGAATTAGGCCACGCTGTTTACGATAAATATCACGAGCCGCAAGTGCCTTATCTGCTCAGAGAACCGGCACACATTTTTACAACTGAAGCGATTGCTATGTTCTTTGGTCGATTGAGCCGTAACCCTGCCTGGATGCAGCAAATGCTGGAACTATCAGACGAACAGCGTATGGAAGTCGAAAAGGTAAGCGGTAAGTACGCACAGCTCAAGCAGCTCATTTTCGCCCGGTGGGATATGGTAATGTACAATTTTGAAAAACAGCTTTATGCAAATCCTGAGCAGGACCTGAATTCGCTTTGGTGGCAGATGGTTGAGAAATACCAGCTTGTGAAAAGACCGCAAGGCCGCAATGAGCCGGATTGGGCCGCTAAAATTCATTTCACAATTGCCCCCTGTTATTACCATAACTATATGTTAGGCGAATTATTGGCATCCCAGTTACATCACCATATAGTCCACGAAATTCTAAAGCTTGAATCAGATGAAAACGTCAGCTATATTGGCCGGCGTGAGCTCGGTGAGTTTCTGCGTGAAAGTGTCTTTGAAGCCGGGGCGGTCTATCATTGGAACGAGATGATTAAGCGGGCGACGGGAGAACCGTTGTCTCCAAATTACTTTGTCGACCAGTTCGTAAACAGATGACAGAAGACAGAGGACAGAAGACGGCCGGTCTGACTTCTGATTTGGCAGAGGTGAGCTATGGATTTAGAAGGATCCGCCTCAGGCGGATTACCGGAGATTACAGTTAAGGCATTTATTCTGGGCGTGGTGCTTTCAGTAGTGTTAGCCGGGGCAAACGCATATCTGGGCTTGTTCGCAGGAATGACAGTCTCGGCGTCGATACCAGCAGCGGTGGTCTCGATGGGGGTGCTGAGACTGTTTCGGCGCAGCAACATTCTGGAGAATAACATCGTGCAGACCGCGGCCTCGGCGGGGGAGTCATTAGCCGCAGGTGTTATTTTCACTCTGCCGGCACTGGTTATATTAGGTACGTGGGATAGTTTTAGCTTCAAGTGGGTGGCAATAATCGCGGGGTTCGGCGGAGTCTTAGGCGTGCTCTTCACGATACCACTGCGGCGGTCACTGATTGTCGAAGGCAAGTTGAAGTTTCCGGAAGGTATAGCGACAGCAGAGGTCCTTGAAACCGGCCAAAAAGGAGGCAAGGGTGTTTTGTATATCGCCATGGCTGCGGTTGCGAGCGGCCTGTTCAAGGTAGGGGCCGGTGCGTTGGGCCTGTGGCCTGAGATAGTCGAAGGCGCAGGGGCAATCGGGGGCAGCCTGCTGTATTTCGGCTCGAACCTGAGTCCGGCACTGCTCTCGGTCGGATATATAGTGGGATTAAATATCGCGGTTTTGATTTTCATCGGCGGCGCGTGCAACTGGCTCATCGCGATACCAATTTGTGCTGCTGTTCAGGGACCGCCGGGCACAGAGGAGCTCAAAGCAGTAGATTGGGCATTCGAAATATGGTCCTCGCAGACGCGGTATATAGGTGTGGGTGGAATGGTGGTAGGCGGGCTTTGGACGATTTTTCATTTGCGCAAGTCCCTGTTGAGCGGGATAACCAGCGGCCTTAAGGCGTATCGTGATTTGACCGGTGTGCAGGCGGAAATACCCAGGACGGAGAAAGATATGCCGATGAAGTGGATACTGGTCCTTATAGTCGGCTCGGTTGTGCCTTTATTCCTGCTATATCAGGTATTCGTCCAGCAGATACAGGTATCGATTACGATGGCAGTGATAATGTTAGTGACGGGATTTGTATTCTCGGCGGTGGCCGGCTATATGGCGGGGCTTGTCGGCTCATCCAATAATCCTATATCCGGCGTAACGATAGCAACTGTGCTGGTTTCATCGCTGCTTTTATTGTGGTTGATGGGCAAAGGTGCGGCGAACGGCCCCGCCGCCGCCATCATAATCGGCAGTGTGGTCTGCTGTGCAGCGGCGATAGCAGGTGACAATATGCAGGACCTTAAGGCAGGCTACATTGTAGGGGCAACACCGTGGAGGCAGCAGGTAATGCAGCTTGTCGGGACGGTCTCGGCGGCACTGGTGCTGGCGCCTGTAATGATACTGCTGCAGAAGGCCTACGGTTTTGCCGGTCAGCCCGGTGCCGGGCCGAAGGCCCTGGCCGCACCACAGGCGAATTTAATGGCTTCGGTTGCAAGAGGGGTTTTTAAGGGTGAGCTGCCCTGGAATTATATCTTTATTGGGATGGCCGTCGCGGTTGGTGTGATAGCGCTGGATGTTTATCTGCAGAAAAGGGGCAGTTCATTTCGGACGCCGGTCCTTGCAGTGGCGATTGGGTTTTATCTGCCATTTGAGCTGTCTGTGCCGATATTTGCGGGCGGGCTTATCCACTATGCTGTCAAGAGGTATCACACGAAGAAGAATACGGACAAGGAGCAAGTTGAGCAATCCGGTCGAAATGGGCTGCTGTTTGCTTCGGGCTTGATTACGGGGGAGGCATTGATGGGGATCCTCTTGGCGATACCGATTATATTGCTCAAGAGTATCGATATCGAGCTGCCCTATTGGTATATAGATGATGTTATTGTAAATCTATTGAGCGTATTCGGCATCAGTTTGCCATTCAAGCCACCCATAGGTACCGTACTTGGGATAGCTCTGTTACTTGGCGTTGTGTACTGGCTGTATCGCATCTCGCTGGGAAGGCGGCAAAAAACTTAAACTTAAAAAAGCACCTGTGCCTGCGTTACCCCCGTTCTTGCTTTCGCAAGAAAGCGCGGGGGTGCAGGCAAGAGGCTAATTTGCTTTGCGAATTAAAGAAGCTGGCTTATGAGCTGAGCTGCTTTTTGAGCACCGTTTACAGGGATTGGTGGATAATTTACTTCCTTACCAAGATTAGCAATCACCTTCTCGGCCAGAATTTCCGGGGTAGTTTCGGAATATACCATCTTGACACCTGCCTGATGCCTGGCTAATCGTTCTGCAACGTGAATCTGCTGTTCGCAATGATTCGCCAGGGGAAAGTATAGGAATGGCCGCCTTAGCGCGGTCAATTCGAGCGTTGCAGTGCCGCCTCCCTGGACAATGGCCAAATCGCTCGCAGCAAAGTGCTCATAAAGAGCGGGGACATATCCCCTGATTTCTACTGCCTCCGGAACTTCCAGGTCTTCGACAGCAAGGCGGGGACCACATATCAGAACCATGCGCAAATCAGGGACTTTCTGCTTTATAATCGGATAGGCCTGCCCGCAGAGTTCCAGCAGGTCTTTGCCAATGGAAGTTCCGCCGATAGAACACACAACCAAAGGCCCTTCACCATAGCCCAACTTGGCTCGGACCTTTGCCTTGTCGGTGTATTCTGCCGGGTCAAATGGCAAAATGTATCCTGTGAACTTGTAGTGCGCCTTTGCATGGTCATGACGGTTAGGCAAAAGAAAACCAAAGCCTTTATCAGGGACATCTTCTGGTTCACCTGCGAAAAGGACCAAATTCTTCCGGTCAGAAAGCAGTTTACGATCGGTCTTTGCCCATATCAGGTTCCATACATAAACTCCGAGCTTTTCAATGGGATTCTTAGTCACTGAATCCAGTCCGAGAAAATCGTAAATCATCACGAAGGGAACCTCTAATCGGACGAGTTTCATCGCCAAGCCAATGCCTATTTCATAGGTCTCATCGCCTATAACGACATCAAATCTTTCCCTGCGGATTATCTGCTTAAAGATTTTTACGTTGTGTGTCCACTCTCTCCTTGTGTTAGACGCGTACTTCAACACGCTAAGTCCGAAGCCCTTAGCAGCATTTTCAGCGGGAATGTTGTCGTTGGCGTATATGTCAGCTTCCGGGAGCAGCTTTTCGCCGGCCTCTTTGAGCAGTAAGCTTGCTGGTTGTGCAGCCAGCCAGGATAACTCTACTTCTGGGCATTGTATCCGCAATTGCTTAGCTACTGCCAGGTCCCTGGTGACATGTCCCAATCCGATTGACCCGCTGACATACAGAATTCTCTTTTTTACCATCGACTTGTCTTTTCAAGCCTTGTTTGTTAATTTTGGCATTGCGTAATCGGAAAGCCAACAAATCTAAGACTCAGAACAGCAGCGGCTCGCACTCGTCACCATCTGCACTACTGTACGAATGAGTACGCCGGGTCCCAGGGGGGCAGGACTATCGGAGGCTGTTCGTAAATATCCAGAATCTCCTTGGGGACGTATTTCTTCTTGACGATGATGCTATATACATTTGTATTAAACCACGTGTCATAGAGTGTCCAAAGGCCCTTGCTGCCCTTTTCGTCTCCCCAGCTATTTTCGACGAGCCACTTGGTGGGCTTGCCGTTTTGGATGTCGATGCCGACGAAGACCATTGCGTGGTTGGGGACGCTTTCGCGGAATAATGACCGCTGGGCCTTGCTCATAGTCATATCGGTTCTGTAAATCGAATCGTAGTCGAACATACCCATTGCCATTATGCCGTGCTCTCTGCTCTGGTCCTTGCCGACGTCGCAGGAGAACCAGATGGGCTCGTCATCGAGCACGGCCTTGACGGCGATGTCTTTGAGGACCTGCATTTTGACGTTTGCAAAGTGGGCGTCGTCACCGTCACGGATATTTCTTGTAAGGCTGATGCGGTAGTGTTTTCCATATTTTTTTGAAGGGTCGTTAAAGATGTCCACGTACTCCCTCAAATCAACGCCGACGAATTCCTTGCAGAAACTCTTCGGACTGTAGGTGCGGGTCTCGCTTACAACGGAATTGGCATCTTCGAATCGCCACTGGAACTCGGTCGGCGGCTCGCCGAGGTTCAACATGAGCATTTTGTAAGTGTCAGAGAGCATTTTGGTTTTTTCCGCGCGGAGTTTTTTGGGTGATTTTTTTTGCTTGTGCATATTTCGGAGTTTAACGGCGTCGGCGCGGAGCTTTCGGCTGATAAGTGCGTTCATCAGGCCTGTATTTCCGGAGCTGTTGGTTTCGGGCATAATTTCTTTGGGGACGATGCCGTATTTTTCGACGAGGTTGACGACGTTTTCCCAATAGCCGCCGTCGGGGATGGGCTTGCGAAGGATGAACTCCATTTCGCGGTCGAGGATGTCACGGTCTGCGAATTCGATGATGTTTTCGAGGAAGCAGTTTGCTTTTTCGAGCTTGTCCCAGAAGGCGAGGTAGTTCTGCGAGAGCTCGAAGCTTTCGAGGTTGTGCTTCTGGATGACTATCGGCCGCAGGATGTTGAGCCCGGCAAAGAGCCAGCACCGTCCGCTCTTTTTCTGGTTGGTGATACCTTTTGTTTCAATTTTGTGGCTGAATATTTCGTTGTGCCGGCGCAATACGTCACGATTCAGAGCGAGACTGCTGATATCATTGTTCGTAATGGAATTGTACATCGCCTTGGTGTGGGCATCCATTTCAAACGAAGAATGAATTTTATCGATGATTTTAGTTGTTAGTGCACCTTCGCCGGCAAAAAGGGATGATACAGCAAAAACTATTACCAATTGCACGACGAAGGCTGCCTGTAATTTAGAACTGCGTTTCATAATTACTCCTCTTTTACTTGCGAAAAAGTTAAACTTTACAAATCAGGATTTGTTTTTAGCCGGCGGATTTTCTCAAGACTATCGACAAATTGTTCCTGGGCCTTGTCCAGGTAGGCATTTACCTCATCGATATATCCATCGGCTGAGGCTGACCAGACACGGTTAAGATACCGTTCACCGGCGGCAAAGCAGCTCATCACATCGGCATAGGCGCCCAGGCCGTACGTATGTGCAATGCTCTGGCGGGTCTGGACAAATATATTCAGGTCCCCGGCAAATAGTTCGTCGATGCGATGCCGGACGTCATAGGTGTTGATGGAGAGCTTTTCCGCATTGAGTCGGCGCATATTTTCAACAATGCGGCCCAGACTGGTTTCAATAGACTGGATGTTTGAAGTTAGCTTTCCTTCTGCTCGGCTTTCCTGTCGTTGACCAAGGTGAACCAGCACAATACCCACGGCACCGGCAAGCAGGGCAGCTACAAAATAGCCCCATTGGACATTTTGTTCATCTACGACGGCTGCGAGCGAGCCGGCTAAGAAACCAACAGTTATTATTAGAAATCCAAGTTTTTTCATCATCTTGCCATTTAAAGTGAACTAAAGTGAGCTAAAGTGCCTAAAGTGAGCTAAAGTTAAAAAATAATCTATAACTTTAGGCACTTCGAACTTTAGGCACTTTTAACTTTACCATTATTCCTATTTGCCCATTGTTCCGGCGATAACAAAATACAAAGCAAAGCCGACTCCGACCAGAGCTTCTCCCACGATAAGGCCTGCAGCGACAGGGATTCCTACCTCTTCGCTGAATTGCGGTCCCTTTTTCCAGTCTACGAAAATCCGCAGCAGCGTTCCGATGCTGTAGGTCAGGACGATGGCAAATGGCAGATAGAAGCCCAGGCCGACGAGGATGCCCAGCCCGCCTATGCCGCTGGCGCTGAGCAGGGCGCCGAGACCGGCACCGGCGATGTACTTATGCAGGGGAACGTCTCCGCCTAAGATACCCTGAATCGTGCTCGCTAAGGCCTGGCCCTGAGGTGCAGGCAGACGGTCACTGCCCAGGCCATAAGCCTGGTGGAGAACGAATATCAGTGCCATTATCAGGATAGGCCCCAGCCAGGTGGCTAAGAACTGGCCGATCTGCTGTTTTCGGGGTGAGGCGCCTACGAGATAGCCGGTCTTCAGGTCCAGCATCAGGTCGGTGGCCTGGGCCATTGCGACGCACGCAGCCGCTCCAACCATAATCGACGAGACCATCGATGCGGTATCGCCAAGCCCTTTGCTTATGACAATGAGTATAGTGACTGCGATAAGGGTCATTCCGCTCAGCGGCGACCAGTTTGTTCGGCCAATGCATTCAGATAAAATGACACCTGCTACCCAAATCCAGATGGTGCCGAGCAGGGCCATCAGCCCTCCTCGAATGATGCCCATCTCCTTTACAGAGGTAATGGAAATGACGAAAAGCAGCATCGTCGCACCGGCAATGCCGATATAAAGCAAGTGAATCGGCATCTCGTCTTTTGACAGGGCAGTTTTCATTTTGGCGGCATTGTGCATACTGCGAACAGCACTGACGATAAGCGGCAGGGCCAGGACGATGCCGGCCAAAGCGCCGCCGATGAGCATACCAATACCGACCGGCCTGAACAAGCTCAATCTCATATAATCGGGCATCGTCTGTTCAAGTGTTGCAAGTGCCTGGGGCGTGGGCAGAAGATTACTCGCTGCCAGAATCGGGGCTAAAATCCAATAGCAGACAAAACCTCCGATTACGAAGTAAAAACCTCCCTTGCCTGATATAAAGCCGACACCGACAGTCATCAGGGAGATGTACCAGATGCCGTTCATATACTCGGGCATTCCAACAGAAGCGCCCAGGTTCCAATACTCGAATCCGCTCAGTCCCTTGATTTGGCTCATATACTGGCTAAAGAAATATATGATACCACTTAGGGCCAAACCCGAAAGCAGCAGCAGGGCTTTGTGGACGCCGGCGCCGGGGGATTTCAGGATGGTGGCGACCGCCACGCCGCCGGGATAGGTTAGCCTTTCAAAGTCAATCATATGTTTGCGGAGCGGGATAATAAAGGCGATGCCCAAAATTCCGCCGGCGATGCACGCAAAGACCATCAAAACGGCATTGAAATTGGTTTGGCCGAGGATAAATAAAGCAGGGACGGTAAACATCATGCCTGCTGATGCCCCGTTGACCGAGCTGGCGATGGTCTGGTTGATGTTGTTCTCGACGATACTGCTTCGGCCCAGGATGCCGCGCAGGATTCCAAAGCCCAAAATAGCAGCCAGTTCCGAGCCTTCGATAGAAAAACCAAGTATTAAACTGGCGTAGCCGATGCTCAAAGCAATGAGAATTCCCAGTCCGTAGCCTACGAGTACTGCGGTCAGTGTAAGCTCCGGATAAGGCCCTGTGCGGATGATTCTTTTTTCGCTGGCCCCCGATTGCGACTGTCGGGGGCCGGCTTGTGTTTCCACCATCAATGACAATCCTTTGTATTCGGTACAATCTAATTTTGCGGCAGCATCGGCTCGGCCCGCTTGACAAACTGTATCGGGACGCCCCAGGGGTCGCGCAGCATAGCTATTTCATCTCCTGCCGGAGTAATATTCACGTCACCTGCAACCGTCGCCCCGGCAGCAACCAGCTTATCGCAAATTGCCTTGACGTCGTCAACCATGAAGGCAATATGAAGTAAAAGCGGGTCCATCGAGCGATAATCCGGTACTGAATCCGGCGGATTATGGTAAATCTCGAGCATCATATTGCCGCCGGCATCGGAGATAAAACGCATGTTGGCCGGAGAAGGGCCTTTCCTTATAATCTTCATCCCCAAATTCTCACAATACCACTTTGCCATAGCCGCCGGGTCCTCGACATTGATTGCAACATGCTCAAGGCGTATTCGGTTCATACGCCCGGCAGAGGCAAAACCGTCGTCCTTTGTTTTCACTGACTCAGTGCCACAGCCCGCTAATATTAATGCTGCGAACACAAGAAACGTGATTAGTAACCTGTTTACTATTGCTCTGCATATCATATTACAACTCCTTTCTGGACCAGATCCCTTTAGGCTTCGAAATCTGAGAGAAGCTTACGACATAAGCTTGTCTCTGTAACATTGTGCTTCCAGCGACAAATTAACCAACGGAGAGGGCGGGATTCGAACCCGCGGTAGGGACAAGCCCTACACAGCCTTTCCAAGGCTGCTCGATAAGCCACTCCGACACCTCTCCAGTGACATTTACTATTGACTATTTTCTATTTTTTATTGTTTCTGGATTTTATCCTTCTTTTTCTACATAAGCTTTGAGCTGCTCTTATTTTTTTCCAGTATATATAGCGGAAAAATGAGCAGTATGCAATTATAATTAGCGATTAAGAAAGGGATTTATCGTATGACGATTTTTTTGGGGAAAAAATGAACTGCGTTGTAGTAGAGACAGACTAAGATAGATAGAGTGGATAGGCCGGTCGAACAACTTGTCGATGAAATATTGGTGATGGACTGCCAGAGCGGCAGCGTCAAGGCCCTGGAAATACTGGTCTCGCGATGGCAGAAGCGCCTCTGGCGTTATGCCTACAATCTGACTGGAGATTCCGAGGCGGCGTGGGACATAACACAGGAGAGCTGGCTTGGCATCATAAAGGGTTTGAGAAAATTGCATGACCCTGCAAATTTCAAGGCCTGGGCATACAGAATAACAACAAACAAATCAATCGACTGGATAAGAAAAAGTAAAGCCGTAAAACAGATAAGTATCGAAGATCTTCAAGACCATCAACACGAAGCCAAACATGACACCGGTATTAAAGAATTGCTGGAAAAATTGGACATAAGAAAACAGGTTGTTCTTAGCTTATATTACTTCGAACAGCTTAGCATTCCGGAGATAAGCGTTGCTCTAAAAATTCCAAAGGGAACGGTTAAATCACGCTTATACAAGGCGAGAAAAGAACTCAAAGAACTTTACCAAAAACATATCGAATAAACCTTAACTCAAGGAGAAAGAAAATGAACGACGAACTGATAAAAAAAATAATCGAAGATACCTACGATGAGTCAAAAGAGGACACGGTGCGTTCATGGATAAGAGACGCCTACAGCAAAAAAATGCGTTGGGTTATGTTCAATGTTTATGTATGTTACCTGATCTGTTTAGCTCTCGTTATTTTTAGTGGCATCAAATTCTTCAGGACCGACGAAACCAAATTCCAGATTATGTATGCTGCCATCTTTGTCTGTTGTAACCTATGGATGGGCTTCGTGAGCGTTTTCGGTTGGGTGATGATGCAAAGACCCCGCATCAGCCGAGAAATAAAAAGGCTGGAGCTTCGCATCGCGGAATTGAACGAGACAGTCAAAAACAAATAACAAAAAGTTTACTGTTTATTGAAAGGGATACAAAATGCGCG
>Ga0315545_1002913_pt1 | contig 15019 bp, 20 predicted proteins | sample SalMarSW160210MG_FD_203096 | JGI IMG/M metagenome (GOLD analysis project Ga0315545, IMG submission 203096) | Salt marsh sediment microbial communities from the Plum Island Ecosystem LTER, Massachusetts, United States - Salt Marsh Sediment SW1602-10 ... | reverse complement strand
CTGTATGATATTGAGGGGATGACGAATATTGAAGAGGTTGAACTGGATACGCCCTTTGGTAAGCCCAGTGATGTTATTGTCATCGGTAAGCTGGAGGGGGTGGGGATTGCCTTTTTGCGCAGGCACGGCAAGGGACATCATATCATGCCTACCGAAATCCCCTCAAGAGCCAACATCTACGCTCTAAAGTCGCTGGGGGTGGAGCGCATTATTGCTATTAATTCGGCAGGTAGCTTTAAAGAGGAGATTAGTCCTGGCGACCTGCTTATCCCTGACCAGTTGATTGACCGTACCAAGGGACGGGTTAGCACTTTCTTTGGCGAGGGTATTGTCGTACATATTCCGTTTGCTGAGCCTTTCTGCCCGGTACTGAGTGATGCCGTATTCGATGCCGCTGTGGCCGCTGGGGTAAGGGTTCACCTCACAGGTACCTATGTAGTTATGGAGGGACCAGCGTTCTCTACCAGGGCTGAATCTCGCCTTCACCGCTCCTGGGGGGCTGATGTTATTGGTATGACCGCTTTGCCTGAAGCCCGACTGGCACGGGAAGCTGAGATTTGTTACACTATTATTGCCTGCGTCTCCGACTATGATAGCTGGCATCAAGAGAGAGAACCGGTAACGGTAGAGGTTGTCGTGGAAACTCTACACCGCAATATTGATATCGCCAAGAGGATTATCAAGCTGGCGGTGACCAAAATACCTGAGAAACGTGATTGCGAGTGTGCTACGGCACTGAAAATGGCTATTATTACTGCCCCTGAGCTAATAACTTCTAAGCAGAGGGAAAAGCTAAACTTATTGATAGGTAAGTATCTACCTAAAGGAGATAGTTAAAGAGCTTATGCCTTATATAGAATTTGGTTGTCTACCGACTATTGTTGGTAGCATGCCTCATACTGACCCGTCGGAAGCGTGTTCACAAATCATCCACTATCTCAAAGAAATCCCTGCCTGGCCCCAGCTACCCAAACGCTCTTTTCTGGAAAATATGTATGTCCAGTGTAGCCAGGGCTTCCCCGGGGTAGTAGTCAAAGAGGATAGCATCTATATAGACCGCTCCCAGGACCTGGATAAGCCTCTGGAGCAGCTATATACTGCCTACATTGAGAATGATGTTGATAAATATCCCATCGGCTCTGATTATGCCGCTGGTCTTCATAACTTACTATCGTTAACCACTCTATCACCTCTAGCCGTTAAGGGGCAGATAACCGGACCAATTAGCTGGGGATTAACCGTTACCGATGATAGCCGCCGGGCTATACTCTATGATGATACCCTTGCCGATGCCCTAGCTAAATTGCTCCGGCTAAAGGCAGCCTGGCAGGAAAGGGCTTTGAGTCAAATCTCTAAAAATACCATTATCTTTGTTGACGAGCCATATATGGTTTCCTTCGGCTCAGCCTATGTCTCACTGTCCCGGGAAAGGGTTATCAACCTGCTGGAGGAGGTGTTTGGTGGTATTAGTGGACTAAAAGGGGTTCACTGCTGTGGCAATACTGACTGGTCTGTTCTGCTGAGCACCAGCGCTGACATACTTAGCTTTGATGCCTATAACTTCGCTAATTCATTAAGCCTTTATCCCGCCGAAATAAAAGAATTCCTGGATAGGAAAGGCACTATCGCCTGGGGGATTGTCCCTAATAGTGAAGACCTGCTGACCAAGGAATCGGTAGCCAGTCTCAAAGACCGCCTGGATGAAGCAATGGCGCCCTTCACCAGAAAGGGTATCCCCTTCAAACAACTGTTGCAGCAAGGGCTGCTTACTCCTAGCTGCGGGCTGGCATCTCTAGCTACTGAGGAAGCAGCCGCACAAGCCCTGGAGCTACTGGCTGGACTGTCTATAAGGATAAGAAAACGCTATATGTAATTGAGTTTGAACCCTATCACCTTATCTTGTTAAGGGGATAGGGTTTCTTTAGAGTGGCCGACAGAGTCGCTCTCCAGAGGCGAGTCGCCGTGGCGACCTCAGTTAAGCTTGGCTCCTGTAATACGCCCTCAGGTTAATACTTCAGTGTAAGGAGAAGATTCCAATGGAATGTCAGATTGAAGTCAATAAGGCAAAATGCCCCTGCACCTATGAGCCCTGTTCCAGAAAGGGTAAGTGCTGTGAATGTATTGCTTACCACCTGGAATTTGATGAGCTTCCGGCTTGTGTATTCCCCAAAGAGGTAGAGAAGACCTTTGACCGGTCGTTTGCCAAGTTTGTAGAAGTCTACAAAGCCAGAAGTGGCAACAAAAGCTAGTTTAGGCTATTATATTGGTAGGCAGTGGCAGAGCCAAAATCATTAGGGGAGGCAAAGATGGCGAAGATAACAGAGGAGATGAAGGAAGTTGCTGGAAAGACAAAAGCGTTTGCCGTAGCTACAGTTACCAAAGATGGCACTCCACATGTAATTCCTGTTGCCTTTGGCAAAGTGCTCTCTGAAGACGAGTTGCTCTTAGTAGACATATTTATGACGAAGACGGAGGAGAACCTGAGGGCAAATCCAAAGATAGCTGCCTCATTTTGGGATATGGATACCTTTAAGGGATACGAGTTTAAGGGTACCGCTAAGATTGAAACCTCAGGCAAAGTTTTTGATGACAGTGTTAGCATGGTGAAAAGCCTCTTCCCGCAATTTACTGTCAAGGCTGCGATTATTGTGAAGGTAGACTCGATATTTGTGAGAACACCAGGTCCTGATGCTGGGAAACAGGTAAACTAAAACATCTGAAAAATCAGGCTTTGCTACTGCTATTCTTAATTAAAAGCAATGAACAAGCCTAAGCCAAAAGTCGTCTCAATAAAAAGAAGCTGGAGTTAAGAAGAAAGGCAATGTTCCAGCCTGAGGAATAGCAGTAATAGCTTATGAAGCAAGTCTATCTGCTCACCGGAAAACCGGGGACGGGGAAAACCGGCCTTATCATGCAGGCGGTAGCCGAAGTGAAAGGTAACGCCGGGGGATTTTACACCGAGGAAATACGAAGCCAGGGGGTAAGACAGGGTTTCAAGCTGGTTACTTTGGCCGGTCAGGATGCCATACTAGCTCACATCGATATTCACAGCCCCTACAGGGTAAGTAAGTATGGGGTAGATATTGATAGTCTGGACCGGGTAGGGGTCTCTGCTCTTCTCAAGGCATCAGAGCATAATGATTTAGTAATTATTGATGAAATCGGCAAGATGGAGCTATTTTCAGCCAGCTTCAGGGAAGCAGTTTTACACATAATTGATAGTGGGGAGAGAGTTCTGGGAACCATTATGCTCAACTCCAACCCATGGTCAGATGCTATCAAGCGCCACCCTAAAGTAAACTTAATAAACGTAACCAGAGACAACCACCACCAAGTATTGGGTGAATTACTACAGTGGCTGAAATCTCTGATGTGGACAAGGAATGAGGCAAAAAATAATCCTTAGACCTCTGGTTAAAATTAAAAGCCATATACTGGAAATAATGAAACAAGAGGTTGAACATACCTTTAATCGCCCGGTAGAAATTCAGCCTCTTGCGCTGAGTCTTAAATATGCCTATGAGCCAAAGAGAAAGCAATATCTGGCACCACAGCTACTGGCTACCCTGCGTAATGTCAGAATGGAGCCGGTTGATAGGCACCTGGGTATAGTTGATGTGGATTTATATGCACCAGGGTTAAACTTTATCTTCGGTGAGGCTGATATTAAATCTGGGGTGGCTATTATTTCCTTATATCGCCTGCGGCAGGAGTGCTATGGCTTGCCGCAAGACGAAGGGTTATTCCGAGACAGAGTTATTAAAGAAGTAGTTCATGAGTTAGGACATACCTACCACTTGAGCCATTGTGGGGATATAAAGTGTGTCATGCATTTTTCTAATAGCTTAGCCGATACTGATATGAAAAGCGATAGTTTTTGCTCAAGATGCCACCAAAAATTGAAGGAGATAAGGACTGATGCCACAGCTACCAGAAATGGTTCAAGCGTTGCTAGACCCGAAAGCCTATCCTGAGGCTCCTCAAAGAATAGAGTTAGTGCAGACCCAGATGTCATTTGTTTTCCTGACCGATGACTATGTATATAAGGTTAAGAAGCCGGTAAATCTGGGCTACCTTGATTATACTACACTGGGAAAGCGCCAGTTCTATTGCCAGAGGGAGGTTGAGCTCAACCGGCGGCTGTGCCCTGATGTATATCTAGGGGTTGTGCCTATAATCCAGCAGAAGGGTAATATTTATGTAGATGGTCAGGGTGAGCTTTTAGAGTATGCGGTAAAAATGCGCCGTCTTCCTGCGGGAGCTATGATGGATGTGTTACTATCTAGCAACCAGGTGTCGCCAGAAATGGTATCTAACGTGGCGCAAAAACTGGTGGAGTTCCACCAAAAGGCAGAAACCAATGCCAATATCAGCACCTTTGGCAACCTTGATACTATCACAAAAAATAGTGATGAGAACTTCAATCAAACCGAAAAATACATTGGCAACACTGTTTCCCCAGAGCAGTATCAACATATCAAGGATTACACTGATGGCTTTGTTGACAAAAATGCCTCTTTATTTCATAAGCGAATAGCCGATGGCAAAATAAGGGATTGCCACGGCGACCTTCACGCTGCCCATATTTGCTTCACAAAGGACATATACATTTACGATTGTATAGAATTTAATGATAGGTTTAGGTATTGCGATGTCGCCTCAGAGATTGCCTTCCTGGCTATGGATTTAGACCATTATGGGCGGGCCGACCTATCGCACAGCTTTGTTAACGCCTATGTAGATGAGAGCCAGGATAAGGAGCTATTGGAGCTACTTAATTTCTACAAGTGCTATCGGGCTTATGTCCGGGGGAAGGTAGAAGGCTTCCAACTCGATGACCCTCATATCTCTGAAGAGGAAAAGACAAGGACTTTAGCTATCGCCAGAAGATATTTCGAGCTTGCCCAATCGTATGTATGATATAATAAGAAATGGATTAGAATAAATCGGATTAGGTGAATCTGAAGTTCATCCATAGGGCTGTTGTCTTAAATAGAGTACATGAAGAAATTGGAGATAACAATGCCATATAAGGTTTTCATAAGTCATAGCAGCCGAGACCAAGGACTAGTTATTTCACTTGCAAATTTGCTTTCGAAATTTGGGGTAGAGGTATCTGTTGCAGAATGGTATCTTGCTCCAGGTGAAAGGATTGACGTAAAGGTATTTAGGGAAATTGAAATGTCTAGTTGTATGGTTGTTCTTCTGACACGAGAAGGTATAAGGTCAACTTGGGTACAACAAGAGATAGGATATGCTCTACAAAAGAATAAGCATATTATTCCCTTGGTAGAAAAAGGAACAAACGTAGGAGAATTAGGAGCGCTACAGGGCAGAGAGTACATCGAATATGACCCTTACCAACCTCAGCAAGCACTGATTACACTATCTACCTATGTAAGGTCGTTAAAGTTAAGAAAGGAAGAGCAAGATAAAACCTTACTTGTTGCGGGTGGTCTCCTCGCTTTCCTGCTATTACTTTCTGGGACACAAAGATGAAGGTAATTTCATATATTCCATCTAAAGATGAGATGTTACTAAGATTTCGCCTTCCGAAGGGGAGACCAACAAAGGATTTAGGACGGTTTAAATTATGGTGTGATGACAAAGGTAATATTTCTGCCATTGATATTATGCCATTTACAGAAGAACTAAAAGAATTCAAGAAGAATCTGAATACGATAAAGTTAGGTGGCATCTGGAAAGGTATCAAGATTACGGATGAAGATATTAGAGAAGCACGAGAGGAACTACTCCAAGAAATTGAGGGGAGATGGTAATGCCATATGTTACTGATACTCATGCTTTGGTTTGGTACATGGAAAATGACCCCAAGCTTTCCCAAGAAGCGAAAAGCATTTTCCAGAAGGTAGATAACATGCAGGAATATATTTTTATTCCTTGCATTGTCTTTTTCGAATTACTTATTCTCACTGAGAAGAAAAAGATTGTTGCTGATTTCGACAGATTTCTTGCAATGGTATCTGCGTCCAAGAATTATAAGGTAGAGCCGTTATGCTTACCGATAATTGAAAAAAGTAGAAGAATTCCAAGAGAAATGGTTAAAGACCCTCGGGATAGATTGATTATTGCCACCTCGATACATTTGAAATTCCCCTTAATAACTCGTGATGAATCTCTGAGGAATACGAGAGAGACAGGATTAGAGGTTATATGGTAAGAGGCACATCATATAGCACCGCATAGAAGGCTCGTGCCTTACGGTACTCACTCAAATTTTTACTTTGCAAGAACCTCTGTTATGGTGTGAACATTGTCAAATCCCTGACTACGGAAACAATGAATGAAAGAGCCGTTTGTGAAATTCATAGAAACTGAGTTGGGCACTGGTTTATTAGTAATCGCCTGTGGTCTTCCCGGCACCTGGAAAACGGAAACGACTGAGGAAGTAGCCAAGATTAAGGGCTATCCACTCCTCCGAAGCGACCTGATTAGGCTAGAGGTGCTTAAAAACGAGGACATATTTGATGAAAAAATCAGATTTGGCGAAATGCTGATTTCGGGGTAAAAAGTAAAAGAAAGAGTAAAACATGGTGCTAATGCCAGCCTTTGAGATAGGCATATGGAATGCCTGGATTTTCATGCTTTATTATATATTAACTCTTCCTTTATTGAGGCTTATTAATAAAGCTGCACTGGAAAAAAGCGATGTTGCCGCTCTGCGGAACAAGTATAGCAAGACTGAGAAGAGGATGGTTGATTTTTATCAGTTAAGTTATGTTCTCCTCCTTATATACTCCGTTTTCCTGCCGTTAAAATTAGGAACGACATGGTTTTATGTAGGACTTCCAATTTGCTTATTAGGATTAATTATGTTAACGGTAGCTATGGTGAATACTGCTACCACCCCACTTGATGAGCCGTTCACCAGAGGATTATATCGTTATTCAAGACATCCTATTTATCTCACTCAAATATTGATGTTTATTGGGGGGGGTATAGCTTCGGCTTCATGGGTCTTTTTATTGTTTTCCATTCTACGTACAATTGCGTCGTTTATTCTGGTAATACCTGAAGAGCGCTTCTGTCTTGAGGAATACGGTGACGCTTACCGTGAATATATGAATAAAACCCCAAGATGGATAGGAATACCAAAATCAAGGGGAGAGTGATACATAATGGCGCTTCGTTTGCCCTGCCATCTAAGAGCTACTTTGAACTTGCCGAATCGAATATATAAAATAAAAAGGATAAGCAATGACCGATAATGAAAAAATCAAACCACAGACCGATTTTGCCTTCAAGCTCATGACGTGGTTATATAGAACCTACGACCTTATCCATAACACCAAACAAGATTTAAAGAAAATTCCGTTAGAAGAGGTAACGACGGTTGTCGATTATGGATGCGGACCGGGCAGATATACATTACCGGTAGCCAAGTTTGTGGGGGCGAAAGGCAAAGTCTTCGCCGTGGATATCCACCCCCTGGCTATCAAGACGATAAAGGGGAAAGCAGCTCGGGAGTCGTTAACTAACATTGAGGCGATTCTGGTCGACTACTATGATACCGGGATTCAAGATTCAAGTGTTGACCTAGTTCTCTTAATTGATACCCTCCCCCTTATTAAGGATTACAATACACTGTTCCAGGAAATGCACCGGATACTGAAGCAGAATGGGTATATTTTCATAGAACACAGTCGTATAAAGATGTCAAGAACAAGAGAAATTGTTGAGATTACCGGTCTTTTTACTGTGATAAAATGTCAGGGACACCATATGCTGGCTGTCCCTAAAGCTAGGAAGTGAGGTAATAAATTGAAAGAGCCGTTTGTTAAATTCATAGAAACCGAGTTGGGGTCTGGGTTTTTACTTATCGCCTGCGGTCTTCCCGGCACCTGGAAAACGGAGACGACTGAGGAAGCAGCCAGGATTAAGGGCTATCCACTCCTCCGAAGCGACCTGATTAGGCTAGAGGTACTTAAAGACGAGGACATATTTGATGAAAAAGTGGCTTCAAATATGGATAAACGAGTAATGGTCTATGATGAGATATTCAGACAGGCAGATGAAATTTTAGATAGGGGTGATGGGGTGATACTGGATGCCACTTTCGTTACGCAGTCATTAAGGAGGCGTGCCGCTGAAATAGCAGCTAAACATCATAAGACTTTCATTATCTTGCAGACGGACTGTCCGCAGGAGGTTTCAATTAAACGAATACTAGAACGGACTAAAGAGGATTATGTATCAAATGCATTGACCAAACAAGCCTACCTCAACAATAAAAAGAAGTTTGAGGAAGTTGACCTGAATGGCTTAAAGGAAGCATATCCAGACCTTAGTATCATCCACCTGATAGTTGATACCCGGTACGACCTGCCTGAAGAGTGGTATATTATTGGTATAGAAAAGAAATAGGCGATAGTTGATAGACCCTTGTTGCCCTGAGAGGTAGCGAAGGGGCACAGATTCTTCGCTTCGCTCAGAATGACAGATGGTAAAAAGTGAACCGTGGAGATGGAACAATACTACATTTACATAATGACTAATAAGTCTAAAACGCTTTATACTGGTATGACGAACAACTTGGAGCGGTGTGTATATGAACATAAAAACAAATTGATTAAGGGTTTTACCAAGAAATATAATATCATCAGACTCGTGTATTATGAAATAAGCAATGATGTAGAGGCTGCAATTGCAAGGGAAAAGCAAATCAAGGGATGGCTGCGAAGGAAGAAGATAGATTTGATTGAATCAGTAAATCCACAATGGAAGGATTTAAGTAAGGGATGGTTCCAAGATGTCACCCTGAGCCCTGAACGAGATGCTAAGGAGAAAATCCTAAGATAACAAATGTCATTCTGAATGGAACAAAGTGGAATGAAGAATCTCAGATTCTTCGCTTCGCTCAGAATGACAGGGGGTGAAGGGTAAACAGTTAAAATGGTAGAAGGGTAAAGAGTAAATCGTTATAATGACAGAGGGGTAAGGAGTGAACTGTTAGAATGATAGAGGAGTAAGAAGTGAATTGTTAAGGAGGTATAAATGAAAATAGATTTACACATCCATACTAAAACCTGTTCCGATGGTAATCTCCCTATTGAGGAGGTTTTCAAGGAAGCAAAAAAGAGAAATATCAACTTTATGTCGACCACTGACCACGATTGTATAGATTGCCAGGAGAGAGCAATAGCTCTTGCCAAAGAGCATGGCATAGCCTATATTACCGGGGTAGAATTGAACGTAACATTCCCGTATCATGATAAGTCCGTTTCCTTAGATTTCCTGGGATACCAGTATGATTTCAACAATAAAGAGCTAAAAGATAAACTCCTGTTGATAAGAGAACATAGAGAATCGAGGGCGCTTCAAGTTTTAGACAAGTTGAATGTGGAGTTTGATAAAGAGAATATCCCCCGATTTACCGAGAAAGACATCAAGAATATTCAGGATAGTGTTGATGGTGCCTTCGGTCGACCCCATATAGCCAACTACCTGATAGAAAAGGGGATTGTCAGGGATAAGCAAGAGGCATTTGATAAGTATCTGGTCAAGTGCAATGTGCCTAAATACCCATTGTCACTGGCTGAAGCATCAAGGTTAATCAGGAATGCCGGTGGTAGATTGGTACATGCTCACCCCAATGACCCAAATGGGACATCTTTAATAAGCATAACGCCTGTTCTGGATGAACAGACGAGGATTATTGAAGAATATATGCTAGACTACATTGATGGTGTTGAGTGCTGGCATTCAAGACACGATGCTAAAACCACGGCACATTACATTGAGTTTGCCAGAGAGCACAGTCTGATTATGACTGGAGGTAGTGATTGTCATCAAAAACCAATTCTTCTGGGCACACTTGATATACCCGACTGGGTTGCTGAGCAGTTCAGTCGATAGAAGGAGGTCATGTTTGAATATTTATATTGGGATAAATTATCAAGGAGTAGCTAATGACATTAACTAAAAACTATGACATTAAAGACCCAACACTGGCTGAAGAGGGTAGGCAGCGGATAGAATGGGCTTACCGGGAGATGCCAGTAATGAGGCTAATCAGGGAGAGATTTGCCTCCGAGAAGCCACTAAAGGACATCCGAATTTCAGCTTGCCTCCATATTACCACCGAAACAGCAAACTTGGCGCTAACTCTCAAGGAGGGGGGCGCCGATGTCATTTCATGTGCCTCTAATCCTCTCAGCACCCAGGATGATGTGGCGGCTGCCTTGGTGGAATATGGCATTCCCACTAACGCAATCAAAGGAGAGGATGAAAAAACCTACTATAAGCACATTGATACTGCTCTAGACAATAAACCCCAGCTTACTGTAGATGATGGTGCTGACCTGGTTACTACTCTTCACACCAAGCGGAGCAACCTAATTACCAATGTCATAGGTGGTACTGAGGAAACGACCACCGGGGTTATAAGGCTACGCAGCCTGGAGAGGGCAGGGAAACTCAAGTATCCCCTGATTGCGGTCAATGATGCTCAGACCAAGTATCTATTTGATAATCGCTATGGCACCGGGCAAAGCACTATTGATGGTATCACCCGAGCCACTAATATACTGTGGGCGGGGAAAAAGGTAGTGATTTGTGGTTATGGCTGGTGTGGGCATGGTATAGCCCTAAGAGCCGATGGGCTGGGCTCTCAAGTGATTATAACCGAAGTAGAGCCAGTACGTGCCCTGGAGGCGGTTATGGATGGCTATGCGGTTATGCCACTAATAGAGGCTGCCAAGATAGGTGATATTTTCATTACTATTGCCGGCGATAAAAATGTTATTGATAAGGCCCATTTTCAAGTAATGAAGGATGGAGCCATTCTAGCCAATAGTGGACACTTTAATGTGGAGATTAATATCCCGGCTTTAGAAGGTCTGGCTCATAGTAAGCGGCGCATACGACCCTACGTTGATGAATATACCCTAAATAATGGTCGTCACCTTTACCTGCTGGGTGAGGGGAGGTTGATTAACCTGGCGGCCGCTGAGGGACACCCTGCCAGCGTTATGGATATGAGCTTTGCTGACCAGGCTTTGTGTCTGGAGTATATGGTGAAAAATAGGGGAAAACTTGAGGCTAGGGTTTACCCAGTACCTGAAGAAATTGATAAACAGGTGGCGCAGTTAAAACTAAACTCTATGGGCATTAATATTGACCGTTTAACCCCGGAGCAAAGGGAATATCTGACCAGTTGGGAAGAAGGAACATAGAAATGGAGGCAAAATGACTAATAGCTTTGCTAGCTCACCTAAATATATGCTAACCTCAGAGTCAGTTACCGAAGGGCACCCAGATAAGCTATGTGACCAGATATCAGACGCTATTCTAGACACCATTCTGGATAGAGACCCCTATGCCAGGGTTGCCTGTGAGGTAGCAACAACTACTGGATTAGTACTTGTTCTGGGTGAGATTACCACCGATTGCTATATTGAAATTCCTCAGATAGTTCGAGGGGTGGTTCGTGATGTAGGCTATACTAATCCTGAATATGGCTTTGATTATCAGTCGTGCGGGGTAATGGTGTCCATTAATGAACAATCCAGTGATATTGCTCTGGGAGTAGATAAATCACTGGAGGTTAAGTCAAGCCCAGCTACTGATGACTTTAATAAAATTGGCGCTGGTGACCAGGGAATGATGGTTGGCTTTGCCTGTAATGAGACAGATGAGCTTATGCCTCTGCCTATTTCCCTGGCACATAAGCTATGCCGACGATTGGCTCAGGTGAGAAAGGATAATATCATATCCTATCTTCGTCCTGATGGAAAATCGCAGGTAACTGTGGAATATCGGAATGGTATTCCACAACGAATAGATAGTGTAGTAATTGGAGCCCAGCATGACCCTGACGTTAGCCATGATGAAATTGAACGGGATATCATTGAACAAGTAAACAAAGTGGTTATACCTGCCTCGCTGATAGATGATAGGACTAAATTTTATGTTAATGCTACCGGTCGCTTTGTAATTGGAGGACCGGTATCCGATACTGGTTTCACCGGGCGAAAGATTCTGGTTGATACCTATGGTGGCATTGCCCGGCATGGCGGTGGTGCCTTCTCGGGTAAAGACCCGACCAAGGTTGACCGCTCAGCCGCCTATGCCGCCCGCTATATAGCCAAGAATATTGTGGCTGCTGGGCTAGCCGAGCGTATAGAGCTTCAAATCTCGTATGTTATTGGTGTTGCTAGTCCACTCTCTATCTCTATTGAAACCTTTGGTACAGCTAAGGTTGATAATGAACTCATTAAAAACCTGATTAACAAGCACTTTGACCTTAGACCTGAAGCCATTATCCGTAGCTTTGACCTTCGCCGTCCCATCTATAGACCTACCGCTTGCTATGGGCACTTCGGACGAGATGACCTTGACCTCCCCTGGGAAAAAACCGACAAAGCCGAAATCCTGAGAAAAGAGGCGCTGGGGAAAAATAAATTCAAATGAAGGGTGTGGTGTAAATGACAGAGGCTCCGCTCGGGGTTGTTGGAATAATCATAGCTTATCTGGGGATAGCTTTAGCTATGCTAGCCGTAGGTACGTCGGTATTCTGGCAGGGCAAAGCTCTTGAGAAGCCAGAAGATCACGCCAGTATTGGTAAGAAACTTCGCACAGCGTCTTTTATCTGGTTGTTTGGCGCGGCTGTTTTCTTTGGTATAATGGTATATCTTTTCATCAAATTATATGTTTGCCCATAGCAGAAGGCACTCAGGTTTCCTATAAAATCTAAAAGGGAAGCAGAGGAAAAGAATAGAGCCCTTCGAGGATAGAAAAAGAGAAGTAAATAAAGGAAGGGGCAGGCAGCTTAAAAAAACTGACAATCGTACTATCGAGCTAGGTAGCAAGCATTGAGTCTCAAATTGCGCACCCTATGACCAATGTTTAAGAGAAGAGGAAGTCATGCCAGACGAGGAAGATTTCTATGGGATACTGGGGATTCCTCCAGACGCGAGTGCAGACCAAATAAAAGAGGCATACATATATAAGGTTAATATACTTCATCCAGATCGTCTTCAGGGAGCATCAGAGCGAATACGCCGCCTAGCTGAGGAAGACCTTAAAAAGGTGAATATGGCGTACGAGGTTTTGTTAGATCCTGAAAGAAGACGACGATACGACATCAAACGGTTTGGGAAGATAGGTGCAGTAAGTGACTTACAAACAGCCAAACCACCGAGAAAGCCAAAAGCAGAGATATATCCAGAAGTTATCTATTTCAATGATGTTTTACCCTACACTAAGCAAAAAGGTGCTTTCTTTGTGCGTAATGTAGGTGGCCCTTATACAAAAGTACTAATTGGGAAAACTCCCGAATGGTTAAGAGTGGTGCAGACAAAGCCTTTACAAAGCAATAGCAAATTGCCAATGGAAGTTCAGATAGAGGCCATAGGTATACAATGGAGGACAGAGTACTCCTCACAAGTAGTGGTTCGACTGGATGAAAGTGACGCACGGGTTAAGGTTAGGCTTCGTACACAAAAGAAACCCCGCAAATAAAGAGGATAACGTTATCTAATTAAAACTTAGAGGGGAAGTTTGAAGGGGCGAAGCCCCTGCGGGAAATCCCCCTTGAGTCCCCCTTTGCGAAAGGGGGAGAACTTCTCCCTTTAAGAAAGGGAGAGCGAGAGGGATTTAAGTAAGAGAGTCAAAGAGGGGCGAAGCCCCTTCAAAGAATCTTCCCCTTCCCCTTATCAAGGGGAAGGGGATAAATCCTTCACAGGTGAAGGATAAAGGGGATAGGGTCACATTATTAAAACCTGAAGGGGTTGAGGTAGATAAAGAATCCTATTAAACTAGGCACCAATGGCAAGTGAGGCACTAGGTAAAAATAAATAGGAGGTATACACATGTCAAACGGGATGTCTGAAGAGGAAATCTACCGCCTGGCGAGGAAGCGAGTTGAGGAAAAGAAGGGCTTCTTTATCCACCTTACCGTCTATATTTGCGTAAATATTCTACTGGTAATTATCTGGGCGTTTCCCGGCGGTAGAGGATACCCCTGGTTTTTCTGGCCGTTAGGCGGTTGGGGCATTGGAATCTTATTTCACTTCCTGGGGGTTTTCGTCTTCTCACGACCAAGTGACTGGGATAGAAGAGAGATAGAAAAGGAAGCAGAAAGGCTGAGGAAAGGCGGAAAGTGACACGTCTTTCCATTAACTGATAGATGAGTAGTGCATTAACAAATAAATTAAATTCTACCTGGTGCCTTGGCTCCTCCTTAGTGATCAACGAGAAGTTTGAAAGAGATGAGGATGAAGTGGGTGTTTCAAGGGGGTGAGGTATATAGATAACCCCGTTAAATTTGGTACCAGATTTGGAGAGAGACATTTGACTTAATTAGATTTGGAGCGTAAGATTTTGCACAGCAGGGGTGATGAGAATGTGGACTCAATGGGAGTATAGATGGGGAGCCAGTCGAGCACGATTTTGCTTTAATAATTAAGGAGGCATCAAACAATGTTGAAATCTAAAGGTATTAGATGGGTAGTTGTGGGTTTAGTTACTCTCGTCATGCTTATGGGGACAGGCTGCACAATGTTAAATAACCCGCCGGAAATAAACAGCCTTACCTCAAGTGCCACCAGCGTGGCACCTGGGGATAGTTGTACCGTAGATTGTGCTGCTAGTGACCCGGATGGCGATACCATTACTTATGAGTGGGCAGTCACTGGGGGGGCTATTGCAGGAGAAGGTAACATGGTTACCTGGGTAGCGCCGACAACTGAGGGAAGTTATACTATCAGAGTGACCGTCAGCGATAGTAAAGGTGGAACAGCCAGCGATAGTTGTGCTATCACAGTCGAAGTGAAATTCGGCTCAATCGATATCAAGTCTAGTCCTTCTGGGGCAACAGTCTATCTCGATGGAGTAGATACAGGAAATATAACTCCCTACATAATAACCAATGTAGACACTGGTAGCCACACCATCAAGCTAGCCTTGTATCATTATAAAAATCGAGAGGAGGCGGTGACAGTTGATGCCGATGAGATAACCTATATCAATTGGTCGCTCACCCATGCCTCAGAGCAGA
>Ga0315545_1002911_pt1 | contig 15029 bp, 10 predicted proteins | sample SalMarSW160210MG_FD_203096 | JGI IMG/M metagenome (GOLD analysis project Ga0315545, IMG submission 203096) | Salt marsh sediment microbial communities from the Plum Island Ecosystem LTER, Massachusetts, United States - Salt Marsh Sediment SW1602-10 ... | reverse complement strand
TGAACATTTACTCCTGCAGGACATGCTGCTCTGCACGGGGGAGTTCCCTTTTTGTCTATTGTGAAAACGTTGGGTATGGCTTGAGGAAAAGGTCTGTAGACGGCTTTTCTCGTCTTTAAGCCAAGATCAAACTCGCTGGGCATCGAAACTGGGCATACCTTTTCACATTCACCACAGCCAGTACATTGTCCCTCATCTATGTACCTAGGCTTTTTCAGGATTGTAACCTCATAGTTTCCAACAAATCCAGTTACGTTTTCAACCTCAGAGTATGTTAGTAATTCGATGTTCGGATGCCTACCAACTTCGGCCATTTTCGGTGTTAGAATGCATGCACTACAGTCAAGTGTTGGAAACGTTTTGTCAAGTTGGGCCATTCTGCCTCCTATGCTTGGAGACTTTTCCACAAGATACACCTTAAATCCTGCGTCAGCCAAATCCAGTGAGGCTTGTATTCCAGCGATTCCACCACCTATGACGAGAACACTCTTGTTGGCTTTCATTTTCGCTCTTTCAAGCGGTTCTAGAAGGACTGCTCGCGCGACAGCCATCTCAATGAGTACTTTTGCTTTTTCAGTGGCTTTCTTTGGTTCTTCGCTATGACACCACGAATCTTGCTCGCGGATGTTGATCATCTCCAGCAGATACGGATTCAACCCAGCCTCGCTGATTGCTTTGCGGAAGGTTTCTTCATGCATTCTAGGAGAGCAAGAAGCAACAACTACCCTGTCTAACTTGTTTTTCTCGATGTCTTCTTTGATTCTTTTCTGTCCGATATCTGAACAGAGGTATGTGCTATCTCTCGCGATTTTCACGTTTGGAAGTTTTGAAGCATATTCTGCGACGCTTTTAACGTCTATGACTCCTGCTATGTTTAGTCCACAGTGGCAGACATACACACCTATTCGAGCCAAGATTTGACCGCCTTTTGGTCAGAGTAGTCTAGAAATGCCGATGAACCTTTTATACATTACTAATATAACGTGAAAATGTCAGACAGCTTGGTGCAACCATTGTTGGTGGTATATACCATATTTATTGTATACACACACTCTATTTATTGCGGCGCAACTATAAATACATAGTTGTCTCGGCGAGGCGAATACATGTCGAATTTTAAGGCTGCAAGAGCCAAGGAAGAACTAGCGAATAAAGATGAGAAAGGTGACCGCAAAGGTCTATACGAGTTTGTCCCGGAGGCGACTCAACTTCGTTCACATAAACAGTCGGACCAAGGAATATCAGGATGTCTGGAAGATACTCACATTGTCTCAGTGAGAGGCTACACGTGCACGAACGGTTTTGTTCATAACATTAAAGTGGTCAAGTATGATGACAGTTCCGTATGGGTCATGTGCCCCATGTTTGGCTGGTTTGAAGAGATTGGTTCAGAGGGAACTCTAAAGCTCGGATGCAAAGAGAGGAAGAAGCGCTGCACATGGTTCGTAGGGTAGACATCAAGGCAACCCGTGAATTAGACAAAATCAGCAAAGCTTGAAGTCACTCCCAAACCAAGGGTAAGTTGTTTCCATGGGGCGTGCCCTTCGGAAAAAGCACATCTATCAATCGAACGCAATTCAGATTTTTTGCAGTTGCTCTATTACTGTTAATTGTGACCTCTTTTTTGTCTAAGAGTTCATGTACGTTTTTGTATCCAGTGACAAGAGGATTCAACGAAGATAATGATGCTTCCAACGTGTAGTCTGCTTTCTCTTCTTCAGTTGAAACTGTGATTTCTCCATCATTAATCAGGAAGGTTGTTGTTTCTTTTCCCGTTTTTACGATTAGTGATAGTGTTTTATTGCAAAACTCTGAATGATTCAATCGACTTTCAAGTTCCTTTTTCATTTTACAGAATAAAGCGGTCATGTTTAGAATTCGTGCAAAGCCAGCACCACTAGCCATTGTTGTTCTGAGTTCCGCGTTTTGCCAGTACGCGAATTTGGCGAACGGATGTTTTGGGCTCATTGGACAGATTAGTTCAGCCAGTTTCTTCTCTTTTGCATAGCCTAATAATTTGTTGAAGATTATTTTGCACGCGTCCGTGTTGGCGACTCCGATTTCCAGTAGGTTTCTACCTGACGGAGCGATTTGACTGATTGCATAGTAACCTATAACTCTACCTTTTCTGTCAATCACTGTCCGGAATTCGACGTTTGGGCTGTGAACCTTCCATTCGAACGGTTCGGGGTTTCTTATTACTGCTAATACTTGATTGACAGTGTTTTGGTGATATATGTCCGTGACTGCTTTTGTCTGTTTTTCCTCATAAGACTGTATTGTAAACGTGTCTTTAACTTCAGTTGGATGGCACCTTTCCGGCTTTATTGCCACGCTTGGGCTTACCATGGCTGGCGAATATCCATAATGAGTGTATAGCCAAGGGTGCCCCCACAAAGTAGTGATGTCGAATTCTTGCTGTTTCATGTAGTCTATCGCGTCTCGCATGACTAAGCTGCAGTAACCTTTCTTTTCATGGCCTACACGAGTCGCAACTGGAGAAACTATAGCGTCATTAACTATTGCCCTGCCGATTCTCACTTGACGCCTTATGATAAGCATCATGCTGACGATTTTGCCTTCTGCTTCAACAATTCTCAAGTCTCCTTTACGAAAGTTTGGATCGGCAGTAACCGTAGCTTCAACTATATTGCGTTCGAATTTGCCTGTTGAACGTCCGCCTGCAGCTTTTTTGAAAGCTTCTTGCGTCATCGTGAAGGTTTCTTCATACTCTGCTTCTTCTGTAGATCTAGCTTGCAACATCACACCAACTCTTGGGCAACTTCTTTCTTCCAATTAAAGAAACTTTTGATTATGAAACATGCGCGCTTTATCCTTGTTCTAAGGTAAGCATTCTGATTGTTTCCTCGAAGAAACAATCACACTTGGACTATTAGAGAAAATAGTTTTCCGATCATGTAGGTTATTCCTGCAGCGGAGGCTCCTATAATCATCATCTCCAGCCCGCTTCGAATCCAATTTTTCCTTGAGAAAATAGTTTTCATGGCTCCCACTCCGAAGAGGGTGGCTACAGTGGCAACTGTGGAGACTGCCAGGGCGTCCGTACAGTTTAGACTTGGAAAGGCGAAGGGTAAAATTGGCACGAGAGCAGCGAGACCGAAGGATACTCCACACAAAAGACCTGCCTTGACGGGGCTTCCAAGCTCTTTAGGGGCGAGGCCCAACTCTTCAAGTGTGTCTGCTTGTATAGGCACTTCTTCTTGCCCAGCTATCCTGTTGACGATTGCTTCAGCCTCTGCTCTCTTAAAGCCTTCTGCTTCATAGAACTTTGTCAGCTCCTCCTTATCCTCTTCAGGGGTTCTCCTCTTCTTTACTTTTTTCCTTTGGCTTTCCCTCTCCAGCACCTCCAGCTCGGACTTGGATGATTGGTACGCACCGGCGGCCATGGATATGGTTCCGGCGAAGAGTTCGGCTATTGCTGATAACAGAATAATATAGGGATTTGTGATGGCTCCGAATACTCCGGCCACGAAGGCTAAGGTTGAGACTAGCCCGTCGTTGGCTCCGAAGATCATGTCCCTCACTCCTCCGCCGCCATGTATCTCCCATGCCTCCATGCCCAACACTTCTGTCTTCATCCTTTCCATGTGCATTCTCTCGTCCGAGGCAAACCTACTCCATGTTTCGGAGGTGGCTGTGTCCCTAATTTTTTCTGCCTGAATGGCTAAGTCTTGGATGCCTTCTTCTTCGCCTACGACTGCCCACTCAAAGAACCCCTTTGTGCCAAGTATAGTCATCAGCAATCCCACTTTTCGTTCTCTAAGATACGCTCTGGTTGCCCCTTCGCGCTCGCCTCCTAACTCCTCGATTCTCTCAGACCAGAATTCAACGTGTTTTTCCTCGTCGTCACTGATCCGAATTAACAGTTGCTTTATTCTTTCGTCCCTAGCCCTTTTTACAAGTGTCCTGTATCCTTTGATTTGCACGAGTTTGTGTGCGTGAATCTTCTTGGCTGCGTTGAGAAGTCTCCTTCTCTCCTCGTCTGTTAGTCCGTTCATTAGAATCCTCTTACATAGGTTATCTTATCGATATTTAAAAATACTAATGCTATACTATTCATTTCCAGAGAATTAAAGGGTGTTTGATGTGGCGGTGGATTATGTTCCTACAGGCGTTCCTGGTGTCGATAAGATTCTCGCGGAGAAGGGGATTCCGAGGGGTCACACGATTTTGGTGTGCGGCGGACCTGGGAGTGGGAAGACGACGTTTGCTATTCAGTTTCTTTACGTGGGGGCGACTCAGCACGGTGAGTCAGGTGTCTATGTTACTCTTGAGGAGGAGCCGAGCGACATAAGGGAGAACATGTTGAAGTATGGGTGGGACTTGAAGAAGCTGGAGGACGAGAAGAAGCTTGTGTTCATTAATGTTTCGCCTGTTCGTGTTGCGCCTTCGGAGAGGGGTGGCCTGATTCAGATTGGGATGAAGGAGTTCAGGTTGATTAAGTTGCTTGAGGCGATCAGGCAGGGCGTGAAAGAGGTGGGTGCGAAAAGGGTTGTTGTTGATCCGGTGACGATTTTTACGCTTCAGTATCCTGATGAGGTTGAGCGTATATATGCGATGAGGGACTTGATGAGGGACTTGAGAAGAACGGGCTGCACTAATTTGTTGATTTCGGAGTTGAGGGGAACCGGGTGGGAGCGGGAGCATCAGTTCGAGGAGTATCTGGCTCAGGGGGTTGTTCTACTTCGCACCTTTCTCAAGGGCAGCAGGCTGGTTCGGGTGTTTCAAGTGGAAAAGATGCGTGGGTTGGCCATGGACAATCAGCCGAGGCCCTACGAAATATCAGGTAAGGGCATAGAAGTGTATCCCGGCGCAACAGTTTACAAGTAAGACTCGACTCTAGGCTTGTTAGAACCTTGCAGATAAGTTAAATAAACCATTTCGGGCTATTTATAACTGGGATCATTATTGGTTTCTCTAACCCAGATACAAGAAGTGCCGCCGAAAAAGTTGATTCTTTTGGTCGGTGCTCCTGGAGCCGGGAAATCGGTGTTCTGCGAACAGACTGTTCTCCAGAGCTTGGCGATGGATAGACCCATCATATATGTGACGACAGAGCGTAGCCCATCCGAAGCCGAGAAGGACTTGAGAGAGAGGGGATTAGGCGAAATCGAACCGGGCTTACTACACTTCATTGATGCATACAATGAAACTGTGGGTGTTTCAGTTTCGGATAGACCGGACACCGTTCATGCAGACTGCGCGAACTTGTCTAGCATAGGCATAGCGATCTCCAAGCTGAGCGAACGAATAGGGAGAAAGGGCGTCTTGCTGGTTTTCGATTCGCTAACTTCTCCATACCTCTTTAACGGCTCAGAGGTCCTGAGGTTCATGAGGCTGACCCTTTCTAAGTTTGCAGCTGAAGGGAACTCGGTTCTGGCTTGCATAGACGAGGGATGCAGCAAGTTGGAGGACCTCGTGACTATGATGAGCCTCTCCAGCGGCGTGATAAAGATGGAGATAGATGAGGATAAGCGGCTCTTGAACGTCGTGAAGCACCCAGAAGTGAGACCGACAAGAATTGAAGTCCCCATAGAACCCGAACGGGTTGGACTCGAAGCGCGCATCTTCGATCCGGGTGTGTTAAGACAGTTTCTTCAAGCTCAGGTACTAGGAGGTGAAATGACGATTAGAAGTGACGTTGGGGATTATGTGAATTTGTTCTGGCCCAACTTTGCCCACTGGAGTGGCATGCTTTGGGACCCAAAAAGGTTCCCAATGATGACATACGAGTTTAACAAGGAGGACCCTCCCTCCTTGTTCAAGTTGGCCAAGGAGGATGAGGCGGTGAAGCGCGCTTTTCTTCCCGGGCGCATGAGGCTTATCTTTAAATTATTCGTGCCCAAGAACTTCAGCAAGGTAAAAGACATGAAAAAAATGTGGAAAAGTTTGGGAAGACGGTTGGCGACAGAGCGCACTGGCATCGTGGAATACCTAAAAGATGCCTCTAAGACTGACGAACACTACTTTAGATTATATGAGAGCTCAGACTGCTGGGGATTCGAAAATGTCAGCACAGCGATGGCTTCATATCTCCCTCCTCTGGTCGCAGGTTTTTGTAAGGGATTTGAATACTGGAAAGGTCTTGAGAGGGACTGGAACGCTGTCGAGACGAAGTGTATAGGGTTGGGAGACCCATACTGTGAGTTCAAACTTGTGCCTGGGGAAATCGATGAGCTGAGGGATTCTCTGGAGAAAGACATTTCGGTTATCGAAAGGATACACGACCGGTTGATGCAACGCCTTATGGAATTTATACTCAACGGAAAGCCACTTGTAGAGAGGACAAGGTTGGGAAGCGATGTATACATCCATCCAGTCTTCCACGCCATGGCTTTTCCTGCTCTAGCTGGCGAGAGATATCGGATGGCGTTGAGGATGGGAGGCGCCAGGGCGGGAAAGGAGGTAGGCGAACATCTGATGGAAGCGGGGATAAACGAGGATGAGGCGGTGAAGCGCATCCTAAGCCTCCTAGAACACTGCAACGTCGGGAAGGTTGCGGTGGATGAGACCATAAGGATAAGGGAGAACTGTGAGAGCATCTACACTAAGCTCTTTGCGAAGAAGATTAAGGAGCCCTCTTGCTTCTTCACAACAGGCTTTTTCAACGGTTTCTTTTCAGCTGTGAAGAACCAACATGTTAAAGAGATAAAGTGTATTGCGATGGGTGATCCTTACTGCGAGTGGGAGTTTAGGTAGGTGAAGCATGATGGTTTTGCTTTCTCAATTGCAGGAAGTGCCACCTAAAAACGTGGTCTTGTTGGTCGGTCGTCCTGGATCAGGGAAATCCACTTTCTGCGAGCAGACTGTTCTTCAGAACCTAGCCATGGATAAGCCAGTTATCTATGTGACAACCGAGTGTGACCCGGATAAGGTTTGGGAATCTTTAAGAGAGAAAGGACTAGGCAGTATTGAGCCGAACTTATTGAGTTTCGTTGACGCTTACAACGAAACTGTAGGGCTTTCAGTTTCAGATCGACCTGACGCTGTCCAAGCAGATTGTGCAAACCTTTCCAGCATAGGCATCGCCATATCAAAGTTGCAGGAAAGAATGGAGGAGCAAGATATTTTGTTGGTCTTTGACTCCTTGACCTCACCGTACGTTTTGAGTGGTCCAGAGGTTGTACGTTTCATGAGGCTGACCCTCTCAAGGTTTGCCGGTGAAGGAAACAGTGTTCTCGCATGTTTTGACGAAGGTAGCAGCAAAGAAGAGGACCTCGTCGCTATGATGAGCTTCTCCAGCGGTGTGATAAAGATGGAGACAGAGGATGGCAGGAGGGTACTGAACGTTGTGAAGCATCCTCGAATAGAACCTACAAGGGTTGAAGTTCCTGGGGCCAAGATTCCGGAGAAACTATGGGATATGAGAATTTGGGAAGAGGAGATTATGAGGTTTCCTCTCCGGTCTATGACAGGCAAAGCTCTAGGAAAAGTCAGAGGAGAGCTTGGGAATTATGTAAACTTGTTTTGGGTTAACTTCGCGCACTGGAGTGAGATACTATGGGACCCCAAGCGGTTCCCGGAGATGGCCTATGAAATGAGCAAGATACACGGCGAAGGTATGAAGGAGATGATGGAGTTTGCTCCCTTGCACCAAAGAATGCTCTTCCGTTTGCTCATGCCAAAGAACCTGAGCACTGTTAAAGCCATGAAAAAACTGGGGATTTCCAAGATGTTGAAAGGGATGGGTATGGGCATCTTGGAATATGTTGAAGACGCCTCTAAGACTGACGAGCACCACTTTAGATTATATGAGAGCTCTGACTGTTGGGGATTCGAGAACGTAGGAGCTGCCATGGCTTACATGCTCCCTGCAACCCTTGCAGGTTCGTTTAAGGGGATTGAAAGCTGGAGGGGAGTTGAGAGAGACTGGAATGCCGTTGAGACGAAGTGCATAGGATTAGGGGACCCATACTGCGAATGGAAGGTGGTGCCGGGGGAAATTCCTGAGCTGAAGGATTCCTTGGAGAAGGATAGTTCGGTTATTGATAGGATGCATGAGCGATTGATGGATCGCCTCATGGGATTCCTAATCGATGGAAAACCCCTTGTAGAAAGGCATAGGTCGGGAAGCGATGTAATGTTGAGTGCTGTTATGCACGTCATGGTTCAGCCCGCTCTGGCCGGTGAGAGGTATCGCACGGTCATGAGGATGGCGGGAGCAAAGGCGGGAAAGGAGGTAGGTAAACACCTAATGGATACGGGAATAAGGGAGGACGAGGCTGTGAACCGAGTTCTAAACTTCTTAGAATATTGCAAAGTAGGAAAGGTTACAGCGGATGAAACTATAAGAATGAAGGATAACTGTGAGAGCGTGTTTTATAGGTTTATGACGAAGAAGCGGGAGGAGCCTTGCTGCTATTTCACCACTGGCTTCCTGAATGGCTTTTTCTCAGCTGTCAAGAATCAACACATTAAAGAGACCAAGTGTATAGCCATGGGCGACCCCTACTGTGAGTGGGAATTTAAATAAAAACTGATTCGGAATAGGAGTTGATGAAGTTGGAGATGGATGAGATAATTGTTGCTGGTGAACCTTGCCTAGTTATTCGTAGCCCTCTGATCCCGAGAACGTTACTATGTAACTCGCTGCTCCAGCCTCTACTATTCCGACTAAAAGGTCCTGAAGAGTTCGTGGCATTTGTGTCAGAACCATGCTTTGCTCCCCGGGATTTAGATGTGGTGCTAGTTACGGCTTTTTGGCCTAGATGCGTCTTCAATCAAGTTTCAAAGGAAACTAACAGTAGGGTGGTGCAGACCATCAAACCCCAACACCTCATGCTGGTCGAAAGAGAGCTCTACATGAAACTAACCAAGAAGAGTTGCCTCTTCGGAGACTTCATAGACTCCCTGCTTCTACACAACGAAGACAAAAGAAAGGTTAGCAAGCTTCTAAGCAAGGTCCGCAGTTGGATAAAGGACAACAAATCTTACGGCCTATTCTTCCTTACAGACGTGAGGGCAATGGAAGACTTCATCGATCAGACTGCAGCAATCTTCGAGATCGTTGTCAAAACAGAAATTGAAACAAAGCAGGATGAGCCGTTACTACGTTTCACCATAATGAAGCACCCCAACATTGCAAAGATAGACAAGAAAATTGAAGTGGCATTTGAGAAGGGCCAGCCAAAACGAAGAAGAGGCTAATCACATGGTATCCTTAGCTCAACTACAAGAAGTACCATCTAAAAACATGATTCTGCTAGTTGGGTCTCCCGGATCAGGGAAATCCACTTTCTGTGAGCAGACAATTCTCCAGAATTTAGCGATTGACAAGCCCACCATCTATGTGACAACCGAATATGACCCATCGAAGGCTGAAGCCTCTTTAAGAGAAAAAGGATTGGGCAGGATTGAACCAGGTTTACTGAATTTCGTTGACGCTTATAATGAGACCGTGGGTGTTTCCGTCTCAGATCGACCTGATACTACGCATGCTGATTGCAACGACCTCTCAAGCATGGACATTGCAATCTCAAAACTAACCGAACAATTAGGTCGAAAAGGCATCCTGTTGATCTTCGATTCTCTGACTTCCCCATATCTCTTCAACGGATCAGAAATTTTGAGGTTCATGAAGCAGACGCTCTCGAAATTCGCAGCTAATGGAAACTCAGTTCTAGCGTGCATGGACACGGGCTGCGGCAAAGAGGAAGACTTGGGAGCGATGATGAGCCTTGCGGACGGCATCATAAGGATGGAGATGAGAGAGAGTTCAAGGGTAATAGACGTAGTGAAGCATCCCAAGGTACCACCAACCAAGATTGAGACCCCGCTGACCTGGAGCAGAATGATCACCGTAAAATTCGATCCCAAGTTTACCGGGCGGTTGGCGGAGATAGTATTTACAGGAAGCGGAAAACAGTTACGAATAGAAGCCGGCGACTTCGTGAACATATTTTGGAGATCCCTTATTTCTTGGAGTGGCATGTTCTGGGACCCCAAACGGTTTCCGACAATGTCGTACGAGCTGGTTAAGGAGCTTGATGTTGCGTCATCACAGGAAATGTTGAAACATCTTCCTTGGTACATGAAGCTTTTCATGAAGTTCATGCCCAAGAACTTAAGCGAAATCAAGAACGTGAAAAAGGTCTATTCAGGCCCTATTAAAGTTTGGCAAAAATGGGGAACGCAAGTGATTGAATATATGGAAGACGCATCCAAGAAAGATGAACATCACATCAAGGTACGGGAAGGCCATAACTGCTGGGGGTTGGAAAATGTAGGCGCTCGACTAGCCTTCCAGAATTGCGGATTATTGGCCGCAGACATGAAAGTATTAGAAAAAGAAGACCGGGACTGGAACGTGATGGAAATAAAATGTGTAGGATTAGGGGATCCCTACTGTGAATTTAAATTCGTGCCAGGGGAAATTCCTGAGATGAAAGGTTTCCTGGAAGGTATAGATAGTTCGATCGTTGAGAAGATACATGACCGCTTGATGGATCAGCTTGTCGGGTTTTTGATTCACAATCGACCGCTAGGAAACAGACCTCAGTTAGGAAGCGGGTTCTTCTTCCCTATGGTCCTCTTCGATACGTACCCCAGTCTGCTCAGCGAAAGATACCGGATGGCGTTGCGGATGGGTGGAGCAAAGGTTGGAAAAGAGGTCGGGGAACATCTCATGAATGAAGGCATAGTGGAAGACCAAGCAGTTAAACGTTTTATTGACTTCATCGAATACTGCAAAGTGGGTAAGATCACGTTAGGTGAGACGATAAGGATGAAGGAGAACTGCGAAACCTTTGGACTAAAAACCGAAGAACCTTCGTGCTTCTTCACCACAGGCTTTCTCAACGGCTTCTTCTTGGCCGTCAAAAACCAGCATGTTAAAGAGACAAGGTGCATAGCGATGGGAGACCCCTACTGCGAGTGGGAGTTCAGGTAGGTGAGGCATGATGGTGTCTATAACCCAAATACAGGAAGTACCACCAAGGAAGATGATTCTATTAGTCGGTGCTCCTGGCTCGGGAAAGTCGACATTTTGTCATCAAGTCGCCCTCCAGAGCCTAGCGGTGGATAAGCCAATCGTATATGTGACAACTGAAATCTCCCCATCTGAGATCGAGAAGGAATTGAGAGATAAGGGATTAGGTGAGGGCACGCCAGGCCTGCTAAACTTTATTGATGCCTACAACGAGACGGTTGGGCTGTCGGTTTCGGACAGGCCTGACACTGTCCGTGCAGACTCGACGAACCTTTCCAGCCTAGGCATAGCCATCTCGAAGCTTCAGGAAAGGATAGGGAAAAAAGGCGTTTTGTTGGTCTTCGACTCCTTGACGTCGCCCTATCTTCTAAGCGGCCCAGAGGTTGTGCGCTTTATGAGGTTAACGCTGTCCAGGTTTGCAGGAGAGGGTAACAGCGTATTAGCCTGTTTTGATGAGGGCAGCGGGAAGGATGAAGATTTGGTGGCCATGATGAGCCTGTCAAACGGCGTTATAAAGATGGAGACGGAGGGGGGCAAGCAGTTCCTGAACGTTGTGAAACACCCACAGCTGAAGCCGACAATAATTGAAGCTCCCATAAAACCCGAGCAGATTGGACTTGAAGAGCGTATCTTCGACCCTGAGGTGCTTGCGGCGTACATTCGGGGAGATGAAGCAGTGATGAGAAGGGAAGTTGGAGACTATGTAAACCTGTTCTGGCCCAACTTCGCCCACTGGAGCGGGATGCTATGGGACCCCAAACGGTTCCCAATGATGGTGTACGAGATGAATAAAGAGGACGGTCCATCCATGTTCAAGCTGATGAGGGAGAATGAAGCGGTCAAGCGCGCCATGTTTCCCTGGCCCAAGAGCCTCCTCCTCAAGTTCATGCCGAAGAGCTTCAGCAAGGTCAAAGACATGAAAAAAATGGTGAAAGGGATGGTTAGATCATCCCGCGGCCCGAAGCAGGAGCGCAGCGGCATCGTGGAATACCTTGAAGACGTATCCAAGACCGACGAACACTGCTTTAGAATGTACGAATCCTCCGAATGCTGGGGATTCGAAAACGTCGGCGCCACAATGGGATTCTATGGCCTGCCTAATTTGGCAGGCATGATAAAGGGATTTGAGAGCTGGCAAGGGCTTGAGAGGGACTGGAATGGTGTTGAGACGAAGTGCATCGGGCTCGGAGACCCATACTGTGAAGCGAAGTTTGTGCCAGGAGAAATCGAGGGGCTGAAGGATTCTTTGGAGAAAGATGTCTCGGTTATCGAAAGGATACATGAACGTTTGATGCATCACCTCATGGAGTTTTTGCTTCATGGAAAGCCTCTCTTGGAGAGGCCTACGCTGGGAAGCATGGTGAACATCCACAGGGTCGTGCACGCCATGGTTTTTCCCGCTCTGGCGGGCGAGAGGTATCGAATGGTGTTGGGGATGGGGGGAGCCAGATCGGGGAAACAGGTCGGGGAACGCCTGTTGGAAGCTGGGTTAAGTGAGGATGAGGCTGTGAAGCGTGTTCTAGATTTCCTTAACCAATGCAAGGTTGGAAAAGTCTCAGTAGATGAAACTATAAGAATAGTGGAGAACTGTGAGAGCTCGCAGACGAAGATCTTCACGACGAAGGAGAAGGTCCCTTCGTGCTACTTCACCACGGGCTTCCTCAACGGCTTCTTCTCCGCAGTCAAGAACCAGCATGTCAGGGAAGTGAGGTGTATCGCTGCCGGTGATCCGTACTGTGAATGGGAGTTCAGATAGGTGATAGAACCAATTTAAAATAGGAGTTGAAGAAGAATGGAGATGGAAGAGATACTTGTTGCCGGTGAACCCTGCCTCGTTATTCGCAGCCCTCTGATCCCAAGAACACTATTATGTAACTCGCTGCTCCAGCCTCTACTGTCCCGACTAAAAGGTCCTGAAGAGTTCGTGGCGTTTGTTTCAGAACCTTGCGTTGCTCCCCAAGGGTTAGATGTGGTGCTAGTCACGGCTTTTTGGCCTAGATGCGTCTTCAACCAAGCTTCAGAGGAAGCTATTAGTAGGCCGCTGCAGACCATCAAACCCCAACACCTTATGCTGGTCGAAAGGGAGCTCTATATGAAGCTGACGAAGAAGAGTTGTCTCTTCGGAGACTTCATCGATTCCCTGCTTCTACATAACGAAGATAGAAGAAAGGTTAGCAAACTTCTAAGCAAGGTTCGTAGCTGGATAAGGGACAACAAGTCGTACGGCCTATTTTTCCTCACAGAGGTGAGGGGAATGGAAGACGTTACCGATCAGACTGCGGGCATCTTCGAGATCGTTGTCAAAGCAGAAGTCGAAACAGAGCAAGATGAGCCATTACTACGCTTCACCATAATGAAGCACCCCAACATTGCCGAAATAGATAAGGAAATTGAAGTGGCATTTGAGAAAGGCCAGCCAAAACCAAGAAGAGGCTAATCACATGGTATCCTTAGCTCAACTACAAGAAGTGCCACCCAAGAATTTGATATTACTGGTTGGCCCGCCTGGATCTGGAAAGTCAACCTTTTGCCATCAAGTAATTCTCCGCAATATTGAGACTAGACCAATCATCTATGTGACAACTGAAGCCGCTCCATCCAAGGTTTTGGACTCCTTGAAGCAAAGGGGGCTGGGTGAGGTATTACCTCACTCCTTGAGCTTTGTCGACGCTTTCCACGAAACCGTGGGCCTCTCAACCTCGGCTCGGCCAGACACGGTGGACGCCTCTTCTGCAGACTTGACAAGCCTAGGCATCGCCATATCCAAGCTGCGGGAAAGATCAGGTGAAAACGTTCTGCTGGTCTTCGACTCCCTGACCACACCCTACCTCATGAGCGGCCCAGAGGTTATACGTTTCATGAGGATGACCCTGCTAAGGTCTGCAGCTGAGGGAAACGCGGTCTTGGCCTCCGTGGACGAGGGCTGCGGCAAAGAGGAGGACCTTACTGCTATGATGAGCACGGCTGACGGCATAATTAAGATGATTACAGAAGAAGATAGGCGGTTCTTGAATGTTGTGAAGCACCCAAATTTGAGGCCGATAAGAACTGAGGTTCCCCTAGAACCGGAACAGGTTGAACCCAAGCCTGCAATGATGGCAATATACTCATCGCCTAATTACGCTAGTGCAGCGAAGAAATTCTTTGAGTCATTCGCTAAAGGAGAAGCAGTTCTAAGAAGTGAGACTGGAGACTTCGTGAACTTGTTCTGGCCAACACTTGCCCACTGGAGTGGCATGCTTTGGGACCCTAAAAGGTTCCCTACGATGATATATGACATGAACAGGGAGGAAGGCACCCTAGCACCAAAGGTGGTACTCGAGCTCGCTCCAACGCGTATTAAGCTTATGATGAAGCTCATGTTTTCATTTCAGTCTTTTGGATTATTCTTACCGAAGAGCTTCAGCAAGGTTAAAGACATGGAAAAATTATTGAAATCGAGTTTTTCCCAATTCTTATTCCCCTGTCATATGGAGCACAGCGGCATCATAGAATACAACAAAGATATCTCTAAGACTGACGAGCACTACTTTAGATTATACGAGAGCGCTGACTGTTGGGGATTCGAAAACGTAGGCACCACAATAGCCTCGCATCTTCCCCCTGAAATATCAGGCATGTTAAGTTTCTATGATAAGGAGAAGAAAGATTGGAATGCAATTGAGACCAAATGCATAGGGCTTGGAGACCCCTACTGCGAATTCAAATTTGTACCCGGAGAAATTGACGAGCTGAAGGGTTCTCTAGAGAAAGATAGTGTAGTTGTTGAAAGAATACATGAAAGGTTGATGGACCGCCTTATGGGATTTCTGCTTAAAGACAAACCGCTTGTAGAGAGACCCAAGCTAGGAGCTGATGTGCATCTTCATGTAGCCTTCCATGCAATGGGTTTCCCCCATGTTGCTGGGGAGAGATACCGAATGGCTCAAAGGATGGGAGGAGCTAGGACAGGCAAAGAGGTCGGCGAACGTCTAATCAAAGCGGGGATTGCGGAGGATGATGCTGCGAAGCGTATCCTCAATCTTATGGATCACTGCAAAGTGGGAAAGGTCTCAATGGGCGAAACAATAAGAATGAAGGA
>Ga0315545_1002909_pt1 | contig 15032 bp, 13 predicted proteins | sample SalMarSW160210MG_FD_203096 | JGI IMG/M metagenome (GOLD analysis project Ga0315545, IMG submission 203096) | Salt marsh sediment microbial communities from the Plum Island Ecosystem LTER, Massachusetts, United States - Salt Marsh Sediment SW1602-10 ... | reverse complement strand
CTTAAACGTTTTGCCTTTTGGCCAACTCTGGTTAGATGGAGCCAACCCTGCACGATGGGCAAGCAGATGTTTCAAAGTGACATCGTGATAGTCTGGGTGCATATCCTCAGTTATATTTGGCAGCACCTCTGCCAGCGTCGTGTCCCATCGAAGATTGCCTTGCTCGACCAACATCGCGATGACAGTGGCTGTCATTGTCTTGGTGCACGACCCTATATGGAATTTATCGTTAGACGTCACTTTCACATCGCTACCTATCTTACGCAACCCAGTTGCGCCCCAGGCCACGGTGTCTCCTTTAAGAATCACCGCCCCAGCAATAGCAGGCAAATCATATTTCTTCCTAATTGGCTCGAGCACCGGACCAAGATTCTTCGAGTAGGCATATAGAGTCTCCGTACGGCCTCCAACAACCAATATGATTATTAAAAACGCCACGGTCATTATGCTTCGTTGCTTAATCATGTATTCCTTTTGTTATTCAGCTTGGATATTTCACCTCATATTTCGTATTGCATCGTGCATATTGCGTATATCATATGTCATATTCATTGTACTTTTTGATATTTGGTTTGTAGTTTTGCATTTTTATTTTTGAATTTTGATTTTCTAATCCGTTGCTTTTCAACTCAAGCGACAAATCTACAAAAAGACCGGCCTTGTATTTATAATACGTTAGAGAGGCTACCATAACCGAATTGTCTGTGCAACACCGTTTTGAAATGTGGAGTCCATGATACTTACTTCCATCAAGAGCTTCCCGCACTTGATTTGGCGATTAACACAAGCTGTTAGCCGTCAGACTGTGCCGTGTGCGATAGATGGCGGGCAAGGCTATGGTCAAAGCACTCGCACAGGGACCACTGCTGGAAGGTAATCTTCGCGAACATGGTTGCTCGAGTGTGAAATCTGTCCTCTGGCAGCAATATGAAGGGTAGCTTTTAAGTGTGAAACAAGATAAAATCAAGCTACGAACTCTTTAAGCAAAAATGGCAAAGGAAGCAAAAGGCAATGTAACTCGGCAAATACGCTGTCAATGAAGAACCCCTTTTTGTGAATAAGAGCAGTGTTTCGCCAAAGCCCCAAGTTCGGTATCCATCTGGGCACTCTGTTGATGTAATCAAGGTAGGCATTTCCATACTTCTCGAGTAGGTGAGATTCCTCATAACAAACAGTGAGGCTGTACACAACCATACACCAAACAAGCATGACCGGAACAAACCAAACCAATTCACTTATCGTTGCAAGCCCCACAAGTAGCAGCGTATTCCCAACGTAGATGGGATTGCGACAGTACATATACGGCCCGGTAGTCGTCAGAACTTTCTTAACTTTCAGACGATAGTGCAAATGCATCTGCGCCCATATTCTGAGAAACCATCCAACACAAAATACAAGACCACCAAGCCCAAAAATATAAACTTCATACCCAGTTTCGTTCCACGGGCAGAGTAAGGCAAAAAGCACCGCTGGTGCCATCAAAAAACCGCGAGCCTTATATATGCCTTTCAATGTCTGTCTCCATCTAAATTTCGCCGGTTATCATCAACATAACAATATATGCACCTCCGTTAAAAACCACAAATCCAAAGTCGAATTTTAACTTTTTCTTCATATCTTTGAAATAGACGATGTACACCTTCTCCTCCCAGCGATGGTTCGAATACGCCGCGTCTTCCTTCCATTCGCACCCATACACAGCCAGGTCCAAAAAGGACTCCTCGGTCACGCGGTAGGCTTCGGCTCAAGTGATAATTCCGCAAACAGCCCTCTCCTGTACTTGTGATATGCCAACGCCGCTACCATTACAGCGTTATCCGTGCAGTATTTCTTCGGCGCTACCAGAAGCTTTAATGGCGGTCTTACTGACTCACACATCTGCCGCAGTGTTGACCTCAGTTCGCTGTTGGCCGCCACACCACCGCCGAGTAAGATAGTCTTCGCCAAGACTTTTTTTGCCGCTCGTTTTGTCTTTTTGACAAGAACATCTATTACCGCCGCCTGAAATGAGGCAGCGATATCAGCTATCTCCTGTTCGCTCATCACATCGACTTTGTCTTCACCTTTCATATCCTGCCCGCGACAGTAGTATAACACAGCGGTTTTGACGCCACTGAAAGAAAAGTCTAACGAGTCTCGACTAAGCATAGACCGCGGAAATTTGATTGCGTTCGGATCGCCATTTTCAGCAGCCTTTTCGATGCTCGGCCCACCCGGGTATGGCAGTTTCAGAATAGTGGCAACCTTGTCAAACGCCTCACCTGCAGCATCATCAATGGTCGAACCAAGAAGCTTCACCTCCAACGGCGATTCACACTCATAAAGACACGTATGTCCACCCGATACAATAAGAGCAACAGCAGGCAATTGAAGATGCTCCTGGTCGAGCATAGCTGATTGCAGATGTGCATGTAAGTGGTTGATCGCAATCAGAGGTTTGCCCCACATAAAGGCAATTGTCTTGGCCATGGTGACACCAACGACCAGAGCTATGGTCAGCCCTGGCTGATTCGCTACGGCAATTGCATCTATATCGTCTTTGGTTATGCACGCCTGTTGTATAGCCTCCGATACCACAGGATAAATGTTCTCAATGTGTGCACGCGAAGCAATCTCTGGAACAACACCTCCGTACTTTTCATGTAGCTTAGTTTGCGATGCTATAACAGACGATTTAACAATGTGCCCATCCGCTACTACCGCCGCAGCCGTCTCATCACAACTGGTCTCAATACCGAGAATATTAATCGTCTCTCGTGATTCGTGACTCGTGTCTCGTTTTTCTTTTATCGACATAAAAGGGATATTAGCCAAACAAACAAGATATGTCAATTCACCGTCATAGTCAGCTAGCGACTAAAAAGTTTTATTGCCTCTCCTTACAGTCCCTACCAGAATAACACTAATCAAAGCAAGGGTATTGTCCATAATGAGACACATATACTGATTGTGAATAATCAATGCGCTTATTCATGTCATTTCGAGCGATTCAGCCTTCAGCCCTGAGCGAGGTCGAAGAGTAAGCGGAGTCGAGAAATCTGCTTTTTAACAGATTTCTCCACTTCGGGTTGCTTCGCAACCCTACGGTCGAAATGACAAAGGCGCAAATTTTAATCACATTTGGTATTAGACCTGCTCCTTTTGCCAGCTCCAAACCCTGTAAGCAGAGAAAGCATTTCTATGTGTAAAAGTTTAGCCATCAGCACATACGCCGCCGCACCTAAAGGGACGGCCAGAAGCAGTCTAAACACATCAGCCGAACTTTTCAACAAGCCTAATGCCACTACCACAGTAATGGCCATACAAAGTGTCGCGAAAGCCGTTTTCACAAAAGCCATCGCCAACCCTTCCAGTATTGAACCACTAAGTCGTCGCCTAAGAACAAATGCCAGAATAGTCACCTGCAAATATGAACATACTGCTGTAGCCGCAGCCAGGCCACCTGTCCCCAGAAACCAGATCAGTGTGAGATTCAAAATTACATTAACGATAACTGCAATTATCGCACTTCGTGCTGGCATTTTAGAATCCTGCAAAGAATAAAACGCCCGAGCCAGAACCTGCTGCGCAAAATAACCACATAATCCCAAGGTGTAAAAGCAAAGAGTTGCCGCCGTTATAGAAGTATCGTTAGCTGTGAACTGTCCGCGTTCAAATATGACAGAAACCAAAGGCCTGCTAACAAGTACCAGCCCAACTGTAGCTGGAAGCGCCACGAATATTGTGCAGCGTAAGCCCCGCGATATCGTCCGACAGAAGGCGCCGAAATCCTTCTTCGCTGCGTCGGAACTCATCACGGGAAACACAGCAGTAGCCAAAGAAATCCCGAACACCCCCAAAGGAAACTGGTACAGCCGTTGTGAATAGAAAAGCTGCGACACCGCTCCCTCCCAGAGGGGATACCTGATCTGGTTATCGAGAAAAACAAAAAAGCTGCCCTTTTCCGCCGAACCCGAAAACCACAAAGCGATAAAGTCGTCAGCCAATGTATTTATCTGTGTCACTGTTAAGCCGATAATCATCGGCCCCATCAATACAATGACCTTCTTAAAAGCACCGGACCTTATTTGCCAGGCAGGCCTTATACGAATTCCTTTCACCTGAAGCGCAGGTATCTGAATCAATAACTGAACCACTCCCGCCAAAATAACGGCGACCGCAACTACAAGAACCTGTATGCTTGGCTGCACCGCAAAGACCCAGCCAGAAAGGCAAAGAGAGCCGATGATAAAAACATTCAGCACAATTGGAGCAGCCGCGGGGCTAAAAAAGTGCTTATTGGCCTGCAATACTCCTGCCAGAATCGCCACAACACAAATCAAGATCATGTAAGGAAGCATTATCGCGCTCAGTGCCAGTTTCATCTCAGTACCTGTATAAATACTGAAGAATCGGTAGTACCCCCAGATGATACCTTCACCGAGTAAAACAACGCCCGTTAGCAGGACAAATACAACGGTAGCTACTGTCAATGCCATTCGATCAGCCTGGTATTTGTCCCTTTGTAGCTCTTCGGTATAAACCGGAATAAGTGACGACGAAGCTGCGCCTTCTCCGAAGAGTCGCCTGGCAAGGTTAGGAATCTTAAAAGCTATCGCCCAGCCATCCATCAAACCGCTTGCACCCAGAAAGTACGCAAAAGCCATATCACGTAGCATCCCCAGGACCCGGCTGAACATCGTCAGCAAAGCAATTTGCCTGAAGCCCTTTATCACTCGCGCTTCCTTTCTGCTGTCATATTCAAATATGGCACAGCATAAGGGGCAGTTTATGTCTTACGTGCCACAGTGAAAGGCCTGCACCGCCCTACATTGTTCAATAAGCCCACCGCAACCATACTCACAACCAAGCTGGAACCACCATAGCTTACAAACGGCAAAGTTAATCCTGTAATTGGCATAAGTCCCAATGTCATACTCACATTTGTCAAAACCTCAGCCGAAAACATTGCCACAATACCTGTAGCCAGTAACTTACCGAATGGATCGGTGTTGTTCGCTGCTATCTCCAGCCCACATCCAGCAACAATCACATAAAGCCCTAACAAGCAGATACTTCCCCAAAAACCCCACTCATGTGCAATCACAGCAAATACAAAATCATTATGTCTTTCCGGCAGAAAATTGTACTTTACGAAGGGTCCTTTCCCAAAGCCCCATCCTTTAACACCTCCGGAAGCCACCGCGAATTTGGAACGAATAAGATGGTAACCCCAATCGTTCCTCCATTGTCGTGCATTGAATTCTCGCCCTACAAGAATCTTGCCGATAGTTGGATGCTGCTCAGCTTTTTCGCGAACCCAACTGCTCTGCAAAAAGACACTGCTTATCCTCGTTCGCTGATAGGGTTTCATTTTGAACCAAAATAATGGGCTGACTAAAAACGCGACAAGTATTGCCAACAGCAGGTGCCGAAGCTTTGCCCCCGCAACGAACACCATTACAAAGAACACCGGCATCATTAGCATGACAGTACCCAAATCCGGCTGAGCCAGGATCATAACCATCGGCAACAGTGTCAATACGAAAGGGCCTGTTAGAGAACGGATACTACGGTAATTGCTTCGATACCGCAGATACCACGCTAAGGCCAGGATGTATGCTAACTTGCAGATTTCTGACGGCTGTATCGCAGGCATTTGCCAGCCTGCTATTTTAAATCTAATCCATCGGTGCGCTCCATTAATCTCGGGCACAAAAGGAATCGGTACAACATACCTGCTAACCAGTAAAACGCCCAATAGCAGCAACACAAGTGCATATACCCAGTAGCTTACTTCGCCGATACGCCGATAATTGATAAGATTCGCTGCAATAAATCCAAGCAGACCTACCCCTAAAAAGATTAGCTGCTTCCTCCAGAGGCCCCCTAAATCACCAGCCTGCTCGGTAGGGCTGGGCTCAGCCGGGTGACCCAATGAATAGATCGTGGCTATCCCCACCGAGACCAAGATTAACACCATCGCCAGCAGGCACAGCCTGACGGCTGTAAGGCGTCCCTTCAAGAAATTTTCCATACGTGCAAAAATAACATACCCTTACTACAATTGCATATTCTGAACTGAAAAATCCTAAGAAAATTGTATAGCAGGGTCAAGCCAAGACCAGTCTGACAGCGCCAGATTAAGCGTAACGTATAAAGGCCACCGCGTATATACTCACACTCTTATACTGATTGTGAATAATCAACGCGCTTATTCTTGTCATTTCGAGCGCAGCGTAGCGGAGCCGAGAAATCTGCTTTTTAATAGATTTCTCCACTTCGGGTTGCTTCGCAACCCTATGGTCGAAATGACAAAGGCGCAAATATCAAGCACAATTGGTATTACAAGCATTGCATCTACGAAATATGAGCAAAGTTCCTCTTAACTACGTAGGATGTTGTCTCCCACCCTTACAGGTAGCTTTGCCTCGCCAACCTTGTGATTGGGCTAGCATCCCTTTCTCGACTACGAGTCGACAAAGTTGAGAAAAACGTGGGGTAAAAAGGCCAGGATGTGCAAAATTATGGCTTTCCCCCTTTTTTTCTTGATTTTTTTCGGGATTTTTGATATTTTCATAATGGTTACTTCTAAGAAAAATTTGTGTTTATTGCAAACCGACACATATTTTTCGCCAATAGGCGGGAAAGGAGAAATAAAGGGAACGAACATTTTGTTTAACCGGCTTTTCCTGCGAGCCGGGTAGAGTGCCCAATACAAGAATAAAAGGCATTATTTAGATTCGGATATTTCAAATTTTTATTGCCGACGCAGGAGGATAGAAATTTCAAAAAACCAAGATCGTGCAAAGTGTGTAAATTTGCAAAGAAAAGAAAAGAAGAAAGGAAGGGTCCATTATGAGAAAGATGATTGTGATACTTGCAGTAGTTTTAGTAGCTAATGTCGCGTTAGCTGAAGTCAAGATTACTGCCGTAGATGAAGGTAGCGGTGTAGTCAGCATCAACTATGAGGTCACGGACGGACCTAAGGCAAGAGCGTTCGCCTTAGACATCACCGTTGACGCAGGTACAATTGATGCAATCTCAGGCTACATCAAGGGCGAAAGCACCGCAGCGAATCCTGGCTTCGGAATTTTTCCAGCCAACTTCAGCCGATATATTACCGTCGATCCCGACACCGGTGACGTCGCAGATTGGAATGTGGATGATTACACGCCCGTCGCTGACCCAAACGATACAGGTGCTCTCGGCGGCCTTGGAACTGGCGGCATTACTATCGAGATGGGCGCACTGTACTACCCAACCGATGACAGTTCGCCGAATGCTCCTGGTGATTCAGGGACACTTTGTACAATTACCGTAAGTGAAGATTGCAACCTAACCGTTGCTGAGAACGCAACGCGAGGCGGCGTTGTACTAACAGATCCAGCTATTGCTGCGGATGTTAACCTTGTTGGTGCAACCAATGTGCCCGTAGTGTTAGGTGCCGCTGATTGTTTCCCAAGCTCTTTCGAATCTTATGCAGACTGGGTAGCCATGGGCAAACCCGCCTGCTGGTGCGCACCATATCAGTGCGATGGCGATGCTGACGGACTCGATTCAGGTTCTCCAGATAATTACCGTGTCTTTACCGGTGATTTATCTCTCATTGTCGATAACTGGAAGAGGAAAATTGACGATCCACAGCTCAATCCTTGTGCTGATATCGACCATAAGGATTCCGGTTCTCCGTTCAATTATCGCGTCTACTCAGAGGACCTGGCCATACTTGTGGATAACTGGAAAAAGACAAGTTCAGAGCTTGCCGGCGATTGCCCAAGGAACTAACGATAGTTCCAAGCTGATGCTTGGTAAAGATTAAAAATCAAGGCGAGGCATGGTCAAACCTGCCTCGCTTTTTTATTGTAAATCTAATCTCACCCATTAAAATGACCACTCCCTGATAGTGAAAGAGCAATCTCAGGAGAACATTTTGAAGAAAAAAATCACTATTATTAGCTTGATGTTGTCAGCTTTATGGACAATAGCTGGTTGTCAGATAAATCAAACACAACTATTTTCAGGCAGAAATTCGTTACCCCCCGAAGTCGCTGGCACATGGCAAGCTCAGGATAGTCCCTGGAAGATAGTTTTGAATCGTGACGGAACCGTATCTTCTGCGGTGATACCTATGGGCCAAGTCGAAATCACGCCTAATAAGATAACAAGGATTGAAATGAAAGATGGAAGCTTCAGCACCTACAAAGCTGGAGACTGCGTTGTCGAATACACACCGGAGACGAGACTTTTACTTGTCACGATAGAAATGCAGGATATTCATATAACTTTTAATGAAAACGTGATCGACGGCAATAGCCTCGATAGATTTGTCGGACCCGTCTGTGAAGATGGAAAGACATGGACGGCCGACTGGATAGCTGTCTTTGACTATGGCTCTCGCTTTCCTCAAGACCCAAATGATATATTCGCTCAACCATTAGTATTCAAAAAGGTCAACGATTGAGTTGCATAGTCGTTTGATGTCTTAGTATTCGTAATATCTGATGCCCTTTTTGTCACTACCTGGCCAATCGAGCCTAATAGTTTTGGTGTCGGGCTGATATATCCACCCATATTCCCCGGTCGCATCCTCCGGCAACGTCTCGCCATTTCCGATCACCCACATAGTGTCCAAATTGTTGAACGGGTTTTTAGGCATCTTCGAGATGTAGCGCCTTTGCAGTACCGTCTGGCTGAGAAATGTGGCGCTACTTGGAACTGTACTCGGATCGTCATCTTGATAGCCTGGCGGCACCCCACTGTGCTGGGCGGTGTACAACTCGATTGAGCTTCGTAGTAATCGCAGGCTGTCTTTAGCCACAGCCTCTTTGGCCTGGGTCGTATGCGATTGAAAATTAGGTATCACAATAGCTGCAAGGATACCTATTATTGCCGCAATTATCATCAATTCAACAAGAGAAAGGCCTTTTTTCATCGTTTCCTGCCTTTCGCAGCCCGCTAATATGTCTACGCGCACCGCAACTGTCTTACTATCTTATCGACTCACAAACACCTCCGCTTGATGTTTTAATCCGCATTTCTCACAGTATTTTAATGGTGCTTATAAGGCTTACAAAGATAAAAAATTTAAAAAACTTGTTTCAATATGAACAATAACAGAATGTAATCCGGTTCACATGAGTTTTTGTTTTCTTTCAGCATCCAACCTCCAAAGCCAGATTCATCGGTATCAAAGCACGCATTAAGCTTAATTATGAGACCTCTATCTTGATTTGCGGTGGTGATAAATGTGGATTAAATTAAAAACAACTATGTATTGGCTTAAAAAGAATACCTAAGTATCTTAGGTATTCTTTGAAAGTTAATTCTTGATTGTTGTTTGGTAAGTATTAAAGCCTGCGTAGTCGTTGTAGTATGGCTCTTCTTATTGTAACAATGCTATTGTACAAGATCAGAAAGGATTCAAATCCGCTGTGCCATTTAATCCAGGCCTGCAAAAAGCGATAGACCGATATCGGGAAAATCTTATTCAAAGTCATTCCCGCTAAAGCGGGAATCCATCATCTTTAACTTGGTTTTCTTTTAATAATTTCAGTACTCAAACTGACCGAATTTTAATTGAAAACCAACGTAAATACCTATTTGACAACAATATATTTCCCTTTGTCATTCCCGTTGATCTGACCCCGAATTATGTACCAGTCTTGATTAGAGAGTTATCCACGTTCTTTATCCTGCAATCCGGCAGGCGGAGCGTAGCGGAGCCTGGCGGATTGCAACTCGCCGCGAAGGCTGACGGAGTCATATAACCCAACCTGCTGTGTGGGCGGTGATTATTATATTCCAATCGCCATTGCTCTACAATAACCTTTGCCTCCTTAAAAGCAACTCATTTAATCGGATACTCTCTAATTTGCAATGGTACAGTTTTCGGGGGTCACGCCATGTCTTGCCACAATTGCTGCCATTTTGCATTCAGCTTGTGGCGGGCTGGATACTCGATACTCGAAAGTCAATCCCGGATGCTCGACACCAAATGCATGAGTACTAATGCCTAAGATACTTAGGTATTCTTTTTATTCGAGGGATAGTTTTTATCTGAGGGATTCCTGTTATTTGAGGGATTCTTATTATCTTAGGTATTCTTGTTATGTGATCAATGCTTATTTAAATAAGCGTGGATTTCCCAGGCGCCGTTCTGAGCCCATTCGGCTTCTATCAGAGCCTGCCCTGAACATAGTTTAAGGGGTAAACTGTGTGAAGCGTATCTAGATACTAGCGTATAGCGGGTAGCGTACAACGTATTTCACTAATAGGGTGCGGAGAAGCCGGCAGGCGTGAGATTATTGGAATTGCGCAAAACGAAATTCTTCTTTTACAGTACACATAAAGATTATCCTTCTCTGAATTTCAGCCGATACATTATTTAGCTATGCTGTGCATCGATATTGTGGATGGGAAAATCCAAGCAAAGAATATGAATTAGTTTTTGGATTTTGGTGGTAAAATGGATTTGTAGTTTTTGTGGGTTTATAGTTAGTTTGGCGAAAATAAAAGTCACTAAAAAACGTATAAATAAAAATATCAACAGTGGGTAGAGAAACGATTGGACGGAGATAGAATAAAAGGTAAGTATTTTTAAAAATGGGTTAAAAATCGAAGAAAAGGTGATAGATGAGAGGATGGAAAAGTGAGAGAGAATTTGTCGAACTGTTCCTAGACTCGCTCGGAAGCGAAAAGAAGGACACACGCATTGTGCGCGAGTTCAGAACAGGGTATGGATTACCTGATATTGTGTTAATCGAGTACTTGCCAAAGGTAGTGGAGAAGAGAAAAAAACAGATGGGAAGAATACAAGTAGGGGCGTTCACTGTCGATTGCGCATACGCGATGTCGTATCTTGCGAACAGACGGTGGGTTCGATTAAAAACGCTCAAGAGTGCGTTTCGTAGCAGCAATGGCCCATTTAACACAGCACTCCAGACTTTGATAGACCGTAAGATGGTTAGTGTAAAAGAAGATAAGATCAAGGCGAGGCCTAAGACCGAAGTATTTGTGGTGAGGAATATTAAGGTAATAGAAGCGAAACTTGGAAATTGGCGCCGGGCACTGATGCAGGCGCAAAGATATCAATGGTTCACTGAGAGTTGTTATGTTTTAATGCCAGAGCAAAGCAGAATAAAGAAGCGACAAATTGCGCTAGCATGCAAAAAATACCATGTGGGGCTGATTTTTTTCTCACGAGAACGAGGAATAAGTGATGTTATAAAAGTAGGAAGAAAGAGGCCCTACAATACTTATTTAGCCTGGCTGATGAATGAAACAATAGTCGATGAGATTCGTTAAAGTGAGTAAGAAATTTAATCCCAGAACAGATGATATAGAGAACCTATTCACAAACTTGACCGTGAATCAGAATATCGGAAGCGGTGGACAGAAAATAGTTTACATGGCTGAGCACTCCAATTATGGGAAAGTGGCCCTGAAGCTTATAAGGCCAGGAAGCAATGGTAACAAGAAAAGGATAGAGCGAGAGATCAACACAGCCAAGTGCCTACGTGGGCCAGGATTTTCTCGTATTTACGAGTCGGGAGAAAAACAAGTTGATGGACAGCAGGTCATATACATTGTGGAAGAATATCTCGAAGGAAAGAATCTTAGGGATGTGCTTGAAGAGGTTAAAAAGTTGGGATTGCTGGAGACACTTGAACTTGCCAAGTCCCTATTGAAAACGCTAACTGCAGTGCATGAACGGAATATAGTGCATCGCGATATTAAACCAGAGAATATCTTTATCACAAAGGACAATAGAATTGTACTGCTAGATTTTGGGATTGCGCGGCACCTGGAACTGTCCGCTATAACTGAAAGCTCTGCGTTCTTGGGACCATTAACTCCGGGGTACGCATCACCTGAGCAGATAAGGAACGAAATAAGAAAAATATCGAGTAGGACAGATATATTTCAATTTGGTATAGTTATTTATGAGTGCCTCACCGGATTCAACCCATTCACAAAAGGGATAAGGGATCCTGCTGAGGCATTAAAGAAGAACCTTGAGTTTAAACCAGATAAATTAAGTAAGTTCGGATTTTCGCGACGAATATCTGTTTTTGTGGAAACGTGTCTTAACAAACATGTTCATCGGCGGTACAAGGATGCGCAAGAAGTACTTTACATAGTTGAGGACCTCCTGAAAGGAGCTATATAAAATGGAATTTATTCTGCAACAGGGGTGGGGGATGTTCGGGTTAGATCTAGAGTTTATCAAAAATAAATTTGCGAATGGAGTTATATTGTCACCCAGAGTATATACTCCGGATCAAATTGCGCGACATGCTCAGGACCTGAGAAAACAAGGTGCAAGGGTGATTTTCGACCCTCAATTCTATCGCCCTCACACAGATCGAGCGAAGCTCCTTAGTTTTCCATATTGGGATGGGCTTGAATTTGACACTAGCGCTTTCGATAATCCAATGGCATCCGAATTCTGCGAACGAGTAATTCGTTATCAAGCACAAAACCTAAGGGTGAGTGAGGGCGTGATCCCAGGTCGTTATACAAACTCTATTAACGAAGATTGGCTTGTAATGCACCATCGCTTCGCAGAAACAACCGCTCAATTGGGTCTTGATATCCCTATTTACTCGACAATAGCATTAGGACCAGACGTGATAGGAAATGAGGGAAACCTCGCGAATGTACTTGATGAAGTAATTTCGTATCCTGTAGATGGGATATATTTTGTATTTAGATCTCCTGATGACCGTTTTTTCTTAAATGACGAAGGAATACTTTACAATATTCTATGTGCATTTCTGAGCATCCGCTTAAGCGGGAAAGACATTATAGTAGGGTATGCTAATCAACAAAGCATCTTTTTTGGGGCGGCTGGTGTCAGGCGGATAGCAAGCGGCAATTTCAGGAATACACGCCAGTTCAATCCTGAAATTTTTGATGAGCAAGATGAAAGTGTTATGCAAAGAGGGACTTGGTACTACCACCCAAGGAGCCTTAGCGATTTCAGAGTTGAGGCTTTGAAGCTGGCCTTTAGGCGTGGGTTGCGAGATCTTTTCGGACCTCCATGTGACTATTGCAGGGACTTGCTTGATGCGCCTGACCCCGGAGTGGTTCGTTGGAGTGAAAAAGAAGCATTTAGGCACTTCTTATTTGAATTAGGTCGCCAGTGGATGGAGTTCGATGGGCTAGCAACTAACGACGTGATTGGTAGATTAAGGGGCATCCTTGTAGAAGTAAGGAATAGCTTGCAGGAATTGCGATCCAGAGGTTTTGTCCTGGGAGACAGATCTTTTGAACAAAGCCTGAACGCAACGGAGGGTGCTTTGGAAGCATTTGTTTCGGACCGACAAGAAGATCTCCAAAGGTTGTAAAACATGCCAAGTTAGGTTGATATAGTGCAGAGTTTCATTTCGGAACATAGTGCTGAACTCGTATTGGTCCCAGCAATTGATAGGCTTCTGTCACAAGCAGGAATGCAGGTTATACCCATTTATTTTTGGAAAACGCGAGAGGGAAGTTATTTGTCTCAGAAGTGCGACTTAGGGAAAAAGTTCAGTTTGATTGCAATGTATGCACGCCGTCCAAAAGTTATTGAACCTGCACAAAATGATATCGAAGTGAAGATAAATGACACACTTTTTCAAAAGGCTTATTACCTTAAGCAATATGACATACCGACAATTGCAGGGGTCCCACTTATATCTACAATTGGAGATCTTCGTATTGGATGCGGTTGCTCTTGGTTCTATATTGATCCACAAAAGCCATATGATGAAGAAGTGGCAATTTTGGTAGAAATCAGGACAAATCATTGCAAAGAGAACCTACCGCATAGAGTCAAAGGACCATTACAAGAAAAAGATTTGTTGAATATAGTAAATAGTGCAGCGGTATTTTCTACATGGATAGAAGTGATAAAGGTACTTAGGGGCGAGCCGAATACATGGACATCAAAAACGGCATTTCCTAACAGCATGTTTTGGCCTTTTATCAAGTATAAGCCAATATATTTTCTAATTCTCGGAATCAAATAACTTATACGAGAAGGCTCTATCGGACATGTTGGGGTTCAGGTTTTTTCCGCAAAATTCAACTTTGCTCTTCGATTTCACTCAGAGCAGCTATATTGATTTACATAAAGAGCATATCGTAATAAAGTCTTTGGAGATTCGGCTTGCAATGCTCGCAATGACCCTTCCCATTGATTAGTGATTATTGATGAATGATTATTGGAATTGAGATTGCCGTGCCTTTCAATTTATTATTTCTGAATTGGTAGGCTGAGTTCGGAATGGAACTTCTTCAAATCCTGCCAGACTGAACGTCGTTAGTTGAATGTGTCTATACTCAATACCGAACGCTCGATGATCGATACTTAACACTCGACACCGAGCATTTGAATCTTAATACCTAAGATACTTAGGTATTATGATTACCCAAAGGCTTGATGTTTGAATAACTAATGGAACAAACATACTGTCACTCCTGCGCAAATAGGGGTCCGGAAAACGCTTATAGCCCGGCTGGATTCCCACTTCCGTGGGAATGACTCTTTGCTTTGCTTACGTAGAAAATTCCATTTAAGATTCAAAAGTAAATAACTACGGGTTAAAACCCGTAGCATTGCCGCTTCGGGCTTCGCCCGTCCGACTTCGTCGGATAACTTCATCTATGGGCTACCACCCGTAGTATTGCGGCGGAAGAGTAAATAATACCTAAGATACTTAGGTATTGTATTTACTTAAAGTCTTGATGTTTGATGATGTAGCGAAGCACAAGTCTGCTGGGGATTGTCTCGTGGCTTGATACTCGAAATTCGATGATAAATAGATCAGCTTTAATACCTAAGATACTTAGGTATTATCTCTATCTTAAAGCTCGACTCAGGATGCTTCAGCAACATGCGAGTCTTCTGGAGGCGGATTTCCGCTGCGTTTCAATATTGGTAACCGTTCACAGTATTTAACAGATTAACGATGGATATTTTTTGTTACTCCAATGAGCAACTACAGCTTCATGAATAAAATCAAAGACATTCAGTTCTTGCTTTTTACACGTGGCCAATACAGTCC
>Ga0315545_1002907_pt1 | contig 15037 bp, 9 predicted proteins | sample SalMarSW160210MG_FD_203096 | JGI IMG/M metagenome (GOLD analysis project Ga0315545, IMG submission 203096) | Salt marsh sediment microbial communities from the Plum Island Ecosystem LTER, Massachusetts, United States - Salt Marsh Sediment SW1602-10 ... | reverse complement strand
CGACCACGAAGGCAAGTGTTGAGACCAGCCCGTCGTTGGCTCCAAAGATCATGTCCCGCACCCCTCCCCCGCCCCTTATCTCCCAGGCATCCATACCCAAAACTTGGGTCTTGAGCCTTTCCAGATGTAATCTTTCGTCAGAAGCTGTTCTACTCCATGCCTCCGAAATTGCTGTATCCGTAATGTTTTCTGCCTGAACAGCTAAATCTCGGATGCCTTCTTCCTCGCCAACTACGGTCCACTCAAAGAAGCCCTTCGTGCCTAAGATACGCATCATGAAGCCTACCTTCCAATCTCTGAGAAAAGTCTTGGCTGCTCCTTCATGTTTTCCTCCTAATTCCTTGATTGTTTCAAACCAGAATTCAGCTTGACTTGTCTCGTCGGCGCTGATCCGTAGTAGGAGCTGCTTAATCCTTTCATCCTTAGCCTTTCTGGCGAGAATTCCAAACCCTTTTGTTTGCATGAGCTTGTGTGCATAAATTTTCTTCGTTGCATCGAGAAGTTTTTTCCTTTCAACCTTTGTCAGTTCATTCGTTGACATCTTCTTTAATTGCTCCTCTAAACAGCTTTCTAAAATGTTAAGTGTTAATTATACATAAGATTATAGGACGGTTCAAAGGTGTTTGAAATGGTGGAGGATTACGTTCCAACAGGCATTCCTGGCGTGGACAAAATTCTTGTAGGGAAGGGAATCCCGAGGGGAAATACGATTCTGGTAAGCGGTGGACCTGGAAGTGGAAAAACAACATTCGCAATACAGTTTCTATATACAGGGGCGACCCAACACGACGAAGCAGGTGTGTATGTTACGCTTGATGAAGACCCGGGTGACATAAAGAAAAACATGTTGAAGTATGGCTGGGATCTGAAGAAGCTGGAAGAAGAGAAGAAGCTTGTTTTCATCAACATTTCTCCGGTTCGTGTTGCACCTTCGGAGAGCGCGGGCTTGATTCAGATCGGGATGAAGGAGTTCAGGCTGATAAAGTTGCTTGAGGCGATTAGGCAGGGTGTCAAGGAGGTAAACGCCAAGAGAGTGATCGTGGACCCTCTGACTATCTTTACTCTCCAGTATCCGGACGAGATTGAGCGCATATATGCCATGAGAGACCTGATGAGGGACCTGAAAAAGACGGGCTGCACAAACCTATTGATCTCTGAGTTGAGGGGCACTGGGATAGAGCGGGAGCACCAGTTTGAGGAGTATCTTGCCCAAGGGGTCATCTTACTCCGCACCTTTCTTAAAAGCAGCCGATTAGTTCGGGTTTTTCAGGTGACGAAGATGCGCGGGTTGGCCATAGACAATCAGCCTAGACCCTACGAAATCTCAGCTAATGGCATAGAGGTATATCCTGGTGCAACAGTTTACAAGTAAGATTCGACTCTAGGCTTGTTGGAACATTACCGATAATCTAAAGAAGCTTTAGCATAGGCATCTAATAGGGAATGTTTTTGTCTCTATCCCAGATACAAGAAGTGCCGCCGAAAAAGTTGATTCTTTTGGTTGGTCCTCCCGGAGCTGGGAAATCGACGTTCTGCGAACAGACTGTTCTCCAGAGCTTGGCTATGGATAGACCCATCATCTTCGTGACGACCGAGCGTAGCCCATCTGAAGCCGAGAAGGACTTAAGGGAGAGGGGATTAGGCGAGATCGAACCAGGTTTACTAAACTTCATTGATGCTTATAATGAAACTGTGGGTGTTTCAGTTTCGGATAGGCCTGACACCGTTCGTGCAGATTGCGCGAATCTGTCCAGCATAGGCATAGCGATTTCCAAGCTGAGCGAACGAATAGGGAGAAAGGGTGTCTTGTTGATTTTCGACTCGCTAACTTCTCCATACCTCTTTAACGGCTCAGAGGTCCTGAGGTTCATGAGGCTGACCCTTTCTAAGTTTGCAGCTGAAGGGAACTCGGTTCTGGCTTGCATAGACGAGGGATGCAGCAAGTCAGAGGACCTCGTGGCTATGATGAGCCTCTCCAGCGGCGTGATAAAGATGGAGATCAGGGAGGATAAGCGGCTCTTGAATGTTGTGAAACATCCAGAAGTGAGGCCGACAAGAATTGAAGTCCCCATAGAACCCGAACGGGTTGGACTCGAAGCGCGCATATTCGATCTGAGTGCATTAAGAGAGATTCTTAAAGTGATGGTGCTAGGAGGTGAAGCGACGCTGAGAAGGGAGGTTGGGGACTTCGTGAACCTGTTCTGGCCAAACCTTGCCCACTGGAGCGGCATGCTCTGGGACCCCAAAAGGTTCCCGACGATGACATACGAACTGAACAAGGAGGACCCAACCTCCTTATTCAAGTTGAGCAAGGAGGATGAAGCATTTAGACGCGCTTTTCTTCCCCAGCGCATTAGACTTCTCATGAAATTATTCGTGCCCAAGAACTTCAGCAAGGTGAAAGACATGAAAAAACTGTGGAAAACTTTGGGAAAACGGTTGGCGGCAGAGCGAACCGGTATTGTGGAATACCTAGAAGACGCCTCTAAGACCGACGAACACTACTTTAGAGTATATGAGAGCTCTGACTGTTGGGGATTCGAAAATGTCAGAACAGCGATGGCTTCATATTTCCCTCCTCTGGTCGCAGGTTTTTGTAAGGGATTTGAGTACTGGAAAGGGCTTGAGAGGGACTGGAACGCTGTCGAGACTAGGTGCATAGGGCTTGGAGACCCATACTGCGAATTTAAACTTGTGCCTGGGGAGATCGATGAGCTTAGGGATTCTCTAGAGAAAGACATCTTGGTTATCGAAGAGATACACGAACGATTGATGCAACGCCTCATGGGATTTATGCTCCACGGAAAGCCACTTCTAGAGAGGCCAAGGTCGGGAAGCGAAATATACATCCATCCAGTATTCCACGCCATGGCTTTTCCTGCTCTAGCTGGCGAGAGATACCGTATGGCTTTGAGGATGGGAGGCGCCAGGGTGGGAAAAGAGGTGGGCGTACACATTATGGATGCGGGGATAAAGGAGGATGAGGCGGTGAAGCGAATTCTAAGCCTCCTAGAACACTGTAAGGTTGGAAAGGTTGCGATGGATGAGAGCATAAAAATAAGGGAAAACTGTGAGAGCTCCCACACCAAGCTCTTTGCAAGAAAGATGAGGGAGCCTTCCTGCTTTTTCACCACGGGTTTCCTCAACGGGTTCTTCTCAGCTGTTAAGAACCAGCATGTCAAGGAGACAAAATGCATAGCAATGGGTGATCCCTACTGTGAGTGGGAGTTCAGATAGGTGATAATATGGTATCATTAGCCCAATTACAGGAAGTGCCAACCAACAACATGATTCTCCTCGTCGGTCCTCCAGGTTCAGGAAAGACGACCTTCTGCCAGAGAACAGTTCTAAGTAACATTGAGCTGAGACCCGTAATCTACGTAACAACCGAATCCAATCCATCTACAGTTGAGGAGTCACTCAGAGCGAAGGGATTAGGTAAAGAGTCACTTCACCCTCTTGGCTTCGTCGACGCTTTTCACGAAACGATGGGGCTCCCCAGCGTCGTTCGATCAGACACTTTGGTTGCTTCTTCTGAGGATCTGACGAGTCTGAGTATTGCCATTTCCAAGCTGCAGGAAAAGATGGGTGAAAATGTTTTGCTGATCTTCGACTCCTTGACTTCGCCCTACCTCATGAGTGGCGTGGAGATTTTAAGGTTCATAAGGATGACTCTGCTGAGATTGGCGGCTCAGGGAAACGCCATCTTAGCGTGTATAGACGAAGGGTGCGGGAAACTGGAAGACCTCGTAGCGATGATGAGCATCTCCAATGGTGTGATAAAGATGGAGACAGGCGAGGGAAAGCAGTTCTTGAACGTTGTGAAGCACCCTAAGTTGAAGCCGGTCAGAATTGAGGCACCCATCGAACTGGAGCCCATTGGATTAGAAGAACGTGTCTTCAACCCTGAGACGCTGACAGCCTACATTCGGGGAGATCAAGCAGTAATGAGGGCAACGATGGGGGATTTCGTAAACATCTTCTGGCCGAACTTCGCCCATTGGAGCGGCATGCTCTGGGATCCCAAACGGTTCCCAAAGATGGTATACGAGATGAACAAGGAGGACGGCCCCTCGATGTTCAAGCTCATGAAGAAGAATGAAAAGGTCAAGCGTGCCATGTTTCCTTGGCACATGAGACTCCTCCTCAAGTTCATGCCCAAGAGCTTCAGTAAGCCTAAAGATATGAAGAAACTGCTGAAAGCGATGGAAAAATCGCTTGCTGGCCCGAAACAGGAACGCAGCGGCATCGTGGAATACCTTGAAGACGTCTCGAAGACGGATGAACACTACTTGAGGATGTATGAAAGCTCTGAATGCTGGGGATTCGAGAATATCAATGCGACGATGGGATTCTACATACCTCCTGGTGTAGCAGGTATGGTGCAAGCGTTCGAGAGTTGGAATGGACTTGAGAGGGAATGGAACGCTGTTGAGACGAAGTGTATTGGGCTGGGGGATCCTTACTGCGAAGCTAAATTAATGCCCGGAAAAATTGATGATTTGGAGGTTTCTTTAGAAAAAGATGTTTCGACCATCGAAAAGATACATCAAAGATTGATGCATCACTTAATCGAGTTTATGCTGAAAGGAAAGCCCCTCTTAGAGCGGCCTACGTTGGGAAGTATGGTGAACATTCACCGAGTCTGTCACGCTATGGTTTTTCCCGCTCTAGCTGGTGAGAGGTACCAAATGGTGTTGGGGATGGGGGGAGCCAAATCGGGAAAGCAGGTCGGGGAACGGCTTCTGGAAGCTGGATTAAGGGAGGATGAGGCTGTGAAATGTGTTCTAGATTTCCTAAACAAAACCAAGGTTGGAAAGGTTACGGTAGATGAGACCATAAGAATAGTGGAGAACTGCGAGAGCTCGCAGACGAAGTTGTTCACAACGAAGAACAAAGGTCCTTCTTGCTTCTTCACCACGGGCTTCCTTAATGGTTTCTTCTCAGCTGTCAAGAATCAACATGTTAAGGAGATAAGGTGTATTGCGATGGGTGATCCTTATTGTGAGTGGGAGTTCAGGTAGGTGATGGTTGATGGTGTCTCTAACCCAACTGCAGGAAATACCTTCTGGAAACTTGATTTTATTGGTTGGTCCTCCTGGAGCAGGAAAGTCCACTTTCTGCCAAGAAACTGTTCTAAAGAGTATCACCATGGGACCAGTTGTCTACGTGACCACTGAATCCACGCCATCAGAAATTGTAGAATCATTCAGGCAAAGAGGATTGGGTGAGGAGTTGCCTCATCCTCTGGGCTTTGTCGATGCCTTCCGTGAAACTGTAGGGCTTCCTAGCGTGGACAGGTCGGATGTTGTTGATGCTTCGTGCGGAGATTTGACGAGTCTAAGCATCGCTATCATAAAGATGCGGGAAAGAATAGATGAAAACGCTTTGTTTGTTTTTGACTCTCTCACCTCGCCCTACCTTATGAATGGTTCCGAGGTTTTAAGATTCATAAGGACAACTCTGTTGAGGTTAGCTGGCGAGGGAAACGCTGTATTAACCTGCATTGACGAGGGATGTGGGAAAGCTGAAGACCTAATTGCGATGATGAGCCTTTCAAACGGCATCATAAAGATAGAAATAGAGGAAGATAAACGGCTCCTAAACCTTGTGAAACATCCAAAACTAAGACCGACAAAAATCGAAGTCCCCATGACCTCTTCTATTAAACTCAGACCATTCAAATTTGACCCGAATATGGCAAGAGAGTTTGTCCAAGCGGAGATGAGAGAAGATAAAGCGTGGCTAAGAAAGGAGGTTGGGGACTTCGTGAACCTTTTCTGGCCCAACCTTGCCCATTGGAGCGGCATGCTCTGGGACCCTAAAAGGTTCCCGACCATGATATATGAAGTGAACAAGCAGGAGCCATACCGCATGATTAAAGATTACTGGTCAATTTATCCTTTGAAGATGAGACTAGCCTTCAAATTGTTTATGCCCAAGAGCTTCAGCAAGGTGAAAGACATGAAAAAACTGTCAAAGTTTTATGGGGAGGGAGAGGTACCGTGGGAGCGTGGTTGGATCGGTGAATACCTTGAAGACGTCTCTAAGACTGATGAACACTATGTTAGAATATATGAGAGTTATGAATGTTGGGGATTTGAGAACATAGGTACTACAATATCTTCACATTTCGGTCCTGAGAACGCAGGAGGTTTGATGGGGTTTGAAGGACTAAAGGGGCTCGAGAGGGACTGGAACGTCGTTGAGACGAAGTGCATTGGGCTTGGAGATCCCTACTGTGAATTTAAATTTGTCCCCGGAGAAATCGATGAGCTGAAGGGGTCTCTGCAGAAAGACAGTTCGGTAATTGAAAAGATACATGAACGTTTGATGCACCGTCTCATGAGATTTCTGATCGATGGAAAACCGCTTGTCGAGAGACCCAGATTAGGGAGCAACATCCATATCCATCCGGTCATCCATGCCATGGGTTTTCCCCATGTGACCGGCGAGAGATACCAGATGGCGTTAAGGATGGGAGGAGCAAAGGCTGGAAAAGAGGTCGGCAAACGTCTACTAGATGCGGGCATTAGTGAAGATGAGGCGGTAAAGTGCATTCTCCATTTCCTAGAACACTGCAAGGTGGGAAAGGTTACTGCAGGTGAAACGCTACGGCTGGAGGAGAACTGCGAGAGCATACGGGAAAGCCTTTTTGTTTCTAAGCGAGATGAACCAACCTGCTATTTCACTACAGGCTTCTTTAACGGCTTCTTCTCAGCTGTCAAGAACCAGCACGTCAAAGAAACGAAGTGCATAGCGATGGGAGACCCTTACTGTGAGTGGGAGTTCAGATAAAAATGGTGAAACCGATTCAGAATAGGAGTTGAAAAAAGTTGGAGATGGATGAGATAATCGTTGCTGGTGAACCTTGCCTAGTTATTCATAGCCCTCTGATGCCGAGAACGTTACTATGCAACTCGCTGCTCCAGCCTCTACTATCCCGACTAAAAGGTCCTGAAGAGTTCGTGGCATTTGTTTCAGAACCATGCATTGCTCCCCGGAATTTAGATGTAGTGCTAATAACGGCTTTTTGGCCTAGATGCGTCTTCAACCAAGTTTCAGAGGAAACTAAGAGTAAGGCGGTGCAGACCATCAAACCCCAACATCTCATGCTGGTCGAAAGGGAACTCTACATGAAAATGAGCAAGAAGAGTTGTCTCTTCGGCGACTTCATAGACTCCCTGCTTCTACATAACGAAGATAAAAGAAAGGTTAGCGAGCTTCTAAGCAAGGTCCGCAGTTGGATAAAGGACAACAAATCTTATGGCCTATTCTTCCTTACAGACGTGAGGGGAATGGAGGACTTCATCGATCAGACTGCAGCAATCTTCGAGATCGTTGTCAGAGCAGAAGTTGAAACAGAGCAAGATGAGCCGTTACTACGTTTCACCATAATGAAGCACCCTAACATTGTTGAGATAGACAAGAAAATTGAGGTGGCATTTGAGAAGGGCCAGCCAAAACGAAGAAGAGGCTAATCACATGGTTTCATCAGCTCAACTACAAGAAATACCGCCAAGAAGCATGCTTCTGTTGATTGGACCCCCTGGGGCGGGGAAGTCAACCTTCTGCCAGCAGATCGCCCTCAAGAGCTTGGCGGTGGATAGGTCCATCATCTATGTAACCACCGAATATGATCCATCTGATGCCGAGAGGGCCTTAAGGGAGCAAGGATTGGGGGAGATTGAACCCGGTTCCATAAACTTCGTTGACGCCTACAATGAAACGGTGGGTAGTTCGGTTCCAGATAGAACAGACACCATTTGTGCTGACTGTAACGACCTTTCGAGTATAGATATAGCCATCTCTAAGCTAAATGAACGAATAGGAAAAAAAGGAATCTTAATTTTTGACTCATTAACCTCTCCGTATCTCTTCGGTGGCTCAGAAATCCTGAGGTTTATGAGGCAAACCCTGTCTAGACTGGCTGCTAGGGGAAACGCTGTGGTAGCCTGCATAGACGAGGGCTGCGGCAAGGAAGAAGACTTGGTGGCTATGATGAGCCTCTCAAACGAGGTCATAAAGATAGATACAAAAGAGGGCAAGCGAATCCTGAACGTTGTGAAGCATCCAAGAATGGAGCCAACAAAAATTGAGATTTCGATGACTCTTCGCCCTCGTGTGATCTCCTCCTATTATGATACAGATTACGTGAAAAGGGAGGCGAAGAATGCTGCGCGGGGAGTAAAGGTGACGTTAAGACCAGAGGTTGGAGATTACGTTAACATCGGCTGGCGGGACTTCATATTCTGGAGTGGCATGCTCTGGGACCCGAAGAGATTCCCAACGATGATGTACGAGTTGACCAAGTATTCTGAGGATCCAACCAATTACGACTTTGATATGCTTTCAATATTTCCTTGGCACAAGAGACTTCTCTTTAAATTGTTTTTCCCAAAAAGCTTCAGCAAAGTAAAAGACATGAAAAAGGTGTTTGAAACCTACTTTAAGCCTGCATTCATACAATGGAGAATCGCAACTGCCGAATATCTTGACGACATTTCCAAAACAGATGAACACTACATTAGAAACTACGAATATTATGAATGTTGGGGATTTGAGAATGTAGGCACCTCCCTTGGGATTATGAAAACTGCGATGATGGCAGGTTCTTTTAAAGGAATGGAAGAGTTTGCTGGGGGCATTGAGAGGGACTGGAATGCCGTTGAGACGAAGTGCATAGGGCTCGGGGACCCATACTGCGAAATCAAATTTGTGCCTGGAGAGATCGATGATCTGAGGGATTCTCTGGAGAAAGACAGTTCGGTTATTGAAAGGGTGCATGACCGCCTCATGGAACACATATTGGGATTTCTGCTCGAAGGGAAGCCTCTGATGGAGAGACCAACTTTGGGCAGCAGCGTACACATCCATGAAATCCAACACATCACAGCTGCGCCCCTCGTCAGTGAGAGGCTCCAAATGGTGTTTAGTATGGGAGGAGCCAAGGCGGGAAAAATGCTCGGCGAGCACCTCTTGGAGTCAGGATTAGGGGAGGAGGAGACCGTAAGGCGGATAGTCGACTTCATGAATCACTGCAAAGTAGGGAAGGTCACATTGGGTGAGACAATAAAAATGAAGGAGAACTGTGAAAGATTCGGAATAAAAACCGGACAGCCCTCCTGCTACTTCACCACGGGATTCCTCAACGGCTTCTTTTCCGCAGTCAAGAACCAGCATGTCAAAGAGACGAAGTGTATTGCGATGGGAGACCCATACTGCGAGTGGGAGTTCAGATAAGGTGATGATTGATGGTGTCTCTAACCGAGCTTCAAGAAATACCTTCTGAAAACATGATCCTGCTGGTTGGTCCTCCAGGCTCGGGGAAGTCAGCCTTCTGCCAGCAAGCAATCCTAAAAGGCCTGGCGATCGATAAGCCCATCATCTACGTGACTACTGAGCGAGGCCCATCCAAGGCGGAGTCAACCTTGAAAGAGCGAGGGTTGACCCACGTCGAGCCTAGTCTGCTGAGTTTCGTTGACGCATACAATGAGACCGTAGGCGTCTCAGTTTCAGATAGGCCAGACACCGTCTACGCTGACTGTAACGACCTTTCAAGTATAGACATAGCGATCTCAAAACTGAGCGAACGAATAGGAAGGAAGGGTATCTTGTTGATCTTCGACTCTCTAACCTCTCCCTACCTCTTCAGCGGCGCCGAAATCTTGAGGTTCATGAGGCAGACCCTGTCAAGGTTCGCTAGTAGGGGAAACGCGGTCGTGGCATGCATAGATGAGGGCTGCGGCAAAGAGGAGGACCTTGTGGCGATGATGAGCATCTCCGATGGCGTGATAAGAACGGAGAGGGAAGAGAGTAAGCTTCTTCTAAACGTGGTGAAGCATCCGAAAGTAAGCCCGACGAAAATTGAAGCTCCAATAGAACCTGAACGACGACTAGAATATCCTTTGAGTACAATCGATGAAAACGGGGCGAGACGATTTTTTAAAGCATACTTAGGGGGAAAAGAAGCCGCAATAAGAAGAGAGGTCGGAGACTACGTCAACCTTTTCTGGACAAACCTCATCCACTGGAGCGGCATGCTATGGGACCCCAAAAGGTTTCCGACGATGAAATACGAGTTAGAGAAGGAGGACATGAGCAAGGGATACCAGATGTTCAAGTATGCACCTTGGTACATGAAACCTCTTATGAAACAACGCTTCCCCAAGAACCTAAGCAAAGTGAAAAACATGAAGAAATATTTTGGAATCTATGGGAAGACTCTGGGGGAGACAGAGCGTTGCGGCATCGTAGAATACCTTGACGCCGTCTCCAAGACTGACGAACATCATGTTCGAGTGTACGAGAGCTCTGACTGCTGTGGATTCGAGAACGTGGGTGCCCCGCTTGCTTTATTGCTTCCCTCAGAATTCGCGGGTGGGTCGATGTCAATTGAGAGGTTTGGAGGAGGCCCAGATAGGGACTGGAATGCTGTTGAGACTAAGTGCGTTGGCCTAGGAGATCCGTACTGTGAGTTCAAAATAGTGCCTGGGGAGATCGCCGAGTTGAAAGACTCTCTGGAGAAGGACATCTCAGTCCTTGAAAGGGTGCATGACCGGTTGATGCAACGCCTCACTGGATTTCTGCTTGAAGGCAAACCCCTTGTAGAGAGGCCTAGGTTAGGCAGTGATGTCCACCTTACTCCGGCCACGCATGTGGTGGGCTGGCTCGGTCACGCTGACGAGAGATACCAAATGGCGTTGCGGATGGGAGGCGCGAAGGCTGGAAAAGAAGTCGGAGAACATCTGATGAAAGCTGGAATAAGCGAGGATGAGGCTGTGAAGCGTGTTCTTCGTCTACTAGAACATTGCAAAGTTGGCAAGGTTGCGGTGGATGAGACGATAAAGATAAAGGAAAACTTTGAGATTTTCATCTGGACGATGTTCGTGACGGCTAAGAGTGAGGAGCCTTTATGCTTCTTCACCACGGCCTTCCTGAACGGCTTTTTCTCCGCCGTCAAAGACCAGCACGTCAAAGAAGTCAAGTGTATTGCTATGGGTGATCCTTACTGTGAGTGGGAGTTTAGGTGATATGATAAAAAAATTTGAAATAGGAGTTGAAGAAGAATGGAGATGGATGAGATAATTGTTGCCGGTGAACCTTGCCTCGTTATTCGCAGTCCTCTGATCCCGAGATCATTATTGTGTAACTCGCTGCTTCAGCCTCTACTGTCTCGACTAAAAGGTCCTGAGGAGTTCGTGGCGTTTGTGTCAGAACCTTGCGTTGCTCCGCAGGGTTTAGATGTGGTGCTGGTCACGGCTTTTTGGCCTAGATGCGTCTTCAACCAAGCGTCTGAAGAAGCTATTAGTAGGTCTGTGCAGACCATCAAGCCCCAAGACCTCATGCTGGTGGAAAGGGAACTCTACATGAAGCTAACCAAGAAACGGTGTCTCTTCAGCGACTTCCTCGATTCCCTGCTTCTCCACAACGAAGATAAGAGAAAAGTTTCTGGACTTCTAAGCAAGGTTCGTAGTTGGATAAGGGAGAACAAGTCGTACGGCCTATTATTTCTAACAGAGGTGAGGGGAATGGAGGACTTTGTCGATCAGGCTGCGGGCATCTTCGAGATCGTTGTCAAAGTAGAAGTCGAAACAGAGCAGGATGAGCCATTACTCCGCTTCACCATAATGAAGCACCCAAACATTGCCGAGATAGATAAGAAAATTGAAGTGGCATTTGAGAAAGGCCAGCCAAAACGAAGAAGAGGCTAATCACATGGTTTCCTTAGCTCAACTACAAGAAGTACCATCCAAAAACATGATTCTGCTGGTTGGTTCGCCTGGATCAGGCAAATCATATTTTTGCGAGCAGACTGTTCTTCAGAACCTATCCATGGATAAGCCAGTTATCTATGTGATAACCGAGTATGACCCAGATAAGGTTTGGAAATCTTTAAGAGAAAAAGGACTAGGGAGTACTGAGCCAAACCTATTGAGTTTCGTTGACGCTTACAACGAAACTGTAGGGCTTTCGGTTTCAGATCGACCTGACACTGTCCACGCAGACTGTGCGAATCTTTCCAGCATAGGCATCGCCATATCAAAGTTGCAGGAAAGAATAGAGAAGAAAGATATTTTGTTGATCTTTGACTCCTTGACCTCGCCCTACATTTTAAGCGGACCAGAGGTTGTGCGGTTCATGAGATTGACCCTCTCAAGGTTTGCTGCTGAGGGGAACAGCGTTTTAGTCTGTTTTGATGAGGGCAGCGGCAAGGAGGAAGATCTTGTAGCTATGATGAGCCTCTCCAGCGGCGTGATAAAGATGGAGGTAAAGGAAGGAAAGACGTTGTTGAATGTTGTGAAGCATCCCGTGGTGGAGTCCACAAGAATTGAGGTCCCTAAAACCAAGATTGGCGGGAAGAAATTATTTGATATCACGCTTTTTGATCAGGAGATGGCTAGACGTTCTTGGGACGCGAGTAGAGCTGGTGGGCTCAGAACAGAGGTTGGGGATCACGTGAACTTGTTCTGGCCGAACTTTGCGTTCTGGAGTACCATGGTTTGGGACCCTACAAGGTTTCCGGAGATGAGATATGAGTTAACCAAAAAGGGCGGCGCCCAGATGAGGGAATTTATCAAGTTTGCCCCATTACACATGAGACTCTTCTTCAAGTTGTCCCTGCCCAAGAGTTTCAGCAAAGTCAAACACATGAAAAAACTGTCAAAATTTTTTTCAGAATTTGAAAAGGCGGGAACGGGCATCATGGAGTACCTTGAGGACGATTCTAAGACGGATGAACATTACTATAGAATTCATGAGAGCTCTGAATGTTGGGGATTAGAGAACGTTGGTGCCGCAGTAGCTTTAATGTTACCTGCTGCCATTGCAGGCTGGACTCAAGGACTTGAGAAAGAAGAGAGGGACTGGAACGCCGTTGAGACGAAATGCATCGGACTCGGGGATCCCTACTGCGAATTTAAAGTGGTGCCCGGAGAAATCGATGAGTTAAGGGATTCCCTGAAGAAAGACAGATCGGTTGTCGAAAGGACAAAGGAAAAGTTGATGGATCGTATCATGGGATTTCTAATGGATGAGAAGCCCCTTGTGGAGAGACCTAGGCTGGGTAGCGATGTTCACATGGAGGCGATGTCCCATGTTGCGGCTCTCCCCGCGATGGCTGGCGAGAGATATCGGATGGCTTTGAGGATGGGAGGCGCCAGGGCGGGGAAGGAGGTCGGCCAACGCCTGACGGACGCAGGGTTAGATGAGGATGAGGCGGTTAAGCGTATCGTCGGTTTCCTAGAGCATTGTAAAGTCGGAAAGATTGCAATGGATGACACTATTCGAATGTGGGAGAACTGTGAGAGCCTCTACACTAAGCTCTTTTGGACGAAGCGCGTGGAGCCCTCCTGCTATTTCACAACGGGATTTCTCAGCGGCTTCTTCTGCGCCGTCAGGAACCACCACATTAAAGAGACCAAATGTATAGCCATGGGTGACCCTTACTGCGAGTGGGAATTCAGATGAGTGATATTTAATGGTGTCAGTAACTCAACTTCAAGAAGTACCATCCAAGAACTTGATATTACTGGTTGGTCCCCCTGGATCTGGAAAATCAACCTTCTGCCAGCAAACAGTTCTTAGCAACATTGAGATGATGCCAGTAATCTACGTGACAACCGAATCCGCTCCATCCAAAGTTATAGACTCCTTGAGACAAAAGGGGCTGGGTGAAGTGTTACCCCACTCCCTGGGCTTCGTCGATGCCTTCCACGAAACCGTAGGCCTCTCCACTGCAGATCGACCAGACATAGTGAAAGCTTCATCTGAGAACTTGACAAGCCTAGGCATAGCCATATCCAAGCTGCAGGAAAGGGCAGGTGAAAACGTTCTTCTAATCTTCGATTCCTTGACCACACCCTACCTTATGAGCGGTCCAGAGGTTGTACGTTTCATGAGGATGACCCTGCTAAGGTTTGCAGCTGAGGGAAACGCAGTCTTGGCCTGTGTGGACGAGGGCTGCGGAAAGGAAGAAGACCTCATAGCCATGATGAGCACGGCCGACGGCATAATTAAGATAATTACAGAAGATAGGCGGTTCTTGAATGTTGTGAAGCACCCAAATTTGAGGCCGATAAGAACTGAGGTTCCCCTGGAACCGGAACAGGTTGAACCCAAGCCTGCAATGATGGCAATATACTCATCGCCTAATTACGCTAGTGCATTTAAGAAATTCTTTGAGTCATTCGCTGGAGGAGAAGCAGCTCTAAGAAGTGAGACTGGAGACTTTGTGAACTTGTTTTGGCCAACACTTGAACACTGGAGCGGCATGCTCTGGGACCCAAAAAGGTTCCCCACGATGATATATGACATGAACAGGGAGGAAGGTGCCCTAGCACCAAAGGTGGTACTCGAGCTCGCTCCAATGCGTATTAAGCTTATGATGAAGCTCATGTTTTCATTTCAGTCTTTTGGGTTGTTCTTACCGAAGAGCTTCAGCAAGGTTAAAGACATGGAAAAACTATTGAAATCGAGTTTTTCCCAATCCTTATTCCCCTGTAGTATGGAGCACAGCGGCATCATAGAGTACATAAAAGATGTCTCTAAGACTGACGAGCACTACTTTAGATTATACGAGAGTGCTGACTGTTGGGGATTCGATAACGTAGGCACCGCAATAGCCTCGCATCTTCCACCTGAGATATCAGGCATGTTAAGTTTCTATGATAAGGAGAAGAGAGATTGGAATGCAATTGAGACCAAGTGCATAGGGCTTGGAGATCCCTACTGTGAATTTAAATTTGTCCCTGGAGAAATTGACGAGCTTAAGGGTTCTCTGGAGAAAGATAGTGTGGTTGTTGAAAGAATACATGAAAGGTTGATGGATCGCCTCATGGGATTTTTGATTGATGGAAAACCGCTTGTCGAGAGACCCAAGCTAGGGGCTGATGTGCATCTTCATGTGGCCTTCCATGCAATGGGTTTCCCCCATGTGGCTGGGGAGAGATACCGAATGGCTCAAAGGATGGGAGGAGCTAGGACAGGCAAGGAGGTCGGCGAACGTCTAATCAAAGCGGGGATTGCGGAGGATGAT
>Ga0315545_1002906_pt1 | contig 15038 bp, 12 predicted proteins | sample SalMarSW160210MG_FD_203096 | JGI IMG/M metagenome (GOLD analysis project Ga0315545, IMG submission 203096) | Salt marsh sediment microbial communities from the Plum Island Ecosystem LTER, Massachusetts, United States - Salt Marsh Sediment SW1602-10 ... | reverse complement strand
CGTTTCTCGTGGGCCCGGATGAAGGAGTCGTGATCGATAAAGGTACATGGCACTACCCTCCATTTGCGGAAAATGGGATAACACCCTGTCTCATGCCCCGGTATGGCAAGTTGGCAATACGGCGGGGGAAGGTAACGCGAGCCTATGGGAAAGAGTGGAATACTGACGGAAGTGGATTTATTGAAGGGCATCTGCATGCGATGGACACTCTCTTCTATGGCGGCGAGTTTACGAATGATGAGTACAATATAAGGATCGTCGTTTAGGAATGTCGAAAAGCACACAAACAAACCGACGTTGTCGGTTAATAATAATCTACAAAGTGAACGATGTAATGGTTAGCTTTGTAAAGGAGGATGTAAAATGAAGTTGAGAAAAGTAGTATTTATTACTCTTTCCGCATTCTTGATTGTGAGCGGAGTAATTGGGTTTGGGTTTGCGGAAAGTGAAAAAGGGGAAGAAGGGCCAGAAAAAATGGTCTGTACCTACGCCCAAATGGCCAACGATTTCTTTCTTACCTTTGATAAAGGCGCGCGTGAGGCTGTGGAAGCTTTGGGCAACGTCTATATTGCAGCAACCGATGAGCGGCGTCCTGAAAAGTTTCTCTCGCAGATTCAGTCTTTTTCTTCTGCGGGGGTGAGGATGGTTTTTGGGTACTCGCCCACGATCGGTTCCGTTATCGAAGCTTCCAAGCTTGTCAACAGGGAAAAAGTCTACTACGCGAATATTCTCGAGATTGCCGACTGGTGGACCCCTCTGGATGCGGGTCCTTACTATGGACAGTTTATCGGCCCGGATGCGTATGTTGACGGGTATTTTGGCGGTCTCGAGATGGGGAGACTGCTCAATGGAAAGGGAAACACCTGCGTTTTGCTCGGGTTTCCTGGTTCAAAGGCAGGGAACGACAGGGCTCGAGGCTACAAGGCGGCATTAAAAGACCACTTCCCCGGGATCAAGGTCATTGCAGAGGAGTACGGCGACTTTGTCCGCGACAAGGGGTATGCCATAACCCAGGACTGGATTTCGAAGTTCGGCAAACAAATTGATGGTGTATTCGGTACAAATACCAGCATGAGCGTCGGTTCTGCGGTTGCATTGGAGGAAGCGGGTCTGGATGACGTATTCCATGTCACCACGGATGCGAACAAGTCCAACATGCCTGACCTGAAAGACGGAAGCCTGGATGTGGTGTTCACCATCTACGGCTGGTGGATGTCAGGGCGTCAGGCCGTCACCGTCTATGACATGGCCCATGGATGGCAGCCCACGGTTCCTGAGACGATGATGTCTACTATGCAGGCTCCCATCACCCGAGAGAATGTCGATTGGTTTATGGAGACCTTTTGCGGCGATGGGACTTACCCCTTTGATTGGAAAAAGATGTCCAGGGTTCTCCATCCCGATGACTGGGATCCTCAGGGGCTGCTCGTCCCGATTTATCCGGAGAATTTCACCAACTGGCGGTACCTGGATAAGCCGAAAGGCTATAAGGTACCAAAGGAATACAAAGAAGCGATGGATTCAGGAGAGTATCAGCGGATCTACGAAATGTACCTTGATCAATTCAAGGCTGCGTGGGTGGTTCCGCCGGCTGATAGCGCACCGTACAACTTTGTGTTCACAGCGAACTCTCTAAGCGACACGTTGAAAGCCGATATTGTCAGAAGAACGAAAGGCGATGTCCTCGTTCATGAAACAATGGAAATACCCTACCATCTGGAAATTGGTGCAGCAGGAGAGGAGAAGTAGAAATACTCATGGTTTTTTCAAACAGTGTAGGCTGCTCCAATAAGAGCAGCCTACCTTGATATTAAACGAACATGAGGATAGGGGCTTGTTTTTGAAGAATGTTCGAATAAAGGATTTTGTAAGATCGGAGCGATTCGTTGCATTACTCCCATATTTTCTGCTGCTCATACTTTTTTTGATATTCACTGCTCTCTACCCATTCTTCGCAAATATTCGTAACATTACCGGTATCCTCACGGTATCTACCGTATTTCTGCTTGTTGCTGCAGGAGAAACGTTTCCTATTTTGATGGGGAGCATAGACCTGTCTATCGGTACGATGCTTTCTTCCTCGTCAATTATGGCTGCTTATCTTTTTCCGTCAGGCGGTCCGTTGTTGATTATAGTGGCAATAGTTATGGGCCTGGTATCAGGCATTGTAAACGGCAGCCTGATTGTAGCGCTTCGGCTCCCCTCATTTATTGTGACACTTGCCATGATGTTTGCTTACCGTGGGATTGCGACTTCTTTAACGAGTGGTTACAACATCAATATAAGAAGCAGCTCTTTCAGCTGGATATCAACAGGGGAGATTATCCCCGGTGTTCCGAATATCATCCTGTGGGGATTCATTGTCTTTTTCATATTTGTCATCATCAGTACGAGAACGAGAATTGGGAGATATATCTATGCCATTGGCGGGAATGAAAGTGCCGTAAAACGGATGGGAATCAATGTCGACAAGTATCGAATCATTGCTTTTGCGTTTTCGGGGCTGCTCAACGGCATTGCATGCGTGCTGCTGTCGTCTTACTTGGGCATGGCACCTGCACGTCTTGGCGACAAGTACCTCTTTAATGGGCTTACCGCAGTTATTGTTGGAGGCACATCCATCTTCGGTGGTGCAGGAGGGCTCATGAGAACACTCGTTGGTGTGTTGCTCATCGGCGTGTTCGACAATGGCATGAACCTCATAGGAGTTGATTCAAGAGGGCAGGATATCGCGAAAGGAGTGCTTTTTATTATAGCAATTTCCGTGACGATTTTATCTCAAAAACGCGGAAAAATAATACTGACGAAGTGAGCATATAGGATGGGAGCAGTTAAAAGTATGCTGAATAAAATAAGAAATTTCCCGTTTTCCAAGCTTTTAACTCCGGCGCTTCTGATTGCGATGCTGTTGTTTTTTCAGATACAGTATCCGACTTTCCTCGCGGGCTCAAGTATCATGAATTTGCTTCGGCAAATGTCAATAAGAGTGATTGCCGCTATGGGGATGTCTATGATTATCTTGATGGGAAGCATAGATGTCTCGGTGGGGGCGACACTGACGTTTTCGGGTACCATAGCGGCGCTGAGCATCCCATTGTTCGGCTGGCCTGCGATATTTTTAGGAATAATAACGGGAAGCGTCATCGGCCTTTCAAACGGATTTCTCGCCACCAGGCTGAAGATCCCCACCTTTCTTTCGACCATTGCGGTGATGGGTATATTGAACGGTGCCTCGGCTTTGATATTGAAAGGTTCGCCCTATAATATTACATCGAAGATCTATCTGGGTATAACAAAGGGTCATCTCATTTTCAATGTATCGAACATCATACCGATATCAATTGCAGTCATTCTAATAACGATATTTATTCTGCGGAAAACGATGTTCGGAAGAAGCCTCTATCTGATAGGAGGCGATGCATACGTTTCGCAGTATGGGGGGATCAATGTTCCCCTTATACAGATTCTGGCATTCACGATTCACGGGACATTTGCGGGGCTTGCAGGATCACTGCAGGCCTCCGTGCTCGAGGCAGCCTGTCCATTTATGGGAGACCCCTACACGTTGTCGATCATTGCAGTGGTTGTCATGGGAGGGATACCGCTCAGCGGCGGAAAAGGGGGGGCGTTGGGAACGGTACTTGGAACGGTGTTGATAACCATACTTGCCAGCGGGATGAACTTTATGGGAGTCACTCCGGAAGTCAGGGATGTTGCAATGGGGTTTCTGATAATTCTCGGAGCTTCCACTACGCAGGACAGGTCGAGGGTAACATCGATCAAATAGTGATATGTGGGGTTTGTTGTGGCTATGAAAGCTGTAAAAGAAAGTTCAGAAAACGGCGTGTATTTTGAAACAGTGGATGTTAATAAAAAATATCCTGGCGTTCACGCGGTGAATAAGGTCTCCTTGAAAATCAGGATGAATGAAGTTCTGGGCATAGCAGGAGAAAACGGTGCGGGGAAATCGACGCTGCTGAAGATCATTGCCGGAGTCGAAACTCTTGATTCCGGAGAGATGTTCTTGAGAGGCAAGAAATATACCCCTCCTAACTTTAGAGAAGCCAATATTTTCGGGGTATCGATGGTCTTTCAAGAGCAAAACCTGATTCCGAATCTGTACGTGTATGAAAATATATTCCTGTCTCATGAAGAACAATTTAAACGTTTCGGCCTCTTGAACAGGAGCAAAATGATCACGGAGGCAAGTAAGTATCTCGAAAGTTTTGATATCGATATAGATCCAGCGAAATCCCTGAGTATGTACTCCTTCCAGGAGCGCCAGATGCTGGAGATTACGAGAGCTTTTGTCATCGCTGATATGTACGGAATTGAAACACCTTTAATCTTGCTCGATGAACCGACGGCCGGACTTCCTGATGAAGAAAGGGATATTCTGCTGAAAAAAATACGCAGTTTTTCCGCTCAAGGGGTTCTCATTTTTGTCTCACATCGTTTGTCGGAATTAATGAATTTTTGTGACAGGATTGTAATCCTGAAAGACGGCAAGCTGGTTGGAGAACTTTCGCCGAAAAAATCCACGGAAAGTGATATCCATTCCCTGATGGTGGGAAGAGAGTTGAGCGCTGATCTCTATCGGGTGAAGGAGCAGAAAGAGGATATAGATCAGCAAGATGTAGTAATGCAGGTGGAGGGGCTGACGACAAAAGGAGAGTACGAAACGATAGGTTTTGAACTGAGGAAAAGTGAGATATTAGGAATAGGCGGCATTCTTGGTTCGGGGAAGAGAGATTTAGGAGCATTACTATTCGGTATAGGGAAACCTGATGCGGGGAAAATCACAATTAAGGGGAATACGGTTTGTAATGCAACTATTAACAAAATGTCAAAGCTGGGGATCGGTTATGTGCCGGCTGAAAGGAAAGAATACGGAATTATCAACGCATTGCCTGTTTCATGGAATCTGAGCCTCCCCAGTTTGAGAACACTGAAATTCGGACTGCTGGGCGTACTGAACAGTCGGAAAGAGAACGAGTTGATCGAGACGGCAATGAGCACGTTTCGTGTAAAGGCGAATAAGCGAGATATCTGCTATTCTCTCAGCGGCGGGAACCAGCAGAAGGTAGTCATTGCAAAGTGGTTGATAAAGAATCTCTCGATTCTTATATTAGATAATCCTACGAGAGGTATCGATGTAGGGGCGAAGGAAGAAATCTATGGTTTTATTCGCCAGATGTCGAGAGAGGGCCTTTCGATCATTCTCATTAGTGATGATTTGCTGGAACTGATCGGTCTCAGCAGCCGAATCATTATTATGAAAGACGGGAAAATATCAAAAATTGTAGACGCAACTCCTGATAACAAACCTACGGAAGAAGAGCTCGTAAAAGACATGGTGTAAATGACAAGTCTGTGAGGTAACACAATTGAAGAAGATCATTAATTCAACAAAAATGGTTGTGAAAGAGCTGTGTGAGGGAATGGTGAAGGCGTACCCGGAGGCGCTATCCTGGGATGAGCAGAACAACATTATTTCTCGTCGTGAACGGAGCGCTCACAAAGTAATTTTAATCAGTGGCGGCGGAAGCGGTCATGAGCCGTCCCACGCCGGGTTTGTCGGAAAAGGGATGCTAGATGCTGCAGTCTGCGGTGATGTATTTGCCTCACCATCGATCATGCAGGTGTATAATGCTATTCTTCATAATACGTCCGAAAAAGGGGTACTCCTCATTGTAAAAAACTATGCCGGTGATATGATGAATTTCGGTGGGGCAGCTGAAATGGCAATAGAAGATAATGATATAACCGTTGAAAAGGTGTGTGTCAATGACGAAGTTTCTATTGATAACCTATCCGAGCGCCGAGGTGTCGCCGGAACGCTGTTTGTGCATAAAATAGCGGGTGCTCTGGCTGAAGAAGGAGCACGTCTTCAAGAGGTACAGGCAGTAGCAGAAAAAGTGATTGGTAATGTGAGAACCATGGGATGTGCGCTGAAACCGTGCACGGTGCCGGCAAAAGGCGAGCCGACTTTTCAGCTTGGAGAAAATGAAATTGAAATGGGGATTGGAATCCATGGAGAAGCTGGTGTAGTTCGTGAAGAATTGGGAACTGCAAATGAAATCGCAAAAAAAATTGTAGACAAGGTCGCTGAGGATTTACCTTTTGCCGCTGATGACGAAGTTGCTTTAATGGTTAACGGTCTCGGCGGCACACCTATTCAGGAGCTCTTCATTCTGAACAAGGAAGTCAGACAAATACTCGACCAAAAGCGCATCAAAGTATATCGAACAATGGTTGGAAATTATATGACTTCAATAGACATGGCGGGCGCTTCGATTACCTTGCTCAGGCTCGATGATGAGCTCAAGAGGCTTTTAGACGCCCCTGCAGATACAGTGGCGTGGAAAACATGTGGGTGAATAACGCGCAATATCATGAAAACGAAGAAGACTTTTTCGGAGGTGATTAATTGGATACACTCCTCGCTCAGCATTTTATGGACAGCATGAATATTGTAATAGACACTGTGGTGGAAAACGAAGGCTATTTCTGCGAGCTTGATTCAGCTGCTGGAGACGGGGATTTTGGAAGTTCTTTGGCGAATGGTTTCAGGGGGATACGATCCAGCTGGGAAATGCTCAATAAAAATGACATAGGCGCCTTTATGGAAAGTTGCGGTATGATAATGATGGAAAAATGCGGAGGCGCCTCCGGACCGATTTGGGGCACGGCCTTCAGGCAGGCGGGGCGTTACGCAAAGGGGAAAGAGAAAATGGATCTGAAGGAGTTATCCGATTTCTTTCAGGCCATGGTAAACGGTGTACAGAAAATGGGCGGTGCGAAGCTGGGAGACAAAACAGTGCTTGATGCACTTATACCCGCTACAGAATCGTTAAAAAGCAGCGCCACGAAGCAGGAAGATATGCTGTTGGCTTTTAGGAAATCCGTTGCGGAGGCTGAAAATGGTGCAGAGGGCACCAAAGAGATCGCAGCCCACAAAGGAAGGGCTCTTTACTTAGGTGATCGTAGTGTCGGATATTATGATGCAGGGGCAAAAGCAATCGCAGTCATTCTCTCGGCAATTTATAATAACTACTTAATAAATGTAGAATAGCACTTACTTCTCAGCAGGGGATCATGAAGTTTTGTTATAATTGTCGTACCTTTCTCACGTATATTACTCTCTTTATTCTGCTTACAATACTATGTGCGGCTCACGCTTTTGGAATATGGATTGAGCCATACCTGAAAAAAGTAGACACAGATGATGTAAAAAGCATAAAAATTATTAACTACACTTTTACCGGAGGCAATTGGCAGGAAGTAAATGTAATGAAGGCTCTGTATAATAATACAGGTAATTTGATCGAGGAGACCCGGTATACTGCAGATGGCATACTTCAATTTGAATATTTTTACAGTTACAACGACAAAAAAGAAATGATCAAGGTAGCGGGCCGTAGAATGCGGAATGAAGAACTTGTCCCATATGAATATGAATACATGTATGATCAGCGCGGCAACCAGATCGAGGGTATCGGATATGGCGCGGACGGAACAGAAACTTCCAGATACACTGCTCGCTACGATAAAAACGGTAATTTCGTTGAGGGGATAGATTATAAGGATGGTCTGTCGGTTTCAAAATACGTTGCTGAATATGACGTAGGAAATAACCTGAGAGAAGAGAGCAAGTACACAGTATACCGGTACAAAGGTTCAGAACGCTACCAATTGGAGTACAGGCATCTCTATAGCTATAATGGAAGAAATAACCTGGTCACTGAGAAGAAATATGGAAGTAATGGTACGCTGGAATACCACTATTTCTATGAGTATGATGCAAATAATAATTTGGTTAACGGTATTAGTTACGCTGAAGACGGTTCTGTTCTCTCCCGCTATTCTGCCGAGTACGATGACAACGGCAACTTGATCAAGTCGGTTCATTACGGACCCGAAGGGAGAATCACTTCAAGCAATACAGCACAGTACGATAAGAATAACCGTTTGATCGAAGAGAGTAATTCTACGGGGGATTCTACAAAAGTCATCTATCGTGCAGAATACGATGAAACCGGCAACCTGCTTGAAGAGACTCATTTTGGTGAAAATGTGATAGGAGGAACAGGATTAGACTACAGATACAGGTATAAATACGACAGTCGAAACAACAGAATTGAAGAGATCTATTATGTGTTCTTTCATGAAGAAAACAGTTGGAAACCTATTTCAAGACAGGTCAATGAGATCTGTTATTAATAATATGCCTTCCCCATATATTAATCCTTTTTTGTACAATTTGCTGCGTATAGATGATACAATTAGATCGACGAGTGGCAATATACTCCACATTTTTACCGGTTTAGAGGTATGGTACTATGTGTGATACTTTAGAATACAGCGACCTTCTCGACGTGAATCTTCTTCAAAAAATCCAGGATGATTTTGCAGATATTGCAGATGTGGGGAGCATGATCTACGATTTGAGCGGCAAGCCCATTACAAAACCGTCGAATTTCTGTGGCTACTGCAGGTTGATACGGAGCACAGAAAAAGGACTGAATAACTGCATCAAATCAGATGCGGAACTCTGGGAACTTGCCAAGGGGAACCAGGTGGGCGCCATTCTCTGTAAGAGCGGGAGACTGATGGACGGCATCGCGCCTATAATCGTTGAAGGCAGGCGAATCGCGAATTGGGGAATGGGACAGGTGCTTTTTGAAGAACTGGACGAAGACTGGGTACGCTGGTACGCACGGGATATCGGTATCGATGAGGATGTACTGCTGGGAGAACTCAGAAAGGTAAAAAGAATACCCGAGGAAAATTTTCTGAAGACAATCAAATATTTGACAACATTCAGCAGAGGGCTGTCGGAGATTGCGCTTGCCTATTACAGACTAAAAAAAGAGATCAGCAGCAGAATTAAGTCCGAGGAGCGTTATAGAGCAATTGTAAAGAATGCGATCGTGGGTATTTGTGAGATCACAAACAAGGGGTTTCTGGAGTATGTAAACGATCAGATGTGTGAGATGCTGGGATATGAAAAAGAAGAGCTTCGAGGGAAAAAAATCAATCACATTTTGAAATCCGACCGCGATTTCAAATCCTACTTCACCGGAATCGTCGATTACGCAAACCAATCCTTCGCGAATATCGGGTATGATTTCAACGGTGTTCTCAGAAAAAAGAATAATGAGCTGCTTCCCTGCAGAATCTGCCTGACGCCTCAAAAAAACCTCTCAAACCAGGTGGTGAAGTCTTCTGCCGTTATCATCGATGTGTCTGCTGAAATAAAAGCGCTTCAGAAGTTTGAAGACAGGAATAGAGAACTGGTCGAGAGCAAGAAACAGATGGATATGTTTTTTGACAACAATGTAAATGCACTTTGTATTTACGATGAAACCCTGAAACGTATGAAGTACAATCCGGCATACGAGAAGTTCGTTGACGATGTCGGGAAAACCGACTCTCTTTTGAAAGATGACCTATGGGAGCCAATAGAAGAAAAACACCTTTTGCAGATACTATCCGGAGAAAAAAACGAATACGAGGTGAAAAAGGAATACGGCGTAAAGCTGTACTCCATAAAGGTGACTCCGATTCTGGATTACGATAACAGTGTCACGCGGCTCCTCATTATAATAAAGGACATCACCGACTACCAATTGATGATGGAAAATGCACTGTTTGCAGAAAGGATGTCTGGTGTGGGAATGCTGGCTTCAGGAATCGCACATGATATGAAGGGCATTTTTGCAATTCTGGGGAATTCAAATTACGCAATTAAACGGCTCGTCTCTTTGGAAGGCAAGGATGGATTCAGTGAAAAACTTAACAGGTTTCTTGCCGTTCAGGAAGGTGGGCTCAGGCACGGAAGGAAGCTGCTCAGTCAGCTCATCTCCATCTCCGGGAAAAGGGCCGAGCACTGTGAGAATTTCGACCTCAAGGAATGCGTGGAAAACATCGTCAGAATCTATAACAGTGAAATCCTCGAGAAAAATGCAAATGTGATAATCCACATCAGAGAAGAAATTGTACTGAAAGGCCTCCATTCCCAGTTCATTCAGATCATTATGAATCTTTTTTCAAACGCGCTTGAAGCGATTGCAAATAGCGGCGAAATTCACATTTTCGAAGAATGCAGTCCGGGGAAATTGAGAATGATGATCGCGGACAACGGTCAAGGGATCGGGGATGATAAAAGAAAAAAAATATTTCAGGCATTTTACACAACAAAAGAGCACGGAACAGGATTGGGCCTGTTTTCCGTAAAAAATATCATTGATGAACTGGGCGGGAATCTAACGGTTGAATCGATAGAAGGTATGGGCTCGCGCTTTACTATCGAAATAGACGACAACAAGAAAGTATCCACAAGAATCGGCTGAAGAGTTTTCAATGAAGCGCACACTAAACATAATGGTTGTAGACAATGAAGAACTTGTGGCACAGAGCATCGTTGACATGCTTGAGATGCAAGGGTACACGGCGCGGGCATATTGTTCGGCCGAACACGCTCTTAAAGCTCTTCATTCGAAAAGAGAAGTGTTTGATGTTATTGTGACCGATATAAACATGCCAAGAATAGACGGATACAGTCTCATCGAGAAAGTGAAGAGTGACGGGTACACCGACATCAGAATACTGGTTCTGACAGGATATGGGTCCATTGACAGCGCGGTGAAAGCGATCAAGTTGGGCGCATCAGGGTATTTTGAAAAAGATAGGGATCCTGCGCTTCTTCTTTTTGAACTTGAGAAAATTGCGGAGAACATCTATCTCTACGAAAAAATGACCTCGCTCGAACAGAGGCTGTCATCAAAAGTTGATGATTTTTACCTTTTAAGCTCCAAAAACGAATATGTGAAAAAAGTTTTCGAGCTTGCAAAGCAGGTGGCGCCGAAGGATGTGAACGTCCTTATCACCGGAGAAAGCGGAACCGGCAAAGAAATTCTGGCGCGATTCATTCATCAGAACAGCTCCCGAATGCACAAGAGCTTTCTGTCGGTAAACTGTAGTGCCATTCCTGATACTCTGTTCGAAAGCGAGATGTTCGGTCATGTCAGGGGATCATTTACCGGTGCCGTTGCCGACAAAAAGGGTTTTTTTGAGCAGGCGCAGGGAGGGACCCTCCTACTGGATGAAATTGGAGAGATGCGTCCCCTGAATCAGGCAAAACTTCTCAAGGTTCTCGAGGAAAAAACATACTGTCCCGTCGGCAGCGCAGAATATAGAACTGCAGACTGCAGAGTAATTTCAGCCACCAACCAGAACCTCCAAAACAAGATCGATTCTGAAGATTTCAGATCCGACTTTTATTTCAGAATCAACACGGTGGAACTCAATTTACCGCCTCTCAGAGAAAGAAGGGAGGATATACTGGATTTTGTGGAAATCTACAGGAGATTCTTCAATAAAAAATATCAGACAAATATTACAGAGGTGACTGAGGATACAAAATCTTTTTTGCTTGAATACGAGTGGCCCGGAAATATCAGGGAGTTGCGACAGGTGATCGAACGCTGTGTGCTTTTCTCACAGGACAGCAAAATAGACAAAGAAGTGCTGCTTGGGCAGGGAATGACAGAAAAGGATGATACGGGGTTGCCGCAATGTCCGGGATTGTCAAAAAAGTACAAAGAGGCAAAAAAAGATTTTGACAGGCTCTACTTCACCAATGCACTCCGGGTAACTGATTACAACGTTACTGAACTTGCAAAAATATCAGGTATGAACAGAGCATACATTTACCAGAAGATAAAGGAACTGGGTCTGGAACTTCATTGATAAGGGCGGAAGTGGGGAGGTGGTATCGTATCAAGCTTCCCATACGGCTATTGCGCGCTCTGAAAAATATTTTGTTCGATTTGCTCCCCTCAGAAAATATCATTTTCGTTTACACTGAAATTTTTACACCAAAGGAGGGCGATAAATGTCGAAACAGGTACTTGTGCCGATTGCGGACGGAAGTGAAGAAATTGAAGCTATCTGTATCATTGATGTGCTGAGGCGCGCGGGTGCGGAGGTAACCGTGGCTTCAGTGGATAGTCTTCAGGTGACTGCATCAAGGGGTGTACGGCTTGTTGCGGATACACTTGTTAGGGAGTGCATAGGAAAGACCTATGACCTCATCGCACTCCCTGGAGGCATGCCGGGAGCGGAACATCTGCGTGATTCTTCCGAGCTTACGGAGATATTGAAACTGCAAAAAACGGAGGGCCGGTTGTACGGAGCGATTTGCGCTTCTCCTGCAGTCGTGTTCCAGCATCACGGGCTCCTCGAAGGCAGAAAGGCGACGAGCCACCCCAACTTCAGCGGCAGCCTCGAGCGCAGGGAAGCAGTGGATATGCGTGTCGTTGTGGACGGCAACTGCGTGACGAGCCGAGGACCGGGGACTGCAATCGAGTTTGCGCTCACGCTCGTTTCGCTCCTCTTCGGGAAAGAAAAAGCTTCAGAGGTGGCCGGGCCGATGATCGTGTCTGATTAAAAACTTCAAAGAAAGGCTCTCTGAGGTGAAAAAATTTCACACGCCACACTGAGAGTCTGTTGTCGCGGGCTTTCCTTTCCATTATCGTCTATATCATGAACATTCAGACGAAGAATCCTTCAGCAGGAGGTATTGAACATGCCAATAAGAAAAGCACAGGCGATATGGGAAGGTACGCTTGGAGACGGGAAAGGAAAGATGGCTTTTGGAGAGTTCGAGGGAGCTTATTCTTTTGCCTCGAGGTTTGAGGATGGCCCGGGAACGAACCCAGAGGAATTGATCGGTGCTGCCCACGCGGGATGTTTTTCCATGGCGCTCGCACTCGAACTGGAACAGGCTGGATTCACTCCCAAGAGAATCGAAACGGGTGCAGCGGTCAGCCTTTCAAAATCAGGTGAGGGTTTCTCCATCGACTCGATAGCGCTCAGCACGAATGTCTGGGCCCAGGGGGTGGATTACGACACCCTTGTTCGGCTCGCAGAAACAACGAAGAACAACTGCCCTGTCTCAAAGGCGCTTGCAGGCACCCAGATCAAGGTACGTGTAAAACTCACGGAAAAGTGATTGTCGGAAGATGCTAAGATTCTGGGGAATGCGGGGAGCCGAGTGAGGATTTCAACTTTCGATCATTTATTTGAGCTGAAGCGCACTTCGTATTGCATAGCTGCGTTTATCCCCTGTATGAATTTCCTGGAATGTGGAGGGTTTTCTAGATCGCGTCATTAAACCAGCTTTTGTCCCGAAACTCGAACGAATAAGTGTGTATTTTTGGGAAATGTGAGAAAAATGCATCTGGCCTGTTCGAATTACTTTGCCATCGTGGCGGAACCTTGTAGAAATCAGTACAATAAAAAGATCAAACTCCAAGATTTTTCTTACACAAAGTTTCTTTTCCCGCGCTACTTCATCTCGCTACATGTTTTTCCCATCAATGCATACACTGAAGAAACGAATGTTTACACCAAATGGAGATTGCAAAAAAGCTAGGCCTATATGTACTGGAGAACTACACCCATGCTGCTGCTCTATGTATAAGGGAAAGTCCCCTGGAGAAGATCAATAGGCGGGCATTCTGCCAGAAGAAAGCATACAGAACATACTTTGCTATCACTTCAGTGACCACTATGTGTTCTGAAAAAGCCCTATAACTCGAATATACTGTGATTGACTTCGATGAGGTTTTTCAAGAAGCGTGGTATCGATAAAGGTGAAAAACATATGAAAGAAAGTTGAAGAGTTATACAAGTGATGATACCATGTATTTCTGTTGGCGGTCAATGATGAACGACTGCATACCATCGGCAGTGTGCCACCGGAGGCTGAGTGCAAAGTTCTTTTGAGTTCTCCAACGACCTTGGCATTGGGGCGGATAACATCTTCTATGCGAGGGTTCCGCAAAACGATATAAACCGCGTTATGGAGGTGGTTTTTAAAAAAGGCAAAATACATGAGCGTGAGGGGGATGTTTCACCACCTCGCGGGAGCATCGTGAATGATGTGAAGTGGAGGTATGTAACCTCCAGGCTCGTGGATATTCATCTGCGTAAAAGTATGCATGTACGTAAAAATAAAATATTGTGGGAGTGAGATATGAAGAACTATGACAAACCAGTCTTGAAAGCTATGATCGAAACTCCGGCACTGGTCATAGATCTCGATATTCTGGAAAAAAATATTCGCAAAATGGCATCGTATATGGAAAACAAGCGTGCACAGCTGCGGCCACATTTCAAAACATACAAGTGCCCTGCAATATCACATAAGCAGATTGACGCCGGCGCAAAAGGTATTACCTGCGCAAAACTCAGTGAAGCCGAAGTACTCGTCACAGCAGGCATACGTGATGTCCTGATAGCCAATCAGGTAGTTGATCCTGTCAAGATTAATCGGCTTGCAGCGCTTGCCGCAGGCGATGCAAAAATAACGGTTGCGGTTGATACTGAAAGAAACATAGAGGACCTTTCCAGAGCTGCAGATTTTTATGGGTCTACTCTTTCTATCCTTATAGAGGTGGATGTTGGTATGGGACGCTGCGGAATCAATTCAAAGGAAGAAGCTCTGCGCCTCGCTGAAAAGACCGTCCGTTCAAAGAGTCTTTCATTCGAAGGCATTCAGGCGTATGAGGGACACCTGCAATCGATCCCCGATTTTGAGAAGAGGCGCCGCGGTGTTGAAGCCATGGTTGAGAAGGTGGGATCAATCAAAGAGCATCTCGAGAGCAGAGGCATACCTGTGAAAGAGATCAGCGGCGCCGGAACAGGAACCTACAATATAACGGGCGACAACACCATCTGGACCGAGATACAGGCCGGATCCTACGTCTTTATGGACACTGCATACAATATGATTGGGCTGGAGTTCGAAAACGCCTTAACCATCCTCACGACTGTCATGCATAAACGACCGGGATTTGCGGTGTGCGATGCCGGAATGAAGGTATGCAGCGTTGATCATGGGCTTCCAGAAATTAAAGAGTTTCCGAAATGCTCAATTCATGGCGGTCTCGCAGAGGAGCACGGCACCATTACGGACCCCGAAGATGAGCTCGGCTATCTTCAAAAGATAGAATATATTCCCAGCCACT
>Ga0315545_1002904_pt1 | contig 15045 bp, 14 predicted proteins | sample SalMarSW160210MG_FD_203096 | JGI IMG/M metagenome (GOLD analysis project Ga0315545, IMG submission 203096) | Salt marsh sediment microbial communities from the Plum Island Ecosystem LTER, Massachusetts, United States - Salt Marsh Sediment SW1602-10 ... | reverse complement strand
GCAGCGATTTTCATCTCTTCGACGATGTTGAATAGTTGTGGATGATCATCGTGAGTTATGGGCCTGGCTTTGCTGGCGGCGAGCAGGATTTGGTCACCTGATGAAAAGCTTATCAGCGTAAGGATCAGCCAGATAGCCGTTGCGATGATCAGGCCAAAGAAGCCGCCTTCGGGACCAAAAAACCCCAGACCGATGACAAAGCCCAGAATCAATAATACCAAGGCCATCAACACCATCAGAACGATGGAGTTGCGTTTGTTGGCTCTGATTAGTTCCCACATTGTTGGCTTTTAGAACCGAGTTGTTGGCAGATAGATGCCAACCGAAAAAACAGAATGCAATTCTATTGTTCTCACACTGCGCAAGATGCCACTTGCACAGCAGTTTTCAGCGGCGAAAATTTCTGACTGTTGCTATGCTGTACGGTTCTGCTCAAGATACCGGTATCAGGTCCGTCGTGATTATGTGAAACTTACCTTTGGTGCTTCGCGTTCGGCAGCGATTTCAACCTCAAAGAAATCGCGTTTGCCAAAGCTGAACATGCCGGCAATGATGTTCGAAGGGAACATCTGTATCTTGTTATTGAAGAACAAAACCTGGTCATTGTAACTCTGCCTGGCAAAAGCGATTCTGTTTTCCGTACCGGTCAGCTCTTCCTGAAGCGCAAGAAAATTCTGATTGGCCTTTAAGTCCGGATAGTTCTCTACCACCAGCATGAATTTACTCAACGCTTCACCGAGGGCACCTTCAGCCTTTGATGCTTCTGAGACGCTTCTGGCTCCCATCGCCTGACTGCGAGCGTTCGTTATGGCTTCGAATGTTTCACGCTCATGCTTCATGTAGCCCTTGGCGGTTTCGACAAGGTTGGGAATCAAATCGTGCCGACGCTTTAGCTGAACATCAATCTGCGACCAGGAATTGTCAACCTGATTGCGAAGCCGAATCAACGAGTTGTAGATGCCGATCACGAAGACAACAAACAGCAGCAGAACAACAACAATTATGATCAATGGTGTTATCATAGTCGTTTTCTTTCAATGGGATATTCGCGTCCCTATTGGGAGCGTTTTTTCATCAGAAGTGCGATGACAATAGCTATCACTGCAACGACGGCCAGTATAATGCTCAGTTTCATGCCTTACTCCTTTCAATTTGCCTGACAGTTTCTGATTATTATTGCAGTGTTCGACGGTTTCTCTAATCTTCACCAGCTTGATCATGCCTGAACATATCAGCCAATAGCTCTCGTATCTTATTATCTTTGTCTAACTGGGCTTTGTCTATGATGTTGTTTAATTCGCCTTTGTCAAACCATAGGCCATGGTTTTTACGGCATCTGTCAATGAGCAGGGTTGGTTTGGAAAAACCGACTATGATTTTTTGCATTTTTTTATCACAAATGGGACATCGTCTCAGTGTTTCAGTGGAGCTGGAATCGACCTTGAATGAATTAAGCAACTGCTTGGCTTTTTCGGGTTCGCCGAGCAGTAGTTCAAGTTCGCCGGCATCGAGCCATATACCGCCGCAATCAGGGCAATGGTCAATTTCCACATCGGCAAGCTCGAGCGTAATCATCGCGTTTTTGCAGACAGGACAGTCCATATCTCAGACGGCTGGCTCCACTTGTAGCGAAGCGCAGAGCCCCGAAGGGAAATCTGCATTCAAAAGCGCTACTAATCCAGATTTCTCCAATCCGTTCGCAGCGCTCACTACAGTCGAAATGACATCTTTTCTACAGAGCAAAATACAAGTGTAAAAGCTGAAAATTATACATAAAAAAGGTAAAGTCTGTTGATTCATTATCCTTCTGTAGATTCTTTGCTTTTTACGCTCTTGTCGTAGGTTTTTCCTGGACCAATTTTGGCTGGCTATATTACATTAGCGGAGTAGGCAGGTCAAGACATGAATTTCCTGAATTATCACCAGTTTTTCAAGAACATTTCATTTCTTGAACCTGCCAATAACCACCTGTGTGACATTAGCCTATCAAATTCTTCGACGTAATTATTTGAACGCTGTTGACTTGGACGAGAAACTTCAGACCGGTGCTGGTGTCAAGATGATAGGGGGTTTCTATGGCAAGGAATAATAAAGTGTGTCCTGCCTAATTAGTTCCTGTTGCGGAAAGAGTAAAAACGAAAATGTCATACCTGCGGAAGCAGGTATCCAGGTCGAAAAACTGGATTCCCGCCTGCGCGGGAATGACAAAAACCAGTATCCGCAACAGATACTAATTAGAGATATCCAGTCCTATGCACTTGGTTCTTGTCTCTGCAATAAGTTCGAGCATTTGATCAGCCTGGGCCTGGGTTTCCATATCGGAATTTGTCACCCTTGAACTCCATTTTGCGTATTCTTTGTTTAGCTGCTGCCTGGCCTTTTCTCTGCTCATATCGGAAGTAACGCCGATTGTAAGTTCCACATCCTTGACCTCATGCATACAGACAGGAAGAATTTTTTCCATCATGTTGCGAAATCTATCTGTGTCGATTTTAAGCCAGTCTGCCAGTTTTTTTAGCAGGATTAGTTCTTCAGAAGTAACCCTGCCTTTTGCCCCAGCCACTCGCAGGCACAATTCAAGAATGTCATAGCGATGTCCGACGGAAGTAATCTGTACAATTTCTGTGCAGATTTTGTGTATGTCGAGTGTATTGCCGTTTCGGAAAAAAGCAATGGTTTTACTAAGTGCCTTTTCCAAATTTTGTCTTGATTTATGCGATGAATGCTCAACGTCGATGTTGTCTGTTGCCCAGTCTTTTATGACCTTAACTTCGGCGTTGAATAGTTTGCCATCGACAGCGCTTACAGCAAATGCAAGCGCCACGGTTAGAGTTTTTGCCCGACGCAAGTTTTCCTGTAAATCGAGATAGCCGAACTCGGTATTTTCGTAATGGACGATACATTCCGCACAGCCAAGCTGTCTATCATCCTGCCGGGAAAGCAATAAAGTCTGAATCTGCAATTCTCTTTTCCCTTTTCTTGGGAACATTAACCAATCGAGCCGTAGCTGAGCAACAGATGTCCAGTCTGATAAATTGATGTTCCGGCTGGATATCTTGCCAAGGTCGGTTTTATAAATGAAGGTAGATGAACCTGGCATTTGCCACTGCCTGAGTCGACTGTGTACCGGTTTGGCTTCGGTGATTCCATTTGTAATGTCTTGGACAGAGATTCGCAAAACAGCATAGCGTACATCATCAGGCACATGAATTGAGCCGGAGATTTCAACATTAAAGACATCATAAGAAGAATCGTCTTGTCCGCGTTTTTCCAGTTGGGCCCGACAGTTAAGGGCACTAAGGTCTGGCTTTTTGCGGGGCTGAGTAATTAGGCTGGAATTTGCTTCGCAGAGAGGTGAAAATCCGGCGTCACTAATCAGATCATAACAGTTGCAACTATGTATTGGACGCTGGAGATAACAGGCCTTGAGCAAGCCGAAAATGATCAATATCGCAGGTACCGAAACAACAATTGAGATTGCAATTATCCATTCATTCATTTTCCGTGCCTGCGGATGATATTATTCGACTTTGAAGGCTTCCAACTGCTCGGTCTTTTTGCTGGCGCGTGTCTCGGACATTTGGTCATTGTGGCCCAAGGATAAATCGACCTCCAAGGCTCTGCCGGACTCGAGATCATGGAACTTGCAGAGCATCCTTTGGTTTGTGTCGTATCCGTAAGTGACTTCGATGGGACAATCGGCAGGTCTGCCTGGCGGAAGCTTAAGCTTGTGAGTTGCGATTTTGTTTACGAATTTTGGGTCGGTATCTTCGCCCTGAGTTATGGTGACTTCCACCTGCGTCTGTCCTTTAGAAGTAGTGTAAAAAGTTTGAGAAACCTCACTTGGTAGCGGAGTATTTTTCTTTAGGATGATGTGATTCTGAACTATGGGTCTACCGGTTTCTTCGTCAACGCCTGCGCAGAGAGTACCGTAGCTATGATTACATACATCGGTTAGGCTGACGTCTTTCAGTCCACCAGCAATTCCAACGGGTACACTCTTGGGGTTTTCTCTGAGTAATGTCAAGCCTGCATGTAGAGCTGCACCAAGAGCCACGCATTCATCTACATTGACTGCTGTTTGCGGAGCAAAGCCAAACTTTTTTTCGAGGTGTTTTTGTACCAACGGTATTCGGGTGCTTCCGCCTACCAATAAGACCGCATCCAGGTCGGATGGTTTCAGAGCAGCCTCGTCAAGGGCAAGCTCCAGCAAAATATCGGTCCGAGCTATTAGCGAAGAAATGGCCTGCTCAAAAATCTCACGGGTAATCTCAATCTTCATGTTGCCGGCTGGCCCATAAAGCATTTTTTTCGCAGTGGGACGGCGAGATAAAGTTTTCTTGATATCTTCAGCCTCGTCTTCGTATTTTGTCCTATATTCTTCGGAGTTGATTAGCTCAGCACCGAAATTGTCCCTGTAGTTTTGTTCGAGCAGCTCTAATATCTTACAGTCAAAATCAATTCCGCCCAGCGCATGGTCACCCTGTGAACAAATGATATCCATTTGGTGTCCCTTGACATCCATTATTGTTACGTCGAATGTTCCACCACCGAGGTCATACACTAATACTCTTCCTGCGACATCACGAGTGGTGGCGTAGTACAACGCTGCCGCGACAGGTTCGTTAACAATTCCAATGACATTTAGGCCGGCTGCGGTTCCCGCATCCATAGTGGCTTTGCGTCGAATTTCATCAAAATGGGCCGGGACGGAAATTACAGCGTCGCTGATTTGGCCAGTCTGGACCGAGCAGTCCTGTTTAAGTTTTTTTATAATCAGAGCCGACAACTCAACTGGTGTCCAATCTTTGCCATCGATGTTAACGTGGTAATTTGAATCGCCCATATGTCGCTTTATCCAGCGGACCGACCTTTGAGGATTCAAATGCCGAGAATTAATCGCTTCGATACCGGCGCGGATTATATCGGGATTGTCTTCGTCAAAGAAGATAGCGGACGGTGTAAGTCTATCACCGTCGGCATTTGGAACTATCTCCGGTTTACCAATGGCATTCAAAACTGCTACGGCAGAAAAAGTAGTTCCAAGATCTATGCCTACGATGTTGTTCATATTTCACCTTGTGTTTTTATTCCGGTGCGAATCATCCCGCAAATTGCGCAAAATCAGCCAAACAGCTTAACCTGAGCGGCACGTACTATTTTGATATTGTCCTCAGCGATAAAGTACTGATAGCCTGGCCTTATGACCTCCGCGATTTTGCCGATCTTGTTTGGGTCATCGCAAGGCTGCTTTTCTTTTGCTGCCTCGGCGTACTTTTCCTGTCCGCGATAGTCGCTATTAATCTGAGGCTTAAACTGTTCAATGCCACTTGACTCAATAGTGAACAGCAGCTCATCCTTTACTTCCTTGAGTTGTGTAGCTTCGATATTCTGTTCAGACAAGCAACTAATGCGATTTTCGAGATTATCAATGCAACGTATAATTCGCAGGCAGAAGGTCTTTATGATGTTCCAGTCATAGCCGTCCTGGAGTCTTTCCACTTTTTCCTGCTGATGGGCGGCATACTCGCGGATAGCGGATACCTGCTGCGTTAGTTCCTGCAGAGTATTATTGAGCGGCTGTGAGTGTTCAACCGCGGTCTGACGGACACTTTGTGCCATCTGTCTGAACTCGATTATTTGCTTTTCAAGGTTTTCTGCATGGGCTTTTAGTGAGCCCTCAGTCTCTACAGAATTATCGCGTTCGACCTGCAGGACCGTATCGGGCGGGTTCTGGATTACTTCTGATGGTGCCTCATTTGCGCTTGTGGTCTGGGTTGCCTCAGGTTCCATAGATTTTTCATCTGACAGTAGCGTAGCGGTGTTCTTAGCACCACCTGCATCCTTAAGGAACGAATCACTGGACACAGACACGGCTGTTTGTGAGGCAGATTGCTGCTGGTCTTGAGAATCTCTCTGGAGATCGTACCAGCCTGATTCTGCAATGGGGTCGGAGCGTCTCTTGAGTTTTCTTCGCTGTTGTTTTGGTCGTGTTATTGATGTTTGTTCACTCTGCTGCGCGTAGACTTCACAGAGCTGTTGGTCTCGGATTTTTCGGTAGTACCGCAAAATGGCGGCGTAAAGTCCCTGTATCCGAGATAGGCCTCTGAGAATAAGCCGAGCTGTTAACACCAGCAAGCACCATGCGGAAATCGTCCCTCCTATAGATGTACAGACTACGGAAGCGGTAAAGATAAACTCACTCCGCTCCTTGTGCCTTTTGTATTTGTCCACTTCCTTTTGCCAGTTTCCGCCGTAGAGTGCATTAGCAAAGGGATGAGCATCCATTTCGCCAGCGGCCAGCTTATCAAGGTCGGCTTTAAGTCTTTCCTGCTGCTCTTGACGGAGCTGCGAGGCCGTCTTGGCTTTGTTGTGCCCGTTCTGCTCCAGGGCCAGCGGCGACCACTCCTCCGGAGCCGACCTCAGCCACTCTTTGTATTGCTCTAGGTACTCATCGGATTCCGAGGCGTACTTCAGCTTGTAAGAAGCGATCTTCCGTTTTTGCTTTTGGTCTGCATCGCGAACCAGCACGAGCACTGCGCCACCGATAAGCGCAATTGACAGGCCAAGAATAATGGATCTCTTCAACATAAGTCCTGCTACCCATCAAGATGGCAACATAATCTTAGCGAATACTTCGACTCATCTGACGCACAACTGCCAAGAATCGCGAAAGAATCGCTTATGGTCCATCAACTAAAATATAATAATTGTTCAACCTTGCTCAAACCTGCCGGCGATAAAGAGAGTGCATCCTAAGGCAGGATACCTGCCGGTTAGCGTCCGGTAAGAAAGCGTACATTATTCTGCGTCCGATAGACTCACTGCGCACGAAGGTGGTATAAATATGATGATGGTTTCAGATGTACTGTTTAAGATGTACTCAATTAAGCTGTAAAAATCTCGTTGGTCAAGTCTTCGCCGAGCTGAGCGGCATAATACTGCTTGATAGTCTGTTGACCTTGAGCTTGGAATTTAGCCATGGAGGAAAACACACCGATTTTTACGAGAATAAGAATTGCAATACAAGCTGCAATATTGGCCAAAGGACGTTTGTATATGTTGGCTCTTTCCAGTAATTTTGGCTCCGGCTGGATTAGCCTGAGTTTCTCGGCCTTCGGAGCGTCACGGAGACTGTGTTTCAGAACACTAATTGCTTGAGTATTTGCGTTTTTTAGCAGTTCGAGTCTGTGCGGCTGAGATTTGATAGCTGCAAGCGCGAGATGTACCCTGCCAACACCGGCAAGTCGAAGCTGGCATCTTGGACAATTTGATATATGGCTTTGTATCCAACCTGCATCAGGACCTGCGTATTTGTTTATAGTCTCGTACAGCCAAGCTCTTATTTGCCTGCACTTTTTTGCTTTTCTTTTAGTATTCATCGTTTTACTCATCTTTCTCTATTCATCCAGACTGCCAGTAACTGGACCGCTTTACATCTATAGACCCTGGCTGTTGCTGCTGATATGCCCAGTATCCTCGCTGTTTGGGCGTACGACAATTCGGCGAGGTCTCGCAGCACGATAACGTTTCGCAAATGCTCGGGCAATTCAGCTATGCAGCACCTTAGAGACTCGGCCAGGCATTTGGAATCAAATTCACTTACCGGTGAATTCACATTCCGTACTGTAACAGCAACTGAGCAAATTCTGTTTCTCTCGGCGAGTCTGCGCCGTAACATTGACACAGCAATATTGCTTGCTGTGCGAAACAGATAAGCCTTTATGTGTATGGGCTTGCACCTGTCCTCACGATGGGCAAGCTTCAAGAACGTGCTTTGGTATGCGTCGTAGACATCCTGTTCATTGCTGAGAATGCGCCAGAGCAGAGTGACCAGCTCTTGGCCGTGTTTCAGCATAGCCGAGAGAATCCACTGCTGGCTTTCCTCAAGACCATCAGAGAAAACAAAATCCCAAGGTATCTGACAACTTGCGGCCTTGCCGAACATAAAAATAACCACCTATTTCTACAACTCTTCCAGTTGAAAGACGCAGTGCAGAACTTTATGTTAACAAAAACTACACAAAAATGGGGCGAAATAATGCCTTTACTGATTAACATTCCTAGTAGCTTACGCGTCATAATCTACGTGGAAACAACATTGGCAGGAATAAATGTTGAAGGTTCAGCCGAACAATATGAACGTAAGTCACTATAAAAAAAGCTCTTACGAACATATTCCTGAATCCAAGGATGTTGTGTGTCTGGTGGATGACTTGCTCAAAGAAGCTATCCTGGCCCGAGCAAGCGATATCCATTTTGAGCCGACTGAGGCTGGATTATTAGTAAAATTTCGGCTGGATGGTGTGTTAAGTATTGTGGAGAGTCTGCCAAAGGCACTATCTGATAACGTGATTTCCCGTCTGAAGGTGCTCGGTGGACTGCTCACGTACCGTAATGACGTGCCGCAGGAGGGGCGGATCGAACTGTCACCACAGTGGGGCGGCAAGGTGATGGACCAGCGTCTGGCGGTTTTTCCAACAATTCACGGCCAACGAGCAGTAGTGCGACTGTTCTACCGAGACGAACAGCTCACGGAGCTTGAACAGTTGGGATTCTCTCTGCAAATATGCACGGCACTGAAAGAGATAGATGCAAAAAATCAAGGTGTTTTACTGCTTACCGGTCCGGCAGGGAGCGGTAAAAGTACAACCTTGTCTGCGCTTTTGCGACATATTCTAAAGTGTTTTCCCGGCAAGAGCATCGTGACTATAGAGGACCCCGTTGAGATAAGAATTGATGGCGTAACGCAGGTTCAGATTACACCACATGGACAGATGACATTTCCCACGGCTCTAAAGTCGCTGCTAAGGCAAGACCCCGAAGTCCTGATGATTGGTGAAATCAGAGACGCGGAGACGGCGAGAATAGTCATCGAAGCGGGCCTGACGGGACATTTGCTGATGAGCACAATGCACAGCGGCGCGCCTGCGGGGGCATTTTTACGGCTGCTTGAAATGGGAATAGAGCCTTACCAGGTAACCTCAAGCGTTTCAGCAGTTCTGAATCAAAGGCTTGTAAGAAAACTCTGCGAGCACTGTAAAAAGAAAACCGAAGCCGGTGAGTTTGAAGCGGTAGGATGTGACGAGTGTTTTACGACAGGTTACAAAGGCCGGGTTTTAATAGCGGAAATGGTACAGTTGGACAGTCACCTGCGAAAGGCAATTTTAAATAAGGCTGACCTTGAGGAGCTTGAGACGCTGCTTATGAGCAAGGGGCATACGAATATGCTGGCCGATGGCGAACGATTGGTCAGTGAGGGAGTGACAACACAGGAGGAATTGAGGAGGGTGTGTGGTATTGCTGCAGACAGGTGACGGGAGTTGCAACGAAAGAGGATAAAAGATGGCGACGTTTGAATATAATGCGTTGACAGGGGCCGGCAGGCTGATGAAAGGTACGATTGAGGCGGGTTCACCGCAAGAGGCATCTGAGTTGCTAAAGCAGATGCAGCTCAACGTCAATTTAATTGAAAAGGCAAAGCCTGAAAAACCCAAAACACCGATCGGAAGAAACGAATTTTTGCTCTTTAATCAGCAACTTGCGTCGATAACAAAAGCCGGGATACCGCTGGAAAGAGGCCTGCGAGAGCTTGCCAAAGACGTTGCCTCCAAATCGATGCGCAAACTTATCGAAGATATTGCCTCGGAGCTAGAAGCGGGAGTGAGCATTGAAAAAGCATTTGAGAAAAGACAGAAGCATTTTCCGCCTTTGTATGGCCGAATCTTAAAGGCTGGGGTGGAGACCGGAAGACTAAGTGAGATGTTAACCAGCTTGAACCGGCACCTGGAGCTGGCCAATCAAACCAGGAGGATTGTCTTTGAGGCAATCACTTACCCAGCGGTTGTTTTTGTTTTAGGTGCTATCATTGTTACGGGCGTATTCCTGCTTATAATCCCACAGTTCAAAGCTATTTTTGAAGAAATGGTCGAAGGTAGGCTGAATCCTCTAACTTCGCTATTCTTCAGCATGGCAAAAAATGTTGTGCCTTTCTGGATCACTGTGGGATTTGTGGTTGCAGGAGTGTTTGCTGTCTTTGCAATGCTTTCATCCTTTCCGGCTGGGCGCCGACTCAAAGAATCCTTTGTATTGAGAATCCCGATAATCGGTGCCGTTTACCATAGCAGTATTCTTAGCAGAATGGCCGAAGCGATGGCGATGATGATTGCAGCAGGCGCTGACATGCCCACCTGCTTGAGATTAGCTTCCGGCGCAACGGGGAGTGAAAAATTCATTCTGGAAAGTGAAGCGCTTGCCAGCCAGATTGAACACGGGGCAAACATCCTTGAAGCCGGGCAATTTTGCAGAATGATACCTCGACTGTTTTTATATTCGATTCAGCTTGGTGCGCAGCGAAATGAGCTCCAGGACAATCTGCTCAGCCTTAGCCAGATGTATGCAGAGCAGGCGCAGCACGGCCAGGTCAGATTGCAGGCAATTCTGTTACCTGTAATGCTAATTGTTGTAGGTGGCATTCTGGCGATGGCCATTCTTGCAGTTTTTCTGCCAATGATACAAGTTATTACAAGTCTATCCTCTTGAAAGTAGCAAATTAAGAAATGTTTGTGATCCTTGGGATATTGCTTCTGTTTATCTATGCGGTACTGGGTTTTAAGAAGCCCGCAGTTGCATTGGTAACATTGCCGATTGTGTGTCTTGGCCTTATCCTTTTGGCGGAGCACACTGGAAGCAGTGAGGATTTGTTTGCAGCTACGTTTTGTGCGATTGCGACTTTTCTTATCACTCTAGTTGTTGTGGCTCTATCAAGGCCGGGGCCTGAATCAAGCCAATGGCCTCGACGTGTAGCGAGATTACTGGTTATAGTAATCGGCGTTTTCACCATGGTGGTAATCAGCATTGTCCTATCTCCTGAAGGAGCCCAGTTTGCCTTTCTCATTTTTGTTTTGGCCTTGTTCATTATCCCAATCTCGGTTATAAGCTATCGTCGAAGATCGCCGCGAGCAACGGCTGCATGCGTTCTTTCAACCATAGGCTGTAGTATGAGACAGAACCTACCGTTGCCAATGGCACTGGAATCAGCCGCGAGCGGACGAACCGACAGGTGTGCGCGAACTCTGCAAAATATAAAGAAATGGCTCGTGCAAGGATACTCACTGAGTGAATCAATAAAACGCGGCTATCCAAAATGCCCGAGCTATGCACTGGCGATGATAGCTTCTGCCGAGCGGTTCAACCAGCTACCGGCGGCAATAAAAGCCATCGAAGCCGACATGGCCGCCAGGGCCAGTGAAAGGAAGATACTAAGACCCGTTCATGCCTTGTATCCAGTTATAGTGATGAGCTTTATGCTGCTCATACTGGTCGGATTGATGAAATTTGCCATCCCACAATTCAAGTGTGTCTTGGATGAAGTATTCGAGGAGAAACTGCCCGCCGTCACTCAGTGGCTATTTGTCATCACCAACACTATAAGTCATCGGATTCTGCCGCCAGTTTTGGCTATACTTAGTCTGATAGTCCTTCCGATTTGGCTGCGCGTGCGATTTCGGCCTCGAAGGCCGCACAAGCCTTATCTAATCTCGCGAATCAGAGACTTTATTATCTGGCATCTGCCTATAGTGCGTTGGTTTGAGAAGAACCGTGCAATGGTCCAGGTCGTTGAAATTCTCAGGCTATCGCTCAATGCCGGCTGCACAATCGATGCCGCCATTGCAAATACGCTCGATCTTGACGTGAACAGCTGTTTCCGCTGGCATCTGCAAGGATGGCTGGAAAGAGTAAAGCGAGGGGACAATATTACAAATGCCGCCAGAAAAGCCGGACTTGGCAACACGCTGGCCTGGGCTTTCGACGACCAGGTAAACATGGGCAACACGCCATCCATCTTGGAAATGCTTGAGTCATTCTATCGTATGAACTATAGCTACCGTGTGAATCTTGCCCGATTCATAATGTGGCCCTGTGTGGTAATTGCTATGGGCACAACGGTAGGATTCGTAGTCTATGGCATATATTCTCCGTCTGTTGCGATTATCCGTCATTTCGCAGAGGTTACTTACCCGTAGAACTGCGATTGAATATGAATGTAACTCGAACAAGAAAACGTGCAGGATTCCTGGCAAGCGAACTGACAGTCGCTTTGAGCGTTTTGGCAGTCCTGCTGACCTGCTTTGCGCTGTCATTGCATGGTTTTGCGAAATTTAACCATTATCAGTTGATCCGGCAGCGCTGCATAGCTGCTGCTCAGGCGCAGCTCGATAGTATTACCGCGACAGGTAAGCCAATCGACCAGGACGACCTCAAGCGACTCTGGCCAATGTTGAATGTCTCTATTGAAAGATCAGCGGGAACCGGCCAATGGCTGGGATTAGAGCTGATTGAGGTAATCGCACAGGGAAAGAGCTTTCAGAACAAAGTTGAAGTAAGATTGGGCAGATACGTTTTGCCTGCGCAGCGATCCCAGCCCGAGGCAAAACAAGGCCAATTGACAGATCAGGAGAAATGAGCATGCGCAGAGCTTTTACATTGGTTGAAATGCTGATAGTAATAGCAACTTTGCCAATTGCTGCTATTGTTCTGGACAGATTTTTCGTCAATGTCATTCGTGACATTCCCCGTTCTTCAGCAGTCGTTCAGGAGAACACCACCCTGCTCAACGTGCTGAATCAAATGCGCAACGACGTTGATAAGGCAAAAAGACTGCCGGAAAAATTCGAGGAGCAGATCTCCAACGAACGGATGCTCCTAATTGAACAGACAGATGGTGTCGTTGCATACGAGTTGCAAAACGGCAAAGTAATAAGAAAAAAACTGTCGAACATTGGAGAACAACACGAAGATGTCATAACATGGTCTTTACCAACTGCCGAGCTGCAGTGGCAAGTGTGGAAGAGAAACGGCAGAGGTTACGCAGTTGAGGTAAGAAGCTGTGTCAAGCAGAAGCTAAGGAAAAAGTGGCAGAAGAAATTAGCCAATTCACACGTGTATTTCCTGGGTGTTTTTGACAAGGTGGTTAGATAACGATGAAATCCAAAGCACAACCCGGTTTCGCTCTTACTTTTGTAATAATTATAATTGCCTTAATAGGGATTGTTACGTATGTCTTGGCTGATGGCGCCAGGACTTTACAATTCCATTCAAATACGGTTTATCTTCAAGCTATTGAGCGTAACTTAACCACCAGCGCTCTGGCCTGGGCCAGAAATAACGTAGAGGACAAAAGCAGCGAAGAACTGGGCAAAACGGCTGAGTTAGATGTTGCGCTTATCGGTACCCGCGGATCAAGCTTGACTTTAATCACGCGTAAGGAGACAAACGGTCGGATAGAAGTCCGGGTAAACACCTCCTGTAGCAAGAGCAGGCAAACCTTCACAAATTCAGCAAGATATCGGCTCTGACCCCGAAACAATCAAGTCACCTTAGCTTGATACATCAATTCAATGTCAATTCTCTTGCAAAGCATGCAACCTGATTGTAAAGTAATTCCTTGCAGGTCCGCACAGGACAATCGGGGCGATTAGCTCAGCTGGTAGAGCAGCTGACTCTTAATCAGCCGGTCGCAGGTTCGAATCCTGCATCGCCCATTCAAAATAGCATTTTTATACACTGGTTAAGTGATGATAAATGATTCTACAAATGGCCATTTTTCTGTTGCATGGGGAGTATTTGTGAGTTTAAATGAGCATTGGAAAAAAGTTCGTTTGGTTAGACATCTTTTTCCTTGGCTTGCGCACGGATGTCATGTTGAGTCTCAGGGCAAACGGTGATAAATGGGGTTCATGATATAGAGTCATGTTGTAGGACCAACCGAAGCCTGTCGGTCGAATCCAACCGCGGGTAGGAGTGGTTAGCAACTCTACGCAGGGATGTATTGGTATGAAAGGAGTCGCTTATGAAAAGGAGAACTTTACAATTTCTTATTGTGGTCATGGTGGTGAGCCTGTTTAGCTCAGCCGCATTTGCCTGGTCCAATTGGCCGGGAGCCATGAAGGGAAAGGGTCGATGGGCTGTTGACGCCACCTGGATCCACCAGGATTTTGATGTTCGCGGCTGCGAGATGTGGGAGGAGTTCGACTGGGTGGTAGATTCAAGTTGGGTGTTCGATTTTCGTGAGTATGGTTGCATTTTCATCAAGGATCTCGAATCGAATATCTTCCTCGTCAGTTTGGAGTATGGTGTCTGTGATATGTTCGAAGTAGCCCTACTGCTTGGTACATGCGACGTTGAGGGAAAGTATACTTGGCTGGATACAGAAGAGGATAACTCGCTGATCAAGGGCGGTAGCGGACTAGCAATTGGCGCCGCAGCAAGAGGGACCTTCTGCCAGTGGGATAGTTTCGGACCGAGCGGGTCGAGCGGGCCAGGTGGTACTCTGAGCTTAGGCTGGAACGGTCAGGTGTTGTACTGTGATCCTGGCGATACGAGAAGCTTTTACACTGAAGAAGGCTATGCTGAGAGTTGGACTGCCGAACTTGACTGGTGGCAAGGTAGGTGCATGCTTGGACTCGGCTGGCAGAGAAATCAGCTTGGCCTATATACCGATGTGGGATTCCAGTGGGTCGATGGCGACATTACTTGGACGGGTTTAGGTACCGATGATGGTGTACCGGACTGGCGTGGGACCGGCATCGGACATTTCAGGCAGGACACCAGCCTTGTTGTCGCCGCTGGCGGATGGTACCAAGTGAACGATGACCTTCACGTTGGTGGTGGAGTCGTTTTGGGTGAGGATGTAACTGTATACTATATTTCTGGACAGTATAGATTTCGGTAATCAAGCTGCACGTTTTGGAAGCTTGCGAAAAAGTTAGCCATTAATGAGGGGCTGTGGGTCGTTGGCTCACAGCCTCTTCCTTTACAACCGTCATCGTTATCTATTATCAATAAGACTTCAGTTTGGTGAAGTCATGGCAACTTTAGCTAACGTGACTGCAGGTCTTTAAAGAACCTTGGATAGGAACGTGACTGGCAAGCGCGGCAGAGTTCTATGGACTCTTCCGTGCGGAGAGGTAGTTCTTTTGCTTTAAGTTTTTTTGCAATCGCTCTTGCCCAGCAATAAGTTTTCGGAATGCCCGCTTCTGGCAT
>Ga0315545_1002903_pt1 | contig 15048 bp, 12 predicted proteins | sample SalMarSW160210MG_FD_203096 | JGI IMG/M metagenome (GOLD analysis project Ga0315545, IMG submission 203096) | Salt marsh sediment microbial communities from the Plum Island Ecosystem LTER, Massachusetts, United States - Salt Marsh Sediment SW1602-10 ... | reverse complement strand
TACACTCCGGTGAAATTCTGGGAATTGCCGGAGTCTCGGGGAATGGCCAGCGTGAACTTGCAGAAGTCATCGCCGGTCTGCGGAAATCTACCCAAGGTAAAGTGTTTATAAAAGGGACTGATGTTACCAATTGGCCTCCTTCACGGCTTCTGGAGTATGGCCTTTCGTCTATTCCCGAAGAACGAATGCGAGATGGTGCAATACAAAAATTTACGGTGGAGGAAAACCTGATTCTAAAAGACCACATACACGCACCTTATGCCAAGGGGATATTTATGAATTTCAAAAACATTGCCCGGGAAAGCGAGCGCTTGATAAGCGATTTTGATATCAGGACTCCTTCCCGCTATACTTCCTTAAAAAGCTTATCCGGTGGAAATATCCAGAAATTAATCCTGGCACGAGAACTCTCCCGAAAACCCGTTGTTCTGATTGCTTCTCAACCTACCCGCGGCTTAGACGTTAGCGCTACGGAATATGTTCATCGGCAATTGATTGAACAGAGGATAAAATTAAAAACAGCTACTCTTCTTATTTCTGATGACCTGGATGAGATTTTATCACTCTCTGACCGGATTGCGGTTATTTACGAGGGCAAGATAATGGGAGTGGTAAAACGAAACGAAGTTAGCGTAGAAGAGTTGGGCATGATGATGGGAGGAGTGTCAAGGGGAGGGTCCTCTTGACACTAATTGATTCTAAAACATATTCTTAGGATCATTGACAAAAAATGAATTAATGTGTATGCTTACCTTTAATAATAGGTCATAATAGTAGTTAATAAATAAAATGAACTATTCATAGAAAATGAGATCCTTTATAAGGAGATGCATTAGTGTTTAAGTCTATTATATGTAAGCTTTTAGGAATAAAATACCCGCTTATTCAGGGAGGGATGGCCTGGATTGCCGATGCTGAACTTGCCTCAGCAGTATCCAATGCCGGTGCTCTTGGAGTTATTGCAGCCGGTTATGCTCCGGGTGAATGGATTAGAGAAGAGATTCGAAAAACAAGGAGGCTAACTGAAAAACCCTTTGGACTTAATATTATGCTCTTAAATCCCAATGCTGATGAAATTGCCAGAATAGCTGTCGATGAAGGAATTAAAGTAGTCATTACCGGTGCAGGTAATCCTGGTAAATATATGAAAACGTGGAAAGAAAATAATATTTTGGTATTTCCGGTGGTTCCTTCAGTTGCTCTGGCCGTGCGAATGGAGAGAGCAGGGGCAGATGCAGTGATTGCAGAAGGCAGTGAAGCCGGAGGGCATGTGGGAGAATTAACCACCATGACTCTTGTCCCCCAAGTAGTAGATGCGATAAATATTCCAGTTCTGGCTGCTGGCGGAGTTGCTGATGGCCGCGGTCTGGCAGCTGCTTGGATGTTAGGGGCTTTAGGATTTCAAATAGGTACGAGATTTCTGGTGGCTTATGAGTGCCATGTTCATAAGAATTATAAGCTAAAGATACTTGCTGCCAAAGACACCAGCACCATAGTTACCGGAAGGCCAACCGGTCATCCGGTCAGGATAATAAAAAACAGGTTGGCAAGGGATTTCCAGCAGCTGGAAAAAAGAAATGCATCTTTAGAAGAATATGAAGAATTAGGAAAAGGTTCGCTTTATAGAGCAGTTCGAGAAGGAGATATGGATTATGGTTCGATAATGGCCGGGCAGTCAGCCGGTCTGGTGAAAAAAGAGCAAACCTGTAAAGAAATAATTGAAGAAATTTTTTTAGAAGCGAAGAAAATAATTGTAGAAAAAAGTAAATTAATATAGTATATATTTTATCGGTATTTCGGTGTTAAGGAGAAGGTTATAGGTAAGGAATGTGGTATTGATTTTATTAAATCATTATCTGCAAAGGAGTTATACAGATGAATTTCAAAAAAATTCCCAAATTAAGAATAGGTAACTTAGAAGCGAAAATTCCCATTATTCAAGGGGGAATGGCTATTGGAATCTCTTTATCAGGTTTAGCTTCTGCTGTGGCAAATGCAGGGGGTATCGGAGTTATCGGAACTGCCGGGATAGGCATACTTGAATCTGACTTTGCTAAAAATTCTACTGAAGCGAACAAAAGTGCTTTACGTAAAGTAATAAGAAAAGCAAAGAAGATGACCAAGGGTATTATTGGGGTAAATATAATGGCTGCTCTTTCGGATTTTTATGATATGGTCAAGATTGTAGTAGAAGAAAAGGCAGATTTAGTATTTATTGGAGCAGGTTTACCCTTAAGAGGGCTTGAAGTGCTGGTGCCTGATAAATTAGAAAAAGTTAAAACTAAAGTTGTTCCTATTGTATCATCTTCTCGGGCTGCAAAAATTATATTCCAATACTGGCAAAAAAATTATCATTACGTGCCTGACGCTGTCGTTGTTGAAGGACCTTTGGCCGGCGGACACCTGGGTTTTAAAAAAGAGCAGATTAATAACTCGGATTTTGCTTTAGAGAAAATATTGCCTGAAGTGATTTCCGTGGCAAAACCTTACGAAAATGAATTTGATAAGAAAATTCCTATAATTGCCGCAGGCGGTATATATACCGGTGCAGATATTTACAAATATATTCAGTTAGGAGCTCAAGGCGTACAGATGGCTACCAGGTTTGTGGCCACTTATGAGTGCGATGCTTCTATCAAATTTAAAGAGACTTATCTGAAATGCCAAAAAGATGATTTAATAATAATTGATAGTCCGGTTGGATTACCCGGAAGGGCAGTAAAGAACAAATTCCTGGAAGAGGTTTCGTCCGGGGTTAGAAAACCTTTTAAATGTCCCTGGAAATGTTTAAAGACTTGTAATTTTAAAAAAGCACCTTACTGTATCGCCCTTGCCCTAACTAATGCCAAACAAGGAAAATTTGAAGATGGATTTGCTTTTGCAGGAGGCAATGCTTATCGCGTGGATAAGATTATATCAGTTAAGGAACTTATAACAAATTTATCAGAAGAATATGAAAAAGCTTCAGATAATAATTATTGATCAATTTCTGTATAATGAAATATTTTTTTGTTATCTTTTATATTTGTATAGTGTAAATTATTGCAGTTCAAATCACTTTATTTGTAAAGCTTTCAAGAGACAAAGGATACGGAACGCTGTGTCCCTTCAGGAATGCCCTTCAAACGCACGGAAAGTGTTTTTTTGTATAAGAATATGGAGCGACTTCTTTTTATATCTCTTATAAATAGCTATTTTCAGATTTTAAAAACCTAAACAATCGCTAAAAACCACTATTTTTTAAGAGTAAAATTATAAGTCAAGGTAAAAACAGGTTTAAAAGCTTATCTTCGCATTCTGTTTTTGAAACCATTATATTATAAGGCTTTCCACACGCTACTAAATTTCGGAAATATAAATATTTATATTTTTTACTGAACAACTTTTATTATATCTAAAATTATTATATATTTAGTTCAAAAATCTTTCTAAAAACATTGACAAGAAATGGTTTATTATGTATACTTGCTACTAATAATTGATAATAATAGCAGTTAACAAATGTATGGAATATTTGTTAGCCGTTAGACACTTTATTTTTATAGATAAAGAATTATTTAAAGAAGGTAACATGGTTTATTCAAAAATAATTAGCACAGGTTCTTACGTACCCCAGAGAATTGTAAAAAATGGTGAGATTTCAGAAATGGTAGAGACTAATGATGAGTGGATTACTTCCCGAACAGGTATAAAGCAAAGAAGAATCTCCTCCGGAGAAAAGACATACCAGATAGCCGCAAAAGCTGCAATAGAAGCAATTAAAAATGCCGGTATAGGTAAAGAAGAAATTGACATGATTATATTGGCTACAATAACCCCCGATTTTTTTATGCCTTCAACTGCCAATCTTGTTCAGGCAGAATTAGGATTAGATGATATTCCCAGTTTTGATATTACAGCAGGTTGTACCGGCTTTGTTTATGGATTACAGGTAGCTGATCAATTTATTAAATCAAAACAGAGCAAGACAATTATGGTAATAGGGGTAGAAGTTTTATCAAAAGTCATTGATTGGTCAGATCGAAATACTTGCGTACTTTTTGGAGATGGGGCCGGGGCAGTCATTTTAAAGAGTTCTAACCAAGAGGGTATTATTTGTACTTATACTGGTTCTCAAGGAGATTTGAGAAAGTCTCTCACTCTTCCGGCAGTTCCTTTAAAAAATCCTTTTTTGCAGCTTCAAAATAATAATGGAAAACCTAGTACTATATCTATGAACGGAAAAGAAGTATTTCAATTTGCTATTAGAATAATGATAAAAAGTATTAATCAAGTTTTAAATAAGTCTAATCTTTTTTTAGATGATATTGATTATATTATTCCCCATCAAGCTAATATTCGCATTATTGATCATGTAGCCCGGGAATTAAAGATTGAACGAGAAAAATTCATTATTAATTTAGATCGTTTTGGAAATACTTCTTCTGCGAGTATCCCGCTTGCTTTAGATGAAGCCCATAAGAAAAAAATATTTTGCATAGGGAATCGGGTGATAATGGTAGCCTTTGGTGGAGGATTAACTTGGGGAGCTGCATTATCTAACTGGACAGTGTAGCTTATGAATGTAATATTCATAAGAATTACAAACAAAACATAATTTCTGCCATAGACAACAGCACAAAAGTTAACAGAAGAGCAGCCCGATTATCTGGTGAGGAAAATAAAAAATTAAGCTGGCGGAAGATTTTCAACAACTGGAAAATGAAACGCATCTTTAAAAGGATAACAAGAATTTACTTAATCGAGCAGTCCGAGTAGTTGATATGTACCAGCCAGGTCATAAATATTGATGGAAGACTAACAATATAAGGAGGGTAAAGAATTTGAAAAATAGAGTTGTTATAACCGGAATGGGGGCAATTACTCCGATAGGTAATAATGTTAAAACTTTTTGGAAAAATATAAAAAAAGGAAAATGCGGTATTAACTTTATTAAATCATTCGATACCTCCGAATTTAAGGTGAAAATAGCTGCAGAAATTAAAGATTTCAATCCTGATAATGTTTTGGATTCCAAGGAATTAAGAAGGATGGATAAGTTCACCCAGATGGGGATAGTAGCTGCAAATGAGGCAGTGATTGATGCCGGATTACGCGATGTGGGCGATTCCCGAGAAAATTGGGGAGTTATTTTAGGCACCGGCATAGGAGGTTTTATTTCTATCGAAAAAGAAAATCGAAAAATTATTGAAAAAGGACCGGGACGCGTATCTCCTTTTTTTATCCCTATGGCTCTTTGCAATATTGCTGCAGCAAATATTGCTATTAAATTTGGAATAAAAGGGATATGTGATACAGTAATAACTGCCTGTGCTTCCGGTACATCGTCCATTGGGAATGCTTATCGTGTTTTACAGCAGAATCAAGCGGATTTAATTATTGCCGGCGGTTCCGAAGCAGCAATGACTCCTTTGGCCCTAGCCGGATTTACCTCGATGGGAGCTTTGTGTACTCATAACAAAGCGGAACGAGCTTCTATTCCCTTTGATATCCGAAGAACGGGGTTTGTAATGGGAGAAGGAGCCGGAATAATGATTTTAGAAACATTAGAGCATGCTCAAAAAAGAAGGGCAAATATTTATGCTGAGGTAATAGGATATGGCGCTACCTGTGATGCTTATCACCTAACTGCTCCTGCACCTGGTGGAAATGGCGGGGCAAGAGCAATGAAAATGGCTATTAATGATTCAGGTATTAATGAAGAACAGATATCTTACATCAATGCCCATGGAACCAGCACTCCTTATAATGATAAATGCGAAACTGAAGCAATAAAAGCGGTATTTGGCGAAAAGGCATACAATATTCCGATAAGTTCTACCAAGTCAATGACCGGGCATATGCTTGGCGCTTCGGGGGCAGCAGAAGCCATTGTATGTATTAAAGCCATGCAGGAAAGTTTTATTCCTCCTACCATAGGGCTATACGAGCAAGATCCGGAATGTGATCTGGATTATGTCCCACTTCAAGGAAGGAACCAGAATTTACAATATACCATTTCCAATTCATTTGGATTTGGGGGACAAAATGCCAGTATACTATTGAAAAAATGGGAAGAATAATGAAATATAAAAGAGTACAGACGGCTACCAGGTTTGTGGCTACTTATGAGTGTGATGCTTCACCAAAGCCCTTTACCTTAACTAATGTTTAACAAGGAAAATTTAAAGATGAATTTACCTTTGTAGGAAAAAATACTTATCGCGCAGATAAGATTATTTCTATTAAGAAACCTATTACAAACCTATCAGAAGAACATGAAAAAGCTTCATGTAATAATTATTGATCAATCAAGAATGCCCTTTATACGTTCGGAAAGCGTTTTTTTGCATTCTACTTTTGGAACCCTTATATTATAAAGGTTTTTACTTATTATTTTTAAATGGGTGAAATAAGAAAGGAAACTTTTTTAGAATATTTTAATTGGTTTTGTTTTAGAAGCAATTTTAGGAGCAACATGGGGACCGGGTATAGTATGGATAAAACCAGTGGCACTATTTATCTTTCTTTATTGAAAATGCATGTTCTTCCTTTAGTCTTCCCTATTTTAGTAGTTGGAGTAACTGGGAGCTTGTTCGAGAACAGTAAATAATTAATGTAAAAAATTAAAATACATAAAACGAATTAAACAGATATGCTATAATAACAATATAATATTTAAAAAATAATTATTATAGGAGAAAATTAAATACCTGTTCCTTTTAAAAAAGATCCTGAGTATTATAATCAAAGAACACTTATGACAATAAATGTATTTGATTTGCTCTTAGAAGATGGTGATTATTTTATCTATGAGGATATATTCAACTCAATTGATACTAAAGAGGTTGAAAAATTCAGCACGCAGAACCAGCACGCATATCACTCAATGCGGGTAACAGCAATACTTATTTATTCTTAGGTCAGTCAAGAAATGTTTAGCTCCAGAAAAATAGAGCAAAAATGCAAAAAAGATTTATCCTTTATGTATATATCTCACAGAAACTGCCCAAACTTCAAAGCACTTTATGATTTTAAAAAAGACAACCATGTATTTTTTAGTAATTGCTTTCGCCAGAGTGTTATGATTACCAAAAGTCTGGGGATGCTGTCTTTGGGTCATGTTAGTCTTGGTGGTTCAAAACTTTGTGTCAACACTTCAAAACATAAGGTGTCAAACTTATAAGTTGAACCGGTATTTGGGCAGATTAAAACTGAAGGATTTAGGTGATTTAGTTTAAGGAAGCTTGATTCATCAAGCTCGCAAAAATAAATGACCAAAAAACCCAGGGTCGGATAAATCCGTCATCAAAAATGATACTTTATTAGAATTACTGTTGAATTTCAAATTATGGCTTTACTTTTTTCGTTTTATGTTAAATTTGTATCTTACACCTTGCAACTTGTATATTATATCTTGTACATTGGTACGACAAAAACAATAGGTTCTTTTGACTTTCTAAATAAGATTATTTATAATCACTTAACAGTGTAAAGGAATGAGATCATTGAAAGAAAATCATTTGAAACAATTGGGAACACTCGGCCAGTCCATCTGGCTGGACTACATTCGACGCGATCTGATTGTCAGCAGTGAGCTTCGGCGACTGATCGAGGAAGATGGATTACGGGGGATGACCTCGAATCCATCCATCTTTGAGAAGGCGATTGCGGGCAGCCATGATTATGATAATGACATTCGGACCATGGCTCTTGACGGAAAAGATTGTAAGGCAATTTATGAAGCCCTCAGCCAGCGTGATGTGCAGGGTGCTGCCGATGAGTTCAGGCCTGTGTACGAAGAAACTGACGGTAAAGATGGATTTGTCAGCCTGGAAGTTAATCCTCACCTGGCATACGATACCAATGGCACAATTGTCGAAGCGCGGCGTTTATGGGCTGCTTTGAATCGCAACAATGTCTTCATTAAAGTCCCGGGCACGATAGAAGGATTGCAAGCCATCCAACAACTCATCAGCGAGGGAATCAACGTCAACGTGACCTTACTCTTTGGATTGCCGCGCTATCAGCAGGTAGCGGAAGCTTATATCAACGGCATTGAATCACGACTAGCTCAAGGAAAGTCCGTGAAATATGTGGCCTCGGTGGCTAGTTTCTTTGTGAGTCGTATTGATGCGCTGCTGGACCCACTGTTGGAAAAACTCATCGACCAAGGCGGCGAAGATGCGAATTTAGCAAAAATGTTGCATGGACAAGTTGCCATCGCCAGCGCTAAGGTGGCCTATCAAATCTACCAGGAAATCTTCAGCAGTGATCGGTTTAAGAAATTGACTGTCCAGGGTGCCCGCTCACAGCGACTACTCTGGGCCAGTACCAGCACGAAGAACCCGGACTATAGCGATGTGAAATACGTTGAGGCACTCATCGGTGCGGACACGGTGGACACAGTCCCGGTCGAAACCTTGGACGCATACCGCGACCACGGCGAACCGAAGACCCGCCTCGAAAAAGACTCCGAAAAAGCCGACTGTATTTTGCAGCAATTGCCGGCGCTCGGCATCAATATAGACAAGGTGACCCAGCAACTCGAGGAAGAAGGCGTCGAGAAATTCAACCATCCGTTCGACGAGCTGATGAAGGCCTTGGCAAAGAAGTGTCTTGAAATTTGAGAAGAAAGCCCCTTACTGGAGAGCACTTTAGAAGCAGCACTAATTTTATGGCAACGATGAACTGGTTTCAAAATCCAATGAATGGGGGAAAGGAGATAATGGAAAAATTAGCACCGATTGCGGCGCTTTTTCTTGACATCGGTGGCGTCTTACTTACCGATGGCTGGGGTCATCAATCCCGAGAAATGGCTGCCATGGTTTTCAATTTGGATTTGGCTGAGATCAATCATCGCCATCAACTGACCGTTGAAACGTACGAGATGGGCAAACTCACCCTTAAAGAATACCTGAGTCTGGTGGTGTTTTACCGGGAGCAAACATTCTCACGGATAGAGTTCCAAAAATTTATGTTCGAACAATCGAAGCCGTATCCACGGATGATCGAACTTATCCAAAAACTCAAAGCACAGCACGGACTCAAAATCTGCGTGGTCAGCAACGAAGGACGCGAATTGAATGAGTATCGGATTGGAAAGTTCAAGCTGGACGAGTTTGTAGATTCTTTTATTTCCTCCTGCTTCGTCCACATCCGCAAGCCCGACGCAGAGATCTTTCGGCTTGCGCTGGATATCACTCAGGTGCCAGCACGGCACATCGTTTATATCGAAGACACTCCGATGTTCGTCCAGATCGCGGAAGGTATGGGTATTCGAAGCATTCTACACACCGATTACAAATCCACCTGTGCGAAACTAGCCTCGTTTGGGTTGGAGGTTGCAGAATGACAGAACAGTCATCCGCATTTGGTTATTATGGATGGTCTATGTATTGGGGTGGTCCGCGTCGTTCGAACAGAAGAAGAACGTATAATAGCCGGGATGGTTTGATATATTCTCGGCCTTAGCTAAAAAAAGTAAAAAAGGAGAGTTAAACTATGAAGACAAAAACTCTTTCCCCGGAAATGCTTCACAAGATAGATGCTTACTGGCGCGCTACCAACTATCTGTCGGTCGGTCAGATTTATCTCTATGACAACCCACTGTTGAAGGAGCCGCTAAAACTGTCTCACGTAAAGCCGTTGGTAGTTGGACACTGGGGCACGACCCCTGGCCAGAACTTTATCTATGTGCATTTGAATCGGGTCATCAAGAAGTATGACCTGGATATGTTTTATATCGCCGGGCCCGGTCACGGCGGCCCAGCACTGGTGAGCAATACTTACCTCGAAGGTACCTGGAGTGAAGTTTATCCGAATATCACCCAGGACGAAGCTGGGCTGAAAAAGCTGTTCATGCAATTCTCGTTTCCCGGCGGAATTTCCAGCCATGTTGCGCCAACAACACCAGGATCGATTCATGAAGGTGGTGAGCTGGGGTACTCGCTCAGTCATGCTTTCGGTGCTGCGTTCGACAATCCTGATCTGATTGTTGCCTGTGTCGTCGGCGACGGTGAGGCGGAAACAGGCCCGCTGGCCACCGCATGGCAGTCCAACAAGTTTCTTAACCCAATCACCGACGGAGCGGTGCTGCCGATCCTGCATCTTAATGGCTACAAGATCAGCAACCCGACCGTCCTGGCTCGCATCGAGCATGAAGAACTGGAGCAATTTTTTCGTGGCTGCGGTTGGACACCTTACTTTGTAGAAGGTGATGAGCCGGAAGAGATGCATCAACTCATGGCCGGTACTTTGGAAAAGGTCATCGAGGACATTCGGCAAATCCAAAACAATGCACGGAACAAGAACGACACTACCCGGCCGCACTGGCCAATGATTGTCCTTAAGTCACCCAAGGGCTGGACGGGACCAAAGTTCGTCGATGGTCTGCAAGTAGAGGGTACGTTCCGAGCGCACCAGGTACCGCTCTTAGTGGATTCCAAACATCCTGATCATCTCAAGCAGCTTGAAAGCTGGATGAAAAGTTACAAGGCCGAGGAGTTGTTCGATAAAAATGGCCGCCTCATACCGGAATTGGCCGATTTGGCACCTAAGGGCGAGAGGCGAATGGGTGCCAATCCCCACGCCAACGGCGGCATTCTACTGCGCGACCTACGCATGCCGGATTTTCGCCTTCACGCGGTAAGTGTGCCTTCCCCAGGCGCCGTTCAAGCCCAGGATACTCTTGTACTTGGTAAGTTCCTGCGTGACGTGGAAAAGCTGAATCAAGATCAGCGTAATTTCCGTATCTTCGGGCCCGATGAAACACTCTCTAATCTCCTGGGTGCGGTTTTTGAAGCAACCAATCGTCAGTGGGACGCCCGGGAAATAAAAAATGATGAATTCCTCGCACCCGCCGGACGCGTGCTGGACTCGATGCTCAGCGAACACCAATGCGAGGGTTGGTTGGAAGGATATCTGCTAACCGGACGACACGGGCTGTATAACAGCTATGAGGCCTTTATTCGCATCGTCGATTCGATGTTCAGTCAGCACGCCAAGTGGCTGAAGGTGACTTCGGAACTGCCCTGGCGCCGGAAGATCGCTTCGCTGAACTATTTGCTTGCCTCCCATGTTTGGCAGCAGGATCACAACGGCTTCACGCACCAGGATCCCGGTTTCATCGACCACGTTATCAACAAGAAAGCCAATATCGTGCGTGTTTACCTACCGCCTGATGCCAATTGTCTACTGTCGGTTTTTGATCACTGCCTGCGCAGCCGGCATTATGTGAACGTGGTGGTTGCGGGAAAACACCCCCTCCCGCAATGGCTGACCATGGAAGAGGCAGTTATGCATTGCACGGAGGGAATTGGTATCTGGCAATGGGCCAGCAACGACCAAGACGCCGAGCCGGACGTGGTAATGGCCTGTTGCGGAGACACGCCCACGCTAGAGATCCTGGCCGCTGTTTCCATTCTGCGCCAGCATCTGCCCAAACTGAAAATCCGGGTGGTCAATGTCGTTGACCTGATGAAGCTGCAGTCTGAGAGCGAGCACCCGCACGGACTGAGCGAAATGGATTACGACTCGCTCTTCACGAAAGACAAGCACATCATCTTTGGCTTTCATGGATACTCATCGTTGGTCCATAGGCTGACCTACCGCCGGACCAACCACAACCTGCACGTCCGGGGCTACAAGGAAGAGGGTACGATCACGACAGCCTTTGATATGAGGGTACAGAACGACCTGGACCGGTTCCACTTAGTGCAAGACGTGATTGATCGGCTACCGCAGTTGGGCACTAAGGGGGCCTACCTGAAACAGATAATGCAGGATAAACTCATCGAGCACAAGCATTACATTGATAAACACGGCCAAGATTTGCCGGAAATTCGCAACTGGAAGTGGAATCTGGACAAAACGTAAGAAAAAGGCATTAATGATAATATTACCGGCTATAGGCATATTTACTTTGTGTGTTAAATATTCTATTTGGAATATGCATTCTTGCAACACTATTAGGTTTCGGTTCCCTGGCAAGACAAACTATTTTATCAGTTTGATGGCTTATTGGTACGACGATTATGGTCCTATATCTTTTATATTTTAAGAAAGGATTCAATAGGATAAGCGGAACGATTATCGTTAGTTTATATTTGGTGTTTGTCATTATTATAATTAGCTGGAGGTAACTTTAAGAGGAGGCGAAATGATGCGTATTGGCATAGCTACAGACCATGGTGGGTTTAAGTTAAAAGTGCAAATAACCGCAGCCCTCAGGGCTGCCGGTTATGAGGTGGTGGACTTTGGCGCCTATAAGTTGGTTAAAGGAGATGACTACCCAGATTTTGTGGTGCCTCTGGCCAGGGAGGTGGCGAAGGGTGAGGTCACTCTGGGTTTGGCCATCTGCGGCAGCGGGGTAGGAGCTTGTGTTGCTGCCAATAAGTTGCCAGGGGTGAGAGCGGCGTTAATCACGGATTCCTTTTCCGCTCATCAGGGGGTAGAGGATGACGACATGAATGTTATGTGTCTGGGCGGCGGTGTCACCGGATATGCTCTAGCCTGGGATTTGGTCCAGACGTTCCTGAACGCCCATTTTAAGGGAGCTGAACGGTTTAAGCGCCGCCTTGCGAAAGTAGCGGCGTTAGAAAGAGAGAAGAAGCCTTAATAAGAAAAAAATGCTTTACCTAATTGTGATGGAAAGGACATAAGCATGGCAACAATCAGACATATCATGGATCAAATACATCTGTATCCCCTGCGATTCAAACCGATCTATCAGTATAGGCTCTGGGGCGGTCGGCGTTTGTCCGACATACTCACCACGCCGCTGCCGGGTAACGGCCCTATCGGCGAAGCATGGATACTCAGCGACCGTGATGACCATGCGAGCACGGTTGCCAATGGACCGCTCAAAGAGCAGACCATCGGTCAATTACTTGAGCAGTGGCCGGAGCAATTACTGGGAAAGCTGGCTCAGCGTTTCCGCCGATTCCCCCTGCTATTGAAGTTCCTCGACGCACATGAAATGCTCTCAGTCCAGGTGCATCCTTCGGATACACATACGGACTTGATGCCGGAGGGCGAGACCGGTAAGACCGAAGCATGGGTCGTGCTGAAAGCGGTGGAAGAAAGCCGCATATATGCGGGTTTGAAGCCGGGTACCACTGCAGAGGATCTGCGACGGGCGCTCACGAACGGGGTGGTGGCAGACCATTTAATATACTTCACACCAAAGCCTGGCGACGGTGTCTTTTTACCGGCTGGGACAGTTCATTCTCTGGGCGGTGACGTAGTGGTATTCGAGGTTCAGCAAAACAGTGATGTGACGTTTCGCCTGTATGACTGGAACCGTATTGACGCCAAGACAGGTCAATCGCGGGCACTACAAGTCAATCAGGCACTTGCTTGCATCGATTTTGCCCAAAGGACCGTGGGTCCGGTTACACCGGTGATGGAGTTGACAACGCCAGTGGAGCGTGAGAGACTCTTTCATTGTGAATATTTCTGGTTGTGGCGATTACGCGGACAATCGCCGTTTACCGTCGGCGCTGCGGGTGTACCGCGCGTGCTGATATGCATCGAGGGCACGGGGCAGGTAGAGCACGACGGTACAACTTATTCCGTCGGGAAAGGCGATCTATTACTCTTGCCAGCGATAGTCGGAGTATGTACTTTTCGGCCATGCAGTGCAGTGAACTTGTTGGAAATTGCGCTACCCGAATGGATTACAACCAGGTAACTGTGGGATGGTTGACATAAGCGGTAACTCTAATTAATATCTAAGAATTCAAAGGAGAAAGGAAAATGAAAAAACTAATTGTTTTTGATCTGGACGGTACACTTGCCAAAAGCAAATCGTTTCTTGATACCGAAATGTCGAAACTGTTGTATGACCTTCTCGGTATCATCAAAGTAGCCGTGATTTCCGGAGGCGATTGGCCGCAGTTTGAAAAACAACTGCTCTCAAATCTTCCGCATGACGAACGCCTGGTGAATCTATCTCTCCTTGCTACAAGTGGGACAAAGTTCTTCCAATACTCAGGGGATTGGAAAAAGATCTATTCAGAAGATCTCACCGCGGTTGAAAAAGAAAAAATCGTCAGTTCTTTAAAGAAGGCATTCGGAGTAGCAGGCTTCAAGGTAGATAAAGTCTGGGGAGAGGTAATTGAAGACCGGGGAAGCCAGATAACATTTTCCGCATTAGGTCAGCAGGCTCCTTTAGAAGAAAAGAAAAAGTGGGACCCTGATTTCAACAAGCGCAAAAAGATCAAAACAATTCTTGATACTTTTATTCCTGAGTTTTCTGTCCGATTGGGTGGCACGACATCTATTGATATCACCAGGCCTGGCATCGACAAAGCCTATGGAATCAGGAAGCTACGAAATCTCCTTGGCATTTCATTGAAAGAGATGATTTTCATAGGTGATGCCTTGTTCGTGGGTGGTAACGATTATCCAGCTGAAGAGATAGGTGTTGTTTCTATCCCAGTTCGAGGTCCCAATGAGACTAAACGGGTTATCGAAACAATCATCGCTTGTTCGGATGGTATCCAGTGCACAAAACCTAGTAAGGAGGAGAATATATGAGTGGCTTTCAATTACAGCGCCTAGGACTGGTGATGAAGCCGGAACCGGGTAATCCACAGGAGATCGAAGGTGTCCTGAATCCGGCTGCCGTTCGCGGCCCTGATGGTAAACTTTACCTGTTTCCACGGCTTGTTGCACAGGGCAATTATTCACGAATTGGTATTGCCCGGGTTCTGTTTAATGATTCCGGTAATCCATCTGGAGTCGAGCGGCTCGGCATTGCACTGGAACCGGAAGCCGATTATGAGCGGCGATCCAATGGTGGCGGTGGTTGTGAGGATCCTCGTATCACTTTTGTGGAACCGCTCCGACGCTACATGATGACTTATACGGCCTTTTCGTCTAAAGGACCTCGGATAGCCTTTGCCGAATCGAAGGATTTGTTTCACTGGAAGCGCTTGGGGCTGGCTACCTTTGAGCCTTATGACGGCATCGATTTCGTCCGTGTGGACAATAAGGATGCAAGTATCTTCCCTGTTGCCATTCCCAATCACGCCGGGAAAATGCAGATGGCCATTCTCCATCGCC
>Ga0315545_1002901_pt1 | contig 15053 bp, 15 predicted proteins | sample SalMarSW160210MG_FD_203096 | JGI IMG/M metagenome (GOLD analysis project Ga0315545, IMG submission 203096) | Salt marsh sediment microbial communities from the Plum Island Ecosystem LTER, Massachusetts, United States - Salt Marsh Sediment SW1602-10 ... | reverse complement strand
GAGATCCGCATCTGGTGGAACGACAAGATGGTCCACTCTGTCTCGCTGCCTCTGCACGGATTCAGAGTCCACCTTTGAACTTTAAACATCGCCAAAACTGTCCACTTTTCAACTTTTCCTAACAGCCACCTGTATCCTGGAGCTTCTGCCAAGTCATGCTCGCAGGAAAAGAGCCGCAGGCTGCCCCACGGCTCCTTTTCTCGAATCCACAACAACTAGTGCGGCGGGATGCGTATGACCTGCCCGACGTAAATGCGAGATGGATCGGTGATGCCGTTGTACTGCGCCAGGTACACGTGGCTCATGTTGTAACGCAGGGCGATGCGGAACAGGTTGTCGCCGGGCTGCACCACGTAGGTGGTCCCGCCACTTGGAAGCGTCGTTGAGGTGCCCGAGGTTGGAATGGTCAATGTCTGGCCGACGCGGATGAGAGACGGGTTAGCAATGCCGTTGCGCACCGCTATTGCCTGGACTGTCGTCCCGTAACGACGTGCGATGGAGTAGAGTGTATCACCCCGCTGAACGACGTACGTGACTTCACCGCCGGCAGTGGATGATGGCGACGCCGCGGTTGGTGCAGGTGCGGCGGTTGAAACCGCCGTGGCAGGCGCAGTAGTAAGCGGGATAGGTGTCGGGAGCGTGGTTGGTAGGGGTGGTGATGCAGTAGGCGTTCCGTCTGCCGTATCCACTGCTCCTCCCGCCGCTGCTTGTGCAGTTGCCGAGTTCGCCATCGCTGTCTTCTGGATGTCGCTCGTGCTAGGCGTCGACTCACTCGTCGGCGTTTCCTTCAGGTCGGGTAGCGCTTTCACTTGCGGCCGACAACCAACGACCAGGCTTAACACGATCAACAAGCCTACTGTGCTCAGAAGCACATTGCGTTGTGTTCTTCTCATCGGAACACCTCCTTCACCAGAACCGCAACAACCAGAGCGTTGTCGCTTTACATAGTACCACAACAATCTGGCAGCGTCAAGCGCCGTGAGACCGCGTGACTGTTCAATAAATGGGGAAATAGGTTGTTGGTGGGGCGTCAGCCCTAAATAGCGCCATACATAGCATCGAAGTGGGGCGAGTTGCACCAAAAGTATGTCTTTTTGCGGCCCCAGTGGGGAATACAGAACACGTTCCCAAATTTTGAACAGACACGAGACCGCAAAACACAAGCCTGCACCAAAAGTATACACGCAACGGCAATAGATAGCAAACGGCGGATCAGTGAGCCATTTAGGGCAACTGCCCTCTGCAAAACAAAGAAGAGTTGTGGGGGTGTGAAGGCGCGAAGCGCCTTCACACCCCCACGTTCTCTCACTCTACAGAGTGGATTGCATTTTGCGCGAGCCAAATGCAATCGCTCTAGCGAGCCATTGGCGTTGCCTTGACCTTTGCCGCTTCCTGCATTAAACTAGCCACCCTGAAGAACAAGTCGAGGTCACGAAATGGAGTTTCACCGTCGGAAAGGATCTGGCCTGCTAAAGCTCTCTGTCTTAGTCTCTTGTGTGCTGTCCTTGTTCGCTGGCTGCACGGCTGAGATGGTGCCCTTGCCCACTACCACGGCCACTTTGCCACCGACGTACACCCCCTTCCCGATCTCTACAGACACATCCGTCCCATCCCTTGCACCCACCGATACGCCCTTTCCCACAGCTACGCATACCCCCTTCCCTACCGCAACCCCCGCTCCACCCACCGCCATCTTCACTCCCATTCCCCCCACCGCTGTGCCCATCGCACCCCTACTGCCTGCCTTCACCCCTGTTCCCCCCGCGGGACGGGAGTTTGCCACGCTGGACGAGTTCTGGGCCGGAAACGCGGAGTGGACGCTCGACGAGTATGACGTGGGCCTGCCTGTGGGCGAGTCGGACACCGTCTACCGGGGTGGGACAGAGTTCTGGTCGTACCTGCACGCGAGCTTCGAGCGGGGGAGCGTGGTGGATCAATGCGGAGACCCCGCTCCCTTCCCCGGTTGCGTCACACTGTGGAAGAGCGCCGACGGCGGGCGGCACTTTACGCTTGAGAACCCCGTTTGCCTCTTTCCCTGCAAGGCCTGTCCTTGCGGTCCCGCCGACCACACCCACCAGCAGCAGTATCCACGCGTCTTCTTCGATACCGGTCGGGCCTACGCGGTCTACGAGTGGGGGGCGGGAACCTACATGCGCACATCAGACGATGGCGTCAACTGGTCGGCCGAGGCCCACGTGCCCGACACCGGGCAGTGGCACGGAACCTGCACTGAGGCGGAATCCATCGGCGAACACCCCAACATCTACGTTGAGACCGAGTTCGGCAACTGCCTGGTAGGTGCGCCGCCGGGTGTCTACGTCGAAGGCGGCTTACTCTACGTCTTCGTCGGGCTGGGGCGAGATCCAGGGCACATGGGGTGCTACGTGGGAAACAAGTACGTCGGGGCAGCGGGTCTGCGCAAGTGCGCGTCCAATCCGCTCTTTGGGGCTGAACTCGGCTACGGGCCAGCAGACGCGCTGGGGGCAGCGGCCAATCCGTACTTTGAGTTCCGCACCATTTCCTCGGCAGATGTAGTGCGAATCGGAGACCGCTATTACATGGCTTACGAGGGCGTGCGTGGCCCCAGTGATCCCACTGTTGTGGACAATCAGTTCGCGCTGGGACTTGCCCGCAGCACTGGCCCAACCATCGACGGGCCATGGGAGAAATATCCTGGCAACCCGGTGATCATGGATGTGGACAACAACTGGGGCATCGGTCACGCCGACATCGTCCTCTTCGGCCCGGCCACCTATCTTTACACAGCCACATCGCAGACGACGCGCGGGCGGTACGTCCTGGTGCGGCGATGAAGGGAGCAATGTCTGGTAAACAGTGGGGCATCGTGATAGTCCTGGCACTGGCTACAGTGGCCGTCCTTGGCTCTATGGCGGCATCGGTGATCCGATCTTTGGGCCAGTTGGCCGCACTGACGTCGCCAATCCCGACGCCGTCATCCTACTCCGCCGGGCTGCTGCCTACCTGGACGCCTATCCTCAATCCCACACCTAAATCCACCCCCACGCGAGAGCCAACCAGGACGCCTCCTCCAACCTACACCCCTCTGCCGACCTTGACACCCACTGTCACACCTACACCGCGCCCTTTCTCATCGATCCCCACCCTCACCCCCGCGACCAGTTTTGCCCCCACCGCACTCTCTGGGCAGAGGTACGCCACGCTGGCAGACTTTTGGGACGGACGGGCGGAGTGGGCCATCCAGGCCGACGACGTGGGATTGCCTGTGGGCGAGTCGGACACCATCTATATGGGAGGGGGTGAGTTCTGGTCGTATCTAAACGCCAGCTACCAGTCGGCCCACGTCGTGGATCAATGCGGCGACCCGGTTCCCTTCCCCGGCTGTGTCACGCTGTGGAAGAGCTACGATGGAGGATACCACTTTTATCTTGCAGTACCCGTGTGTCTGTTCCCCTGCAAGACCTGCCCCTGTGGCCCAGGCGACCACGTGGATCAGCAACAGTACCCGCGCGTCGTCGTCAACCAGGGCCGGTTCTACATGGTCTATGAATGGGGGGCCGGCGCCTTTGTGAGAACGTCCGACAACGGCGTCGATTGGTCGGGAGAGTCCCAGGTGACCGGGACAGGCATCTGGTATGAGGCCGACAAGCCCTGTGACAGCGAGGCAGAGACTATCGGCGATCACCCCAACGTTCACCCCGGTCTCACGTTCGACTGCCTGGCTGGTGCGCCGCCCGGCATCTACATCGAGGGGAATCAGCTCTACGTCTTTGTGGGACTGGGGCGCGCGCCGAGCCACATGGGATGCTTCGTCGGTGACAAACGCGCGCCGGTGGAAGCGATGCAGCCCTGCACAAACACCCCCCTCTTCGGTGGGGCAAGGGAGTATGGGCCGCTGGACGCCATCGGGGCCGACGCCGACGCCTATTTTGATTTCCGCACCATCTCCTCGGCTGACGTCGTGCGAGAGGGCGACTACTACTACATGGCTTACGAAGGCACGCGCGGCCCCAGTAGAAAATACACCAGGGACGACCAGTTTGCACTGGGGTTTGCCCGCAGCGTCGGCCCTGCCATCGACGGATCGTGGGAGACGTGTCCCGGCAACCCGGTGATCGCACACCAGGGAGATCACTGGGGCATTGGCCACGCCGACATCGTCGAGGTCAGCGGCATCGTCTACCTCTATACCTCCACGTCACCCACCACGCGCGGGCGGTACGTGCTGGTATACAAGTAGTTCCCACGGGGCGCGCTGTTGCCATCAACTCGCCACGCGGGTCATACGAACCGCCCCGACCGACTTCGGCCAGGGCGGTTTGGCTTGCACAAGTCGCTTGTTCGTCCTGTTCACAACCAATCGGGCTTATCGCCGCGCGGTGCGCCGCACGAGGGGCAGTCCACTCGTTCGATCTCCTCTGGTCTGTACGCCCGCCCGCAGGCGGGGCAGTGTGTCCACGCTCGCTCGATTTCGTCCCGCTGCCGCCGCGCTTCTCGTTCCCTCCGCTTCGTCTCCAGGTATGTTTCCTCCGCCGCCTTTCCCACCCGATCGATCACCTTCCAGACCTGCTTGGGCAGCGCCAGATCGTCAACGTTCTCGGCTACGTCGCCGATACCCTCGATCAGATTGCCCGCTGCGTCGAGCATGCCGGCGATGCCGCGTCTCCCCAGGAGCAAATCCTTCCCCTGCTCGACGACCTCTCCCCCAATAGACGCCCAAGCGCCCCGCACGACGTCCCTGTCGAGATCGCCCATCGTAACCGTCAGCTTGTCTGCAGCCTCTAGCAGAGTCACCGTGAGGGCGGGGAGGAACTGGCGGCTATCTGCCTGGCTGAGCAAGATGGTCACCACGGTTGAATCTCCGGTGCGGGTGACTTGCACATGGGTGTCTTCGTCGGCAAGTTCTGACTCCAGCACGTCAGCGATGATCGCGGCCTTGACGCCTTCGAAGGCTGTCGGGTTAGGGTGGGGAGCCACCGCTCCGCCGACCACACCCGCACCGATCCCCAGCCCGGTTAACACCTCTTCGGCCGGGCCGGGACCGCTGCTGGTGACAGGCTTCGGCGTGTACTCGAACCTTTTCTTCAGCCGTGCCCGCTCCTCGGCCATCCACTCTTCGAGGCTTTGTTTCCTGTCCTCGCCCGTCATTACGCTGCTCCTTGAGCGAAAGGTCACTGGTATTTTAGCACAGGTTGGGGTTTCACTCAAACAGGTTTCAGCAAGAATTACCAAGTACGTTACTGAACCGTAACGTCCCCTTAATCGACAGATACGGCCATTGCGAGTATAATGGAGGGCGGATATGTGTGAGGTGGGATGGAAGAAGACGTACACGTTCTGATCATAGACGACAGCCAGGCCATACGGGAATTCGTCCTCCAGGCCTTCGCCGACCGGGGAGGGTACACGGTGAGAGAGGCGCACAACGGCGCTGAAGGGCTCCAGATGGCCCTGGACGATCCCCCAGATCTGATCCTGCTCGACTTTGAGATGCCTCGCATGGACGGCTCTCAGGTCGTGGATGCTCTCAACGAACATCAGGTGGATGTCCCCGTTATTCTGATCACCTCTCACGGCTCCGAGGCTATCGCCGTGGACTTTTTCCGCAAAGGGGTGAAGGACTATATGAGCAAACCCTTCACCGCCGAGGAGATGTACGTTGCCGTCGAACGGGCGCTCACTGATGTCCGCCTGCGACGGGAGAAAGAGATCCTTACTCAGAACCTGGCATTGGCCAACGAGGAGTTGCACCGCAGGGTGCGCGAGCTAGACGCTCTGTACGGCGTGGGGAAATCGGTCACCTCTCTCCTTTCCAGGGAGCAGTTGCTGGAGCGGATTCTGGACGCCGTCTTCTACGTCATCGGGGCAGAGGAAGCGTCGCTGATGCTGGTAGACGAGAGTGGCCGGTTGCGGCCGGCGGTCCACCGTCAGCGAGTGCCTGGAGAGGCGCATCACACCGCACACCGTGCCGCCGAAGAATTAGCGGCCGATGCAGTCCGCAAGAGGGATGCTACCGCCAGCGGCTCGATGCTCTACGCACCGCTGAAGGTGGGAGAAAGGGTCGTTGGAGCGATTGGCCTTGGGAATCCCGTGAGCGGTCGGCCCTTTGCCAGCCACAATAGGCAGTTGCTGTTGGCACTGGCCGACTACGCGGCCATTGCCATCGAGAACGCTCGTCTCTACGAGGAAGTGCGTCAGGCAGACCAAGCCAAGTCAGAGTTCGTCTCCTTCGTCGCCCACGAACTGGGAACGCCGCTCACATCCATTCGGGGCTACACCGACGTACTACTGCGGGGTCTCTCCGATCCGCTAACCCCGCAACAGCAGCAGTTTATCAGCGTCGTCCACAGCAACGTCGAGCGCATGCAGATCCTACTCTCTGACCTGCGGGATATCTCTCGGATCGAGACCGGGCACATGAAGCTGAATACCGAGCCGACTCCTTTGACCGACGCGCTGAAAGACGCCCTGGAGGCTACCCGCGGACAGATCGAGGCCCGAGCACAAGAACTGACCCTGGAAATACCCGAGAATCTACCGAAGGTCAGCGCCGATCCAGCGCGCCTGACGCAGATCTTGATCAATCTGATCAGCAATGCCTACAAGTATACACCCGAGGGAGGGCGCATCCGCGTGCAGGCTAGCCATCAAAACGGATACGTGCGCTGTGACGTATCTGACACCGGCATCGGCATCTCTCCCGAGGATCAGGAACATCTGTTCACCAAGTTCTTCCGCTCTGAGGACCCCGCCGTACGGGAAAATCAAGGGACAGGGCTGGGATTGTGCATTGTCAAGAGTCTGGTCGAGCTCCAGGGCGGACGGATCGAGGTGGAGAGCCAGATTGGAGAAGGAACGACATTCGGGTTCACCATGCCGATAGCTGCGTGATCTCGGACTGTCGTTTTCTCGGCAAGTGACGAAAACAGTCATCTTTCTTGCTGACCTAGCCTCGTCGCTCGACCGGCAGGCGCTGTCCCATTCCCAATAGAAGGTTCAACGGGGCGCGGATCGCCATGCGGCGGTACGTCGTCTGCCCGGCGAGCAGTTGGACGAACTCTTTGAGGTAGCGCGGGTTGCGCACGGCCCAGTCAAAGCTCCCGCGCGGGTGGTTATAGAACGGCCGCGCCCAGCGTTTCCCCCACAAGAGGTTGTTGCCGATCTTCCGGTGCGTCTGCCGCGTGTAGCTGGCCGGATCGTTGGCCACCACTGCCTCCGCAGCCAGCTTGCCGCTACAGACCGCGTGGCGAATGCCCTCTCCTATCAGCGGGTCCATCAACCCCCCCGCGTCCCCCACCAGCAGCACCCGTCCACTGTGAAGCGGTTCGTGTCGCGCATAGACCGGCAGCGGGTGGCCGTGCGGCTCCACACCGTCGAGATCAATGCTCAATTGGCTCATTTCCCGCCACAAGGTCTCCTTGAGTGTGGCGCCAGAGCCTGCAAACGCACCGATGCCCACCGAGAGGTGCTCCGCTTTTGGGAAAATCCAAATGTATCCGTGCGGCGGCGTGCCGAAGATGAAGAGGGCTGTGTCTGCGTACGTTTCCAACAGGTGGTCGTTGGCAGGAGTCTCCACCTCGATGGCCACACCCATCCGTTTGCCCCGCCGGAGGCCAGCCAGCCGCGCTATGCGCGAGTTCGCCCCATCGGCGCCGATGATATACCGAGCGAGGAAAGTCTCTCCTGCGTGAGTCGTCACCTCCGCGCCGGCCCCATCCTGCCGCAGTTCCACTACCGACGCCCTGTCCCGCACATCGGCTTGGGCGTGCTGCAGGACGAGGCGATCGAACCAGTCCCGCATCACCATCACAAATGGCCGCTGCCCAGGCAGATCGGCCACCACCTCTCGCCCGTCGCGGAAGCGGAAACACACACGCCTGATCTCTCGCTCCACCACTGGCGAGAGATCGAACGGAAAGTAATCGAGAACTGTCCTGGACATTCCACCGCCACAAGCCTTGTAGCGAGGCAAGCGTTCTTTCTCCAGCACCAGCACGCGCTTCCCGGCTTCCCCCAGCCAGTAAGCGGCCGAGGCTCCTGCCGGCCCCGCGCCGACAATGATCGCATCGTAGTCTGTCGGCATGTCTCTCAGCGCGGCTGCTTCCAGAAGCAGATCATCTGCTCCGGGCGGAAGAGAACCTGCACCAGCTCCCAGCCCTCCTCGCCGACTTTATCCAGCAGACGTTCGATGGCCTGGGTCAATGGGTTCGGCCCAGTATCGAAATAGCATACCCCCTCGTCATCGCAGAACATCGCTGGGGGCACGTCCTCCACCGGTTCCGGTAGCACGCCCAGAACGTCAGCCGTTGTGTGTATCGTGATCCGATGCCGCCATCTGTCCATGTCTCCTCCTGTTCTCTGGGCTGCGAGGGTCTGACAAACCCAAGTCTTCACTACGCCACAATCGCCTCGTGCGGGCACGCCGGGATACAGACCAGGCAGCCATAGCACAGATTGCCATCGACAAAGGACGGCTCGCCCAGATCGATAGCGACGATGGCCTTGGTCTTGCACACCTTTCGCGCCGGGCACTTGCGGCAGACCTGGCACCGATCCTCGTCCACGCGCGGGATCTTGCGGAGGTGGGTGATCAGGCATGCGGCCCTGTGGCCTCGGCCAGATAGCGATCCGCCTCGATCACCGCCTTTGCACCGGCCCCGGCGGCGATGACCACCTGGCGGAAGTCGGGACTCTGCACGTCCCCGGCGGCAAAGACCCCCGGCACGCTCGTGCACTGGTGCGCATCAGTGACGATGTACCCCTGCTCGTTCATCTCGAGTTGTCCCTCGAACAGCTTGGTCCCCGGCACCAGCCCAACGTACACGAACACGCCGTCGGTCTCAATAGTGGACGTCTCGTCGGTCTTGACGTTGCGCACACGCACGCCGGTCACCGTCTCGCCACCCAAGATCTCCTCCACCACCGTATCCCACACGAACTGCATCTTTGAGTTGGCAAAGGCTCGTTCCTGCAGCGATTTGGTCGCCCGCAGTTGGTCACGGCGGTGGACAACGACGACCTCGCTGGCGAACTTGGTCAGGAACAGCCCTTCGTCGATAGCACTGTCGCCCCCGCCGACCACCACCACCCGCCTATCCCGGTAGAAGAACCCGTCGCAGGTGGCGCAGGTCGAGACGCCTCGCCCGAAAAACTCTTTTTCGCCGGGCACGCCCAGGCGGCGAGGGAAAGCACCCGTAGCGACGATCACCGCGCGGCCCCGGTAGGTCTCCAGGTGCGTCTTGACGGTAAAAGGCGACGAGGAGAAATCCACTTCCGTCACAAAGTCGTTCGCCAGCTTGGTGACAAAGTGCTCCGCCTGACTCTGGAAGCGCTGTGCCAGTTCGGCTCCAGAGATGCCCTCAGGGAACCCAGGGTAGTTCTCCACGCGATCAGTGTTGGCGATCTGCCCGCCAGCCATCGACCCGACCAGTAGTACTGCTTTGAGGGCTGCGCGCCCGGCGTAGATCGCGGCCGTCAGCCCGGCCGGCCCGCCGCCGATGATGAGCAGGTCTATGACCTGCTCCCCGCCCTGTGCGGCAGATGGCTTATCCTGTCCTGGCTGGCTCAGTTTAAAGTCGAGCATGCTAGGCTCCCTCCGATTTCGCAAGCGCCTCTTGTAGTTTCTCCACCACCACCGGCTCCGGCGCGGCTCCTTCGATGTGCGTCTTCTCGTTGATCACTGTGCGTGGCACGCCCATCACCTGGTACTTGATCGATAGGTGAGGAAACTCGGTCGCCTCTACCATGTCCGCCCGCACCATCGGACTGGCGACGGCCAACTGGTGCGCCAGCATCACTGAGTGCTGGCAGTACGGGCAGGTTGGCGTGACGAAAACCTGGAAGTGCACCGGCTCTGCGACACCTGCCAGCACGTCGAGCGTCTCGTGGCTCAATTCTGGCTTGCCCGCCGCCACCAGTTTGATGGCGTGCAGAAGCGAGGCGAACTCGTAGCCCGCTGGGATGCCGTAGAAGCGCACGCCGTAATCTTCCGCGCCGATAATAGCAGTGGCCGGGATCTTGTCAACACCCAACTCCTCGACCATCTCTTTGTCGGTGACAAAGTTGTAGATCTCCGCCGTCACCTGCTCGGAAAGCTCCGCGATCTCCTCGACCAGTTGCCGTGTCTCTTCGCAGTATTGGCACTCAAATGTCTGCGTGAACACTACCATCCGGATCGGCCCAGCCAGTTCAGCCAACTCCTGCTTGACTTGTTCTACGATCTCACTGCTTAGTAATGGCATTGTTGTCCTCCTGTGATCATGCTAGTCTGGAGAGTGCTGTTGCCAGCGCATCGGCGATCTCGTGGGGCGAACCGTCCGAGACCACGCACTGTGAAGCATAGGTTCGCACTAACGTAACGGTAGCTTGGTGGGCGGCGGAACGGACGGCGGCCAGTTGTTGCAGAATTTCGTCGCAATCGCGATCCTCCTCGATCATCCTTGCCACCCCCCGTGCCTGTCCCTCGATGCGCCGGACGCGGTTAAGCAGATCGGTTCTAGCAGACAGATCGGACAATTTCATAACTCTCCTCTGGAGGCGCACGGCCTCCTAGCGGTTGATCCCTCAGGTGCTGGTCGGTGCGCAGGAAGTGGCAGTCGATGTACTATCCGCTCCGCCAACACCAAACAGCGAGACCGCCTTGTTCACTTCGGCGCTGCCGCACTTGGGGCAGGTGGGCATGATTTGCTGGGTGAACGAGCGCACAAGCTTTTCGAACTTTTCACCGCATTCTGTACAATGATACTCATACACAGGCATTTTGTCTACACCTCGTTATACAATACTGGGGTACAGTATATCACAAGCTAACGGTTTGTCAAGTTGACAAGGCTATGGTATAATGTATATTGATTCATCATACACTACAATACACGCGATGCCCAACGGATTCAGCATTCGACATTTTATCTTAGGGCTGCTGGCTCGACAGCCGATGTCTGGCTACGACATCAAGCGTTTTCTAAGACCTGAGTTGGCTGATCGACAGTCCTAGCTTCGGCAGTCTCTACCCCGCGCTGCACGCCCTGCTGAGAGATGGTTTGGTGACCGTGGAGGTCATCTCCCAACAGGACAAGCCGCCCCGCAAGATCTATAGCATCACAGACCCAGGCAGGGAAATACTGAGCAAATGGGTGGGCCGGTCGAGTACCTCAGGCATGTCCTTGAGAGCATTTCTGATGCGTCTGATCCTGGTGGGCAATCTCTCACACGCCGACTTGGTCGCCCACCTGGAACGACGGCGTACTCAGGTTGCCGCCCATCTGGAGCAAGCCGCTGGATTCAGGGGAGGGAACGATGATGTGGGAGAGCGTTTGACCCTCAAGTACGGACTAGCCATGGCCAATGCGGAGTTGGTGTGGCTTGATAGCACGCTGATGCAGCTTTCTCATCACTCCCAGGCATCTGTCGGATAGATGATTCGGGAAAGGAGCAAGGATGTTCAAAGAAGGTGATGCGGTCATTCACCCGATTCGCGGCGCTGGTGTCGTCCAGTGTGTGGAAGAACGGCAATGGCGTGGCGCTGAGGCTCTGTATTACAAGATTGACCTGCTGAGCCAGCCGGGGTCGAACCTGATGATTCCAGTGGGATCTGCAAAGGGTCTCGGGCTGCGGCGCGCGATCCCCTCTTCCCAGTTGAAGAAAGTGTGGCGCGTGCTATCCACCGATCCAAATGCGCTGCCCACAGAACACAAGGAGCGTTACCAGGTGTTGGAGGACAAGCTCCATGGAGGGGATGTCCTCAAGGTCGCAGAGGCAGTGCGGGACATGGCCTGGCGACGGCATCATGAGGGCAGATTGACCACGCGCGGGAAACGAATGTACGATGAGGGTATGACGCTCCTGGCTGGAGAGATCGCGGCGACCAAAGGCATCGATATGGCAGACGCTGAGGCCCAAGTTGTGGAGAGGCTACAGGAAAGCTTTCAGGTAGGGGCCGTTGCCTTGTGATTTGATTCGTGATTTCGACGAGACCTGCCGTGAACTCACGGCAGGTCTTTTTTGTAAGCCCTCGAACTTGCAGTGGTCCCCAACGAGTTGGCACCTCCAGCACCACCAGAAATAGGTCGCTTTTAACGCGCCGGGTTGTGTGATAAAATGGCGTAGCCAAGCAAGGAGGTCTCCCATGCCCATTCGCGTGTTGTCCGAGCAGGTTGCCTCGCAGATTGCCGCCGGCGAGGTGGTAGAGCGCCCCGCTTCGGTGGTCAAGGAGTTGGTGGAGAACGGTATTGACGCTGGGGCCACCGATGTGCGCGTCGAGACGCGCGGCGGCGGCAAAGGGTTAATCCGCGTGATCGATGATGGCTGCGGTGTGCCAGCTGCCGAAGTGGAGGTGGCCTTTCACCGCCACTCGACCAGCAAGCTGACCACGGCGGACGATCTGAGCCACATCACGACGCTAGGCTTCCGCGGCGAGGCGTTGGCTTCCATTGCATCCGTCAGCCGGGTGACTTTCGTGACGCGCGCCAACGACGAGCCGGTAGGGGTGCTACTCCGGCTGGAAGGCAGCCGCGTGACGGCTCGCCAGGAGAGCGGCCGTCCACCGGGGACGGCGGTGACGGTGGAGGACTTGTTCTTCAACGTCCCGGCCCGGCGCAAGTTTCTGCGCACCGACCGCACCGAGCGGGGACACATCGACGGGTGGCTCACCCGGTACGCGATGGCCTACCCAGGACTACGCTTCACGCTGAGCCACGATGGGAAGGCCGTCTTCCAATCGCCGGGCAACGGCCGGTTGCGCGACGTGCTGGTCGCCGTCTACGGGCTGGAGGTGGGCGCCGCTCTGCTGGAGATTCTCCAAAATGAGCAGCAGACAGGCATACGGGTATCGGGCTTCGTCAGCCCGCCCGCGCTGCACCGGGCCAACCGTGCTTACATCACCATCTTCGTGAATGGGCGCTGGGTGCAGGATACACGCCTGACCTACGCTGTCGTCCAGGCATACCACACGCTACTGCCCGCCGGGCGCTACCCACTGGGGGTGGTGATGGTGCAGTTGCCGCCGGAGGAGGTGGACGTCAACGTGCATCCCGCCAAGGCAGAGGTGCGTTTCAGCGATGGCGACGCGGTGTTTCGCGCGGTGCAGAGGGCGGTGCGCAGGACGTTGGTGGAGCGGGCACCGGTGCCCCTCGCCGCGCGCCCGGCGACCGCGTGGCCTACTACCGTGTCCACCGCGCCGAGGAGGGAAGAGCGACTCGAACGGTTGGCTGGCCTGGGGACCCGTCCCGCTGCCGAGCAGTTGCGCTTCGAGGAGAAGCCAGCCGGTGTGATGACGCCGGGTGCAGGCGCGCTGGCGCCATCGTCTGGCCGGCTCCCGCCGCTGCGGGTGGTGGGACAACTCGGTGCGACCTACATCGTGGCTGAGGGACCGGAAGGGATGTACCTGATCGATCAGCACGCAGCCCACGAGCGGGTGCTCTTCGAGCGGCTGCTGGCGGAACGGGAGCGGGCGGCAGTGGCTTCGCAGGCACTGCTGGAGCCATGTCCGGTGGAGCTTTCGCCGGAAGCGATGGGAGTGCTGGAACAGCACCTGGAACCGCTGGGAGGGCTGGGATTCCAGGTGGAGTCCTTCGGGGGGACGACGCTGCTGGTGCGGGCGCTTCCGGCGCTGGTTGCGGGGGAGCATCCGCGCGAGGTGCTGGAGGACATCGCAGCAGCACTGCTGGCGGGCGACGCGGTGCTGGGGGATCGCGTCGAGGAGGCAGTGGCGCGGAGCGTGTGCAAGCAGGCGGCGGTCAAGGCCGGGCAGTTGATGGCGCGGGAGGAGATGGAGGAGTTGATCCGAGGACTAGAGGGATGCACCAGCCCGCGCACCTGCCCGCACGGGCGGCCCACGATGATCCACTTGAGCGTGGAGCAACTGGCCCGCGAGTTCGGGCGGGTCTGAATCTCAATCTGTCCCATTGCTTCCGACTCGATCTCAGTGACATCTACACGGATGCGGAGCCACCCGAGCAGGCTTTCCCCAAAAGGCAATCCTAAAAGCAATCTTAAAGACAATTCATAACTGGAAGTTTCAGCCCACGTCTGGTATAATCAGTATAGTCCGTGAGAGTGGTGTGGTGATGACCTGTGGGAAGAGATGGAATCCGAGTCTGTTGCCGAGGCGGACTGCGGTCTTAATTTGCATCATGTAATATAACCAAGAGGAATTCATTAGATGCGTCGTTGGTTCCGCGTTCTCGTGATCGATGATGAACCCGACATGCTGGGAATGCTGCAAAGGCTACTCTCTCGTGAGGGATTCGAGGTTGTGGTAGCCCAGGATGCGTTATCGGGGCTGCGCGCTGCATATAAGAACCACCCTGATGCTATCCTCTTGGATGTGATGATGCCCAATGTGGATGGCTTTGAGGCCTGCCGTCGTCTGCGAGAAATGACGGACGTGCCTATCGTCTTCGTCACAGCCAAGGGTCTCATTGAGGATATCGTGCGGGGTCTTTCTCTCGGCGCGGACGACTATGTGGTCAAGCCCTTCGAGACGACGGAACTGGTGAGCCGATTGACGGCTTGCCTGCGCCGGGCGGGCGAGCGTACTGCGGAGAAGAGCGACTTTCTCTTTCCTGCAGACTCGGTGGTGTTAGATTGCGGCCGCCACGAGATGGTTATCGGCGAGCGGACAGTGTATCTGGCTCCCAAAGAGTTTGAGGTGCTGCGACTGCTCGTCCGGCACACGGGCAAGGTGCTTAGTGCCGATGCTATCCTCACCCGCGTTTGGGGTCCTGAGTGGATTGGGGAACAAGACTTGGTGAAGCAGTATATCTATCGGCTGCGGCAAAAGATCGAGGGAGACCCCAGTTCACCACAGTATCTTCATACCGTCCGAGGCGAAGGATACTACTTCGACGCTTGCGATCTGTTCTAAACATCTGCTATCAGTCCTCCACCCCCCACTGGTGTGGGGGCTTTTTTGTTCCAATGAGCTGTGGGACTCGGTGCGGCCGACTCATCGGTAATGTTTCTCAACAGTTGAGATAAATGGCGAAAGGGCCATCTGGACGCCCCGCGGGGCATTCGAAACACAGTTCAAACTGGCTCAAGATGCTCTTGTCCCCCACGCCGCAAGAAACGCGAGT
>Ga0315545_1002897_pt1 | contig 15064 bp, 22 predicted proteins | sample SalMarSW160210MG_FD_203096 | JGI IMG/M metagenome (GOLD analysis project Ga0315545, IMG submission 203096) | Salt marsh sediment microbial communities from the Plum Island Ecosystem LTER, Massachusetts, United States - Salt Marsh Sediment SW1602-10 ... | reverse complement strand
AAGAGCAGATATATACATCCAGGCCGGAGCTCCTGCAGGATAATGGGAACGGATTAATGCCTCTCCTCCGGCGATTACCAGGGCCATGGCCGCGATAAGTATGATGATATCAGCCAGGATTGCCTTAAGCTCTTTTTTCATTTCAGCCCTCCTTTCCTATTGAATCATTTTATAAAATAAGGTAAAATTGTCAATTATGTACAGAGAGAGATTTAGAAAATTTCATAAAGAAAAACCGAAAGACGAATTTGAGTCCAAGCTTTTAGATTTGGCTAGAATTTCCCATACCAGGGCCGGCGGCCGGAAAATGAGATTTAGGGCCGTAATTGTGACCGGCGACAAAAAAGGCAAGGTTGGTTTGGGTATTGCCAAGGGGAGCGATGTCCAGCTGGCGATTGAAAAAGCCACCCGGCTGTCCAAAAAATATCTGATTGAGATACCGATTGTGGAAGATACCATTCCTCACGAGGTTGAAGCCAAGGTCGGAGCGGCCCGGGTTTTATTAAGGCCGCAGCGAAAGGGCCGTGGACTGGTGGCCGGCGGTACGGTCAGGGTGGTTTGCAGTTTGGCCGGCATTAGAAACATTTCCTCGAAAATTCTCAGCCGAACCGGCAATAAAATCAACAATGCCCGGGCGACCATGGAATCTTTGAAAAAATTAAAGCTTAAACAAAATGCAGCTCCACGAACTTAAACCAACTCACAGAAAAAAAACAAGGAAAAGAGTCGGCCGAGGCGGCAAAAGAGGCACTTATTCGGGCCGGGGCATGAAAGGTCAGAAATCTAGGTCGGGCCGCAGGTTAAAGCCAGCTATCCGCAGCGTGCTGAAAAGATATCCCAAATTAAGGGGCTACAGATTCAGTTCCCGGAGCAGAAAGCCGGCCATTGTCAATTTGGCCGAACTGGAAAAAAAGTTCAAAGCCGGCGGAACCGTCAACCCCCAAACCTTGCTCGAGAACAAATTAATTCGTAAAATAAAAGGGAAGATGCCCCCGGTCAAGATTTTGGGCAAAGGCAAGTTGAGCAAATCTTTAACGGTCGAAGGCTGCAAGATATCAAAGGGAGCTGCCGACCAAATCAAAAAAGCCAATGGCCTGGTTAAATAAAGTCATTCAAGTATTTAAAATTCCCGATCTGCGGAAGAAAATCCTCTTTGTTCTGGGGGTTTTTGTTGTTTTTCGGTTGATGGCCAGCATTCCCATGCCGGGCATTGATATTGAGAATCTAAAATCGTTTTTTGACCAGTTCCAGGTTTTCGGCCTTTTGAATCTTTTTACCGGCGGCACTTTAGCCAACCTTTCGATCGTTATGTTGGGTTTGGGCCCCTACATTACCGCCACCATTATCATGCAGCTTTTGACCATGATTTTCCCGCCATTGGAACGCATGTATAAAGAAGAAGGCGAGGCCGGCAAACGAAAATTCAACCAGTACGGCAGGATTTTAACCGTGCCATTGGCCATGCTGCAGGGCTATGCCATGCTGACATTATTCCAAAGGCAGGGAGCAATCGGCGCAATTTCACCGGCCACTGTTTTAACCTCCATTATTACCGTGGCGGCCGGCTGTCTCTTTTTAATGTGGCTGGGTGAGTTGATTACTGAAAGAGGAATCGGCAACGGCGTCAGCTTGCTGATTTTTGCCGGCATTATCGCCCAAGTGCCGACCAGCATCAGAGAATCTATCGTCAAATGGGATCCGTCTCAATTACCCGCTTATCTGCTCTTTTTCGGCATGGCTTTGCTGATTATAGCGGGCGTGGTTTTGATTAACGAAGGCCGACGCAACATACCCGTTTCTTATGCTAAAAGAGTCAAAGGTACGCGCATGTACGGGGGAGTGTCAACTTATTTACCCCTGAACATTAATCCGGCCGGGGTGATACCGATTATTTTCGCTCTCTCTATTATGCTTTTCCCGGGGATGATTGCCAATTTCCTGTCGGGCGCTGGCGGCATGGTCGGTCAAGTAGCGCAGTACATCGGTGCTCTTTTTGAGAACATTTGGATTTACGGCATTTTATATTTTATTTTGGTCTGTCTTTTCACTTATTTCTATACGGCTGTTACCTTTGACCCAAAAGCAATTGCTTCCAATTTGCAGAAAATGGGCGGTTTCGTGCCCGGCATCAGACCGGGTGAGTCAACCGCCAATTTCCTTTATTATATTTTAAACCGCATTCTGCTGATCGGCGCCCTGTTTTTGGGAACCATTGCGGTTTTGCCCTCTATCGTCGGGGGGGCGACCGGCATCACTGTTTTTTCTTTCTTGATCGGCGGCACGGCTCTGCTGATTACTGTTTCGGTTGTTCTGGAAACCATGCGGCAAATTAACGCTCAATTGCAAATGAGAGAATATGAAACCTTCTAAACCATTAGCCATTATTATTTTAGGCGTTCAGGGTTCTGGCAAAGGAACCCAGGCTAAGATGTTAATAGAAAAATTTGGCCTGGAATACATTAGCAGCGGAGATTTACTGAGGGCAAGAAAAAAGAAAAAAGATTTTACCGGAGCAAAAATTGGCCGGGTGATAGACCGGGGGTTAAGAGTCCCCACGCCGGTTATTTTTAAAATGTGGATGGATAAACTGGAGGAGTTCAAGAATAAAAAAAGATTTAAAGGATTGGCCGTAGAAGGCAGCCCGCGGACCGTTCCCGAAGCAGAAATGCTGGAATTGGCTTTGGATTGGTACGAGTGGAAAAATAAAAAAGTCATTTACATTGATATTTCTTTAAAAGAAGCTGTCTGGCGATTGACCAGGAGAAGGATGTGCAGGAAATGCGGCCGGATTATGCCTTTTGTCGGTGAATTCAGAAAAATGAAGAAATGCGACAAGTGCGGCGGAGAGCTTTTCACCAGGAAAGACGATAACGAAAAAGCTATCAGGAACAGGCTGGGCTGGTTTAAGAAAGAAGTAATGCCGGTCATTAATTATTATAAAAAGAGAGGGAAGTTGATCAGGATCAACGGCGAGCAGTTAATCGAAGCTGTTTTTAAAGACGTACTCAAAGCTGTCAAATGATTACAATTAAGTCGAAAAAAGAGATTGAGGTAATGAGAGAAGGTGGCAAAATTCTGGCCCGCATCATGAAAGAACTGGAGAAAAGGGTTAAGCCGGGCATTACCACTATTGAATTAAACAGGGCAGCCGAAGCCCTGATTTTAAAATCCGGAGGAAAATGCTCTTTTAAAGGGTATGAAGGATATCCGACCTGTTTGTGCGCTTCAATCAACCAGGAGATAGTTCATGTTGTTCCTTCGGCCAGAGTTTTGAAAGAAGGCGATGTTATTTCGCTTGATCTGGGTATTTTTTATAAAGGCTTTCACGCTGATATGGCCGTGACTTTGCCGGTCGGCAAGGTTTTGCCAGAGACCGCCAGATTAATCAGGGTGACCAAGAAAGCCTTGAAAAGAGGTATCAAGAAAGCAAAACCTGGCAACACTTTCGGCGATATCGGCAATACCATCCAAAGATACGTTGAGGGACAGGGGTTCGGAGTGGTCAGAGATCTTTGCGGCCACGGCATCGGCCGGGAACTGCACGAAGACCCGCAAATTTTGAATTATGGAAGCCGCCATACCGGCGAAGAGATCAAGGAGGGCATGGTTTTTTGTTTAGAGCCTATGGTGGTAGTAGGGGATTATAATATTAAAAAAAACAAAGACGGCTTCGGTTTTGAAACGCAAGACGGTTCTCTTTCGGCCCATTTCGAGCATATGATGGTGGCGACGAAAAACGGAGCCAAAGTATTGACGGTAGTTTAAAAATAGCTTAAGATAGAGCAGATAAAATACAAAGGAGGGTTTAATGGCTGGTTTATCTGATTTTGTCGAAGAAGGGCTTACGGTTAAAATAAAAGATATGGGGCCGGAAGGAATGGTCAAGGGCGTCTCTTCTAACCCTGCCAAATTCATCGGAAAAGAAGGAAAAACCGACGGAATTGATGATATAAACGTAAAAGTCTGGGTTATCATAGAGGGGGAACGGGAACGCTTTGATCCCTGGGACCTCGAAATAATTAAATAGCCGTGATTAAATAACAAAAATAAAGGATGCTTTAGTCTTCGGATTAAGCACCCTTTTTATTTTTAAAGTTTTTTATGGTAGAATATTAATACCACATGATAGCTGAGTTGAAAATTTTTTTAATCGCCATGTCGCCGATTATCGAACTGAGGGGATCGATTCCGCTGGCTTTGGGCGCCGAACAGCTGCCGGTTTGGTCTGCTTATCTGTTTTCCGTTATTGGCAATATCGTGCCGGTTATTTTCATCCTTTTACTATTAGAATCCGTTTCACGATATTTAAGCGGGCACTTTGCTTTTTTAAATCGTTTCTTCAACTGGTTGTTTGAAAAAACAAGGAAAAAGCATGCTGCGAAATTTGAGAGGTGGAAAGAATTGGCCTTGGTAATTTTAGTGGCTATTCCTTTGCCGTTTACCGGTGCCTGGACCGGCTCTCTGTGCGCTTTTGTTTTCGGCATTCCTTTTAAAAAAGCTTTTCCTTTAATAGTTCTCGGCGTAGTCATCGCCGGCGCCATCGTCACCTTAACTACTTTGGGAATAATAAATTTTATCTAAACTTATGAAACCTTTAATCGTCGCCAACTGGAAAATGAACCCCCAAACCTTAAAAGAAGCCAAACTTCTTTTCAGCCGGGTTAAGAAATCAGGCGGCATTATTTGTCCACCTTTTATTTATTTGTCAGTTTTGAAAGCTAACGGCGCCCAGGATGTTTTTTGGGAAAAATCAGGCGCTTTTACCGGCGAAATTTCGCCCCTGATGCTTAAGAACTTAGGGGTCAAGTACGTTATTATCGGCCATTCGGAGAGAAGGAAATATCAGCGGGAAACGAACGAGATGATCGCTGGAAAATTGGAAGCTGTTTTAAAAGCAGGGCTGAAGCCGATTTTGTGCGTTGATAAGGTTTCGCAAATCCCCAAAAGCACCAAAGGGCTAATTATCGCTTACGAACCGCTTTTTGCCATCGGCACCGGCAAGGCCTGCAGTCCGGCCAGGGCCAGTAAAATGAGAATAGCTATTAATAAAGCTGCGGGAAGAGTGCCGGTGTTGTACGGTGGCAGCGTTAATTCGCAAAACGCGGCAACCTATATTAAAGAAGCCGGCTTCCAGGGACTTTTAGTCGGGGGCGCATCCTTGAAGCCGAAAGAATTCATTGACATAATCAAGAATGTCTGTTATCGTTAGAAGATAGTTTATGCAAGATATCATCAACGGTCATTTTTATAATCCCACCCGGGGCAATTTGACGCTCGACGGGGTGATTAAGGAACTATTCAGCTACATTACCGAAGAGCCGGAAAAATTCTACGACGTTATTGTCGGATGCGATTCTTCTTCGGGCGAGGAGCCTCATTTTCCTTTGGCCATAGTTGCTTTGCGAAAGGGGGAAGGTGGTAGATTTTTTCTCAAAAGGATAAAATATCCGTCCAGTAAGAAATTCTACAACTGGAAAGAACGTATTTTGAACGAGGTTTATCTTTCCTGTCAGCTGGCTTTGACCCTGAGAGAAAAAATAGCCCAGCGCGTGGAGAAGTTTTCTGTTAAGCCGACCAACTACGAGTTTCGCTACATTCATGCTGACGTGGGCGAGAACGGCCAGACCAAAGATATGATCAAAGAGGTGGTCGGTTTGATCCGAGGCAACGGGTTTGAGCCAAAAATAAAACCAGAATCATATGTCGCTTCAGTCGTTGCGGACCGTTTTTCCTAAAAAAGTCATTTGCGCTATGTCGGGAGGAGTCGATTCCTCGGTCAGTGCGGCCCTTTTGAAAAGGGCTGGTTTTAATGTTGAAGGGGTTTTTCTGAAACTTTACGATTCCCAGAACTTCAAAGAAGGAGAAAAAAGAGCCCGGAGAATCGCCGGAATACTTAAAATTCCCTTGCGGGTTTTGGATTTGAGGAAAGAATTTAAAGAAAAGATCATCGATTATTTTTTGAAAGAATATCAAGCTGGCCGGACGCCTAATCCTTGCGTGGTTTGCAATAAGGAAATAAAGTTTGACGTTTTATTCGGTTTAAAAGCTGATTTGGTGGCCACCGGCCACTATGCCAGAGCTTTCCGGGGCAAGCTGCTGCAGGCTAAAGATAAAAATAAAGATCAGTCGTATTTCCTCTGGCGGCTCACTTCAAAACAATTGAAACGCGTTTTATTTCCGGTCGGCCAGTATACTAAGGATGAAGTCAGGGATTTTACTAAAAAATTCAGACTGCCGATGTTTGAAAAAGCTGGATCGCAAGATATCTGCTTTAAAATTCCTGCGGGGGTAAAGTTTTATACAATTGGCCAAAGAAAGGGGATTGGGCTGCCAGGAGGTCCATTTTGGGTTTTGGGAAGGGATGCAGAGAAAAACCTTATCCTGACTAAAAACGAAAAAGATTTATTCAAAAAAGAATTGACGTTCAAAAAAGCCAATTGGATTGCGGGCAGGCCGTTAAAGTTTCCTTTGAAAGTTAAAGCTAAAATCAGATATCGCTCGAAGTCAGCTCCCGCCGTGGTTCATAAAAATAACAAAGTTGTCTTCAGCCGCCCCCAGCGCGCTATAACTCCCGGTCAGTCGGTTGTTTTTTATAAAGGCGAGGAAGTTTTGGGCGGGGGCATCATCAAATAAGATTACCCTTTTGGGATTCTCTCGAAGCGATGAGCACCTCTGGTCTTTTGTTTTTGGTTTGTTTCTGATACTATTTAAATAGTAATGACATCCAAGCAACTGCGGAGCGAATTTTTGAAGTTTTTTGAGGAAAAAGGACACAAAATAGTGCCCTCTTCTTCGTTGTTGCCGACCGATCCATCAGTGCTTTTTACTACGGCCGGCATGCAGCAGTTCAAGGAATATTTTCTGGGGAAAAAGTCGCCTTACGGTCCGAGGACGGTTTCCTGCCAGCAGTGTTTCCGTACCTCCGATATTGAGGAGGTGGGGGATACTGATCATTTGACTTTTCTGGAGATGCTGGGCAATTTCAGTTTCGGTGATTATTTCAAAAAAGAGGCGATTGAATTCGCTTTTGAACTTTTGGTTAAAAAATACCAGCTTTCTCAAGACAGATTGTGGTTTACCTATTTCAAGGGGGATAAAGAAGTGCCCGAAGACAAAGAGTCAAAGAAAATATGGCAAAGCCTGGGTATTTCTCCCAAAAAGATTTACGGGTCCGGCCGGCAGGATAACTTTTGGGGGCCGACCGGTCAGACCGGTCCCTGCGGTCCGACTACGGAAATCCATTACGATCTGACCTTAAAACCCTGCAAAAAAGGAAAGCAATGTTTACCCAATTGTAAATGCGGCCGGTTCGTTGAGGTTTGGAATTTGGTGTTCAACGAATATTATCAGGATAAAAACAAAAACCTGACTCTTTTGAAGAAAAAAGGAGTTGATACGGGCATGGGTTTGGAAAGATTAGCTATAGCGAGTCAAGACACTTCATCTGTTTTTGAAACAGATTTGTTCAAGCCATTGCTCGAAGAAATCGAAAAGATTTCTGCCGAACCCTATCAGCAGAATCCCAAACCTTACCGTATTGTCGCCGACCACATCAAAGGCGCTGTTTTTCTGGCCAGCGAGGGAATTTTTCCCTCCAACGTCGAACAGGGCTATGTTTTAAGAAGGTTGCTGAGAAGGGTTATGAGATTCGGCAGATTACTTAACTTCCCTCAGAATTTCCTGATTCCTTTGGCTCAAAAAGTCATTGAAATTTATCAGGACGTTTACCCCTCCGTTCGTTCGCGGGAAAGCGACATTCTGACCGTAATCCAGAAAGAGGAAGAGAAGTTTTCCAAGACTCTGGAGAGGGGTCTAAAACAGTTTGAAAAAATTGCTGCCCTGGGAGATATTAACGGGGCGGACGCCTTTCATCTTTTTGACACTTATGGTTTTCCTTTGGAATTGAGTGAAGAATTGGCCAGGGAAAAAGGTTTGAAGATTGATAGAATGGGATTTGAGGAAGCATTTAGAAAGCACCGGGACGTTTCCCGGGCCGGTGCTGAAAAGAAGTTCGGCGGCGTGGGCAAGGATGCCGGCGTTGCCGCCGCCAAATTACATACCGCCACCCATTTACTTCACACCGCTTTGAGAAAAGTTTTGGGCAGCCACGTCAAGCAAATGGGTTCTGATATTACCGCTGCCAGGCTAAGGTTTGATTTTTCCCATTTCAAGAAAGTAACGGCCGGAGAGTTAAAAAAAGTCGAAACATTGGTTAACAAGCAGATTAAAGATAATTTAAAGGTAGAAAAGGCTGAAATAAGCTATAATGAAGCTGTGAAAAAGGATGTTTTGGCTTTTTTCAAAGAAAAATATCCCGAAACTGTGACAGTTTATTCAATCGGCGAATTTTCCAAAGAAATCTGCGCCGGCCCCCACGCTGAGAGAACCGGCGAATTGGGCCATTTTAAAATCGTCAAAGAAGAATCTTCTGGCGCGGGCATTAGACGCATTAGAGCAATTTTGGAATAAATTATATAATATATCTATGGCCAACAAAAAGAAAATATTCGACATTACACCGCCGCAAGAAGCCTTAAAATCCAGCAGTCCGACCAAAACAGCCAAAGCAATGCGGCGGGCCAAGTTTAAAAAGATTGAGGTGAAGAAAATAATGCCCAAGTTACCCCGGGCTTTCCGGCTTCGCAAGCCAGTTTTAATAATCGGGGGATTGCTGGTTATTATTATCCTTTGCCTTGTTTTCATTGAATCCAAGGCAGTAATAGAGATTCGGCCGGTCAAAACTCCGGTTGAATTCTCCAGCCAGTTTTCTTCTGCGGGGGAAATTATAAAAAAAGAGCATTTTATCTCCCAGGAGTTTCCATCTAGCGGCCAGGCGGCCAGGGAAGATAAAGCCCAGGGAGTTATCAGAGTTTACAATAATTACTCTCTCGACCAGATTCTAGTGGCCAATACCCGTTTTTGGTGTTTTGATGACGAAAACCTGAGGGAATTCAAAACTAAAGAAAGAGTGGTGGTTCCGGCTCAGCAATACCTTGACGTAGAAGTCATCGCTTCAAGCGCCGGGGAAGAATATAACATCGGTCCCTGTACTTTTTCCGTGCCCGGTTTAAAAGGCAGCCCCCGCTACACATCTGTTTACGGCGAATCTTCGTCGGTCATGAGCGGGGGCAAAAAAACTTCAGTTACCCAGGTCACCCAGGCCGATCTGGACAACGCTGAAAAGATTTTGGAAGAAAAAGCCCGGCAGGAATGCCAGACAGCCCTGGAGAGCGCTGTTTCGGCTGATGACTATATTGTGATCGAGGAAGAAATGAAGATAAAAGTTATTGAGTTCATTCCTTTGACTGAGGTTGGCCAGGTGGTTAACAATTTTGTCTGTCAAATTAAAGTTGAGGGAGAGGTGCCGGTATTGAAAAAGTCTGACCTGAAAGATTTCGCCCGAGATTATATTCTCAGCCAAATACCAACGGATAAGGTTTTGATTGAAGGTTCGGTCGGCATCAGCTATCTACCCGAAGCCATTGATATTGAAAATGGCCAGATTACTTTGGGCATCGAGATTAGCGGCGAAATCTATTCGGCGCTGGACGAGAATTATCTCAAAGAAAAAGTGAGGGATCTGAGGCCGGACGAAATCAGAGCGACTTTGAGGGCTTTCCCCGAGATCGAGCAAGTCCAGGCCAGACTCTGGCCTTTCTGGGTGACGACCGTGCCGGTTGACAGCGCTGAAATTGAAGTCAAAGTAATTGTTGACTAATTCAATGGAGTCTGGTATCATCAATAATTGTCTTATCAAATGGAACTAAACAGAAAAAACCTGAGAAAAACAGGTATTGTTTTAGAAGCCCTTCCCAGCACTCATTTCAAGGTTCGTTTGGACGACGGCCAGGAAATAATGGCTCATTTGGCGGGTAAGTTGCGGATGTTTCATATTAAGATACTGCCCGGCGACACGGTTCAAGTGGAAATGAGCCCGTACGATGAGAAGCGGGGAAGGATAATCTATCGAGGGAAATGAAAGTCAGACCATCGGTAAAAAAAATTTGCAAAAACTGCAAAATTGTCCGACGTAAAGGTCGGATTTATGTAATTTGTAAAAATCCCAAACATAAACAAAGACAAGGATAATTATGCCAAGAATCGCGGGAGTCAATATCCCAGAGCAAAAGCAAATAGAGACCGCTTTGACCTATATTTACGGTATAGGTCATTCTTTGAGCAGAAAAATCCTGGTCGAGACCAAAATAAATCCTCAAACCAAAGCCGCTAAGCTTTCCGCTACCGAGGTGAATAAGCTGAAAGAGGCGATTGAGAAGAACTACAAGATCGAGGGGGAATTGAGAAGGGAAAAAATGATGAATATAAAAAGACTGAAAGACGTGGGTTCGTGGCGGGGCATCCGTCACATCAAAGGTCTGCCGGTCAGGGGTCAGCGAACCAAAACCAATACCAGAACGGTCAGGGGCAACGTGAGAAAAACTGTGGGCTCCGGCCGAAAACCGCCGTCCGAACCAACCTAAAATTATGGGCAAGAAACGCATTATCCAAAAAACCGAGAAGGAGTTGCTGGAAGAAAGAGAAAAGATTGAAGCTGCGGTTAAAAAAGAAACAAAAGTAGAAGTTCCTTCAGCTAGGATCAAAGAAGGTAAAATCTACATTTCTTCTTCCTACAACAACACCATTATTACTCTGACCGATTTGCGGGGTAATGTTTTGGCTTGGACGTCAGCAGGAGCCATCGGGTTCAAGGGGACGAAAAAAGCGACACCCTTTGCTGCTTCCAAGGTGGCCGAAGCCATCATGCCGACAATTCAGAAATTGGGCATAGAAAAAATCGCTGTTTTCATTAAAGGTATTGGCTCGGGCCGGGAATCAGCCATCAGGTCGCTGGCTGCCCGCGGCTTGGATATCGTGGCCATCACTGATATTACCCCGGTGCCTCATAACGGCTGTCGGTCGCCGAAAGTAAGAAGAGTCTAAATTTATGCTGGATAATAAATGTAAAATTTGCCGCAGACTTGGTGTCAAACTTTTTTTGAAAGGCGAAAAATGTCTCTCACCTAAGTGCCCTTTGATTAGAAAACCTTATCCACCCGGTATGAAAAGAAAAAAAAGACCACGGGCCCTTTCCGAATACGGCAAAGAACTGAGGGAAAAACAAAAACTGAGAAACTGGTATAATCTAAGAGAAAGACAGTTTCGCAAATACGTCAAAGAGATTCTTAATAAAAAAAGCCGAACCGGCGATGCGGCCAACCTTTTAATCCAAAAGCTGGAGAGCCGCTTTGACAATGTTGTTTTTCGTTTGGGTTTTGCTTCTTCCCGATCTCAGGCCCGGCAGATTGTTTCCCATGGCCATTTTCTGATCAATGGCAAGCGGGTAAACATTCCGGCCTGTCAACTGAAGAAAGGAGACAAAGTGACTCTGCGGCCTCTATCCCAGAAAAAAAAGATTTTCAGCAACCTGGCTCCCATATTAAAAAAACACCAAGCACCGAGCTGGCTGAAAGTAAATGTGGAGAAATTGGAAGGCGAGGTAGTTGGCTTGCCCAACTTAGAGGAAGCCAGCCCGCCAGCTGAAATCTCAACCATTTTCGAATATTATTCGCGCTAAAGTAACATTAATTATTAATTTTTAATCATATGATTCCTTTACCCCTTCAACCGAAAGTCGTCGAGAAAAAAGGCAATTCAGCCATTTTTGAATTCGAGGGTCTTTATCCCGGGTACGGGGTGACCATCGGCAACAGTTTGAGAAGAGTTTTGCTTTCTTCTCTCCCCGGGGCAGCCGTCACCCAGGTTAAAATTAAAAATACCCAGCACGAGTTCTCAACCATCCCCGGAGTCCGGGAAGACGTTATCAATATTTTGCTGAACATTAAGCAGTTGAGATTTAAGCTTTACGGCGAGGAGTCCCAGAAAGCCAAACTGTCGGTCAAGGGTGCAAAAACCGTCAAAGGTTCGGCTTTTCAGTTGCCTTCTCAGGTAGAATTAATGAACAAAGAGGCATCCGTCGCAACCTTAACCGCCAAAACAGCCCATTTGGAAATAGAAATTCTGATTGAAAAAGGTTTAGGCTATGAGCCGGCCGAAATCAGGAAAAAGGGAAAAATGGAAATCGGCACGATTGCTTTAGATGCTATTTTCACTCCGGTCAGAAAAGTCAGCTACCGAGTGGAAAACATGAGAGTGGGAGAAAGGACTGATTTTGACCGCCTTTCTATTGAGCTTGAGACCGACGGCACCGTGACTCCGGAAGAAGCGTTGAGCGAGGCAGCCGGAATTTTAGTTAAGCATTTTGGCTTGCTCGGCGAAGCATTCAAAAAAGTTGCGGCTGAAGCTGCGCCAGTTTTAAAGAAAAAGCCAAGAAAAAAACCGGCCAAAAAAGTGAAAAAAGTTTCTGCTAAAAAAAATGCGAAAAAGAAAAAAAGGAAGAAAACTAAATAGAGAGAAAGACCAGCGCCGGGCTTTGCTCAGAACCCTGGCCAGCGCTTTATTTTTGCGGGAGAAGATCAAGACGACCGAAGCCAAAGCAAAAGAGGTCGCCGGTTTTGCTGAAAAACTCATTACCCTGGCCAAGAAAAAAGATTTAACCTCCCAACGAAAGCTGTCCGGACTTTTTTCGCCCGCCCTGGTTAAAAAAATGATTACCGAGATAGCGCCGCGCTATAAAGCCAGAAAAGGAGGCTATACCAGTATTGTTAAAATCGGTCAAAGGCAGTCGGACGGCGCCAGAGTCGCTTTCATTGAACTCGTTAAACAGCAACATGATAAAAAGACAAACTCAAACAATTGACGCTACCAACATGGTGTTGGGCCGGCTGGCGACAAAAATCGCTGTTTTTTTGCGCGGCAAGCACAGGCCCGATTTTCGGCCCAATCAGGATTCGGGCGATATCGTGGTAATAAAAAACGTTGATAAAGTCAAACTGAGCGGCCGAAAAATGGAGCAAAAAAAATATTACCGTCATTCGGGCTATCCGGGCGGCTTGAAAGAAACGCCCTTTAAAAAGGTTTTTGAAAAGAGTCCGGCAGAAGTTTTAAAAAGGACAGTTTTCGGCATGCTGCCCAGGAACAAATTAAGGGCAGAACAAATTAAAAGGCTCAAATTTCAATAATCCATGGCAGTTAAAAAAACCAAAAAACAAGCAAAAGCTAAGCCAAAACCGCAAGTCAAGAAAGAGCGCTATTTTGAGGCGGTCGGCCGAAGAAAGACGGCCGTGGCCAGAGTCAGGCTGCAAGCCCAGGGCAAGGGAGAAATTTTAGTCAACGAAAAAACTTTGGAAAAATATTTTCCTGTTTTGGAATGGCAGCAAGCCGTTCAAGATTCTTTAGTTCAGGCAGATAGCTTGGATAAATTTAAAGCAGTGGTTAAAGTGAAAGGAGGCGGGTTGCACGCCCAAGCCGAGGCCGTCAGGCACGGGATAGCCCGAGCCTTGGTGAAATTCAGCCCCGAACTGCGCCAGAGACTGAAAAAAGCCGGCTTTCTGACTCGGGATTCCAGGATGCGGGAGCGTAAAAAACCAGGTTTAAAAAGAGCTCGCAGAGCTCCTCAATGGAAAAAGAGATAATATGCTTAAAGAGTCTATTGACCAATATTATTTGGACAGGCAGAAAGACAGGGAACAGCACCATTTTTATATTACGGACGCGGGCAAATGCGGCCGGGCGCTTTTTTTCAAGTTTAAAAACGCGCCCCGGGGAGATATGAAGGCGAATATCTTGAGATTATTTGATCACGGCGACCATATCCACCAGCTGATCATGAAGCCGCTGTTAAGTATTAGAGACATTCACGTGGTTGCTTCCGAAGTGAATATTCCTCCTCAGGAGATAATCAGCGGCCGGGCCGACGCTATTTTGAGCGACGGCAAAAACATGTATGTTTTGGACATTAAAAGCATGAACAGCATGATATTTGACAAATTGGCGGAAGCTAAGCCGGAAAATATCGACCAGATCCAGCTTTATCTGCATTACTTTAAAATTCCCAAAGGCATTCTTTTGTACGTTAACAAGAACAGCTTGGAGTTGAAAGAGTTCGTTTATAATTACGACAAAAAGAGAGTTTTGGCCCTGTTAAATAATTTGAACGAAATCAAGAAAAAGATCGATTCCGACATTATCCCCGGCCGGCTGACCGATTATCCGGGAAACTGGCAATGTCGTTATTGTCAGTTCAAAGATGTTTGCTCCAAGGTTGACGGGGGAGAGGTGAAATGGGCCGATTTTAAAAAGAAGGTGGAGTCTTCAGGGAAGTAGGTTAGTTGCAACGTATAATTTGCCTTCGCTTAAAACATACAGCTTTTTGTCTTTCTGGCTCCAGAATATCTCCGGATTTTCAAACTCAGCTATGTCAACCATATTTATTCTGTCGCGGTCGTCGATTTCGACGACTTTTATTTTATCGCTCAGGTTGAAAATCAGATAGTAATCGTTAAACCAGAATATTTTACCGATTTTTTCCGAGAAGCGGGTCAAAAATATCCTTTCTTTTTGTTCAATTGAAGGTTTTTCGGTTTGTTTATTCGGAAAGAAAACCCAGATTTCGTAGTCCGTGGCTTCAATAATTTTTTCCTTGTCGGAAGAAGTGGCGCTAGCCGTTATGCCGGCAACAGTCAGGTTGATTTCTTGAGTGCTGGTTGAAAAAAGCGTGAAATCGGGCTCTTGGGTGATAAGAATGATGTTTTTGGCGTCGGTCACTTTCCTTTCCTCAACCGTCAGGTTTTTCTCCCAAGAGCGGTAGCCCTCTTTTTTTACCTCTACCTGATAGGTTTTTGGCAGCAGGTTTTCTATAAAAAGGGAGTTAGTCAGAAAAGCGGTCTTGTCTCTAAATTCTCCGTTGATATAGATTTCGGCGTTGGGGGGCAGGGCTTTGAAATACAGACCGCCGGTCTGCACGATTCTTTTTCCTCCCAAATCAACCCGGTAGCCTTGGGAATAGAGAATTATTGAAGGGGCGGCCAGGCAGAATAAAACCACGCAGATGATGAATAAAATAGTTCTGGTTCTTTTTTGCATATCTTATCCATTTTATCTTATTGACAGGTTAAAATCAATCTGTTAAGATTGGGTTGTTAAAAATTTAATACAGAAGGAGAAA
>Ga0315545_1002894_pt1 | contig 15072 bp, 14 predicted proteins | sample SalMarSW160210MG_FD_203096 | JGI IMG/M metagenome (GOLD analysis project Ga0315545, IMG submission 203096) | Salt marsh sediment microbial communities from the Plum Island Ecosystem LTER, Massachusetts, United States - Salt Marsh Sediment SW1602-10 ... | reverse complement strand
TTATTGGATTATTAAGTTAACAAATGCGGCCTGGTGGGCGGGATTTGCCTCTAATCCGGCTGTTTCAGGGATTCTGGGCAGCCTGTTTGGGTTTTTTGTCGGGGGAGGTATCATCTGGGCGACGCGGATTCTTGGCACGCTCGGATTCGGCAAAGAGGCTATGGGGCTCGGCGATGTGCATTTGATGGCTGCTGCAGGGGCGATTATCGGGCCGTTAGCCGTGGTGGCAGCGTTCTTTGTCGCGCCATTCTTCGGTCTTATCTGGGCGGGCAGCCAAATGTTTTTTAAAAAAATTCGACAAATTCCTTACGGTCCGTTCTTGTCAATGGGAGTATTTGCTGTTATGATTCTAAATGACATTATTATTGAATACTGGCAGGCGATTACGTTATCACCATATAAGTGAAAAGATAATTTTGTTATAATCATTAGTGAGTTAGAAAAAGGAGGTTTCAAATGCAGGGCGTCAATAAAAAAACAATTGTACTAATTATTTGTCTGGGAGCTATTACACTTTTGTCCGGCTGCACCAACTGGAAGAAAAAATATGAAAATCTTTATGTCAAGTATCAAAATTCACTGGGTTTGCTGGAACATGAAAAGGCGGAAAAGGGACAGCTTTCCCAGCAGCTCACGGAGGAACAGCAAACCATCGACGAGCTTCAGAGGCAGATTGCCGAAATGAATAAAACACCGGCGGAGGCCAGCGGTTTCGGAAAAGATTACGATGTTGCTTTCGACCCGTCTGCGGGCACGATAACGGTGACATTGGAAACCGCAATACTTTTCGATTCAGGCAAGGCGGATTTGAAAAAGACGACAAGTACCGAGCTTGACCACATCGCATCGGTTATCAACAGCAAATACTCCGGAAAGCACATCGATGTTGTGGGTCATACGGATACGGACCCGATTAAGAAATCGAATTGGAAAGACAACTGGGAGCTTTCGAGTCAGAGGGCCCTGAGCGTCGCCAGATACCTGATACAGCGCGGCATACCGACGGACAGAATACGCGCGAGCGGCTGCGGTGAATACAGGCCTAAAGCGTCAAATTCCACTGCGGCAGGCAAGGCGAGAAACCGAAGGGTGGAAGTTGTCGTACATATGAAGTGAGATAAAAAACGGCAAGTTGAAAATTGTTTTGTTAGAGCAGCCTTTATTCCAACGAAGGCTGCTTTTGTTTTATAAACGAGCTGCTTTTTATCCGGCCGGCCGGGTCTATTGAAATCGTTATTGCACCATCTCTTACGGTCTCAAATTTTTCACCTTTCACTAACGAAAGAGGTTCTGTTTCAATTTGACTCTGTCCGCAGGAACATATTAGTATTGAAGCCTGAAGCTTTTCAAGAAAGCTCAATTCGAGCGTGTTGATTGAGCCGTGATGGGGGACAAATACGACGTCGGCTTTAAGATTCGGGTAGAGCTCAAACAGCATCTGCTGCGCAGGCTTTTCGATATCAGAGCACAAAAGGATTTTTCTGCCTGCAAACTCGAGCAGGTAAACCGTGGATTTGTCATTGTCGCTTAGCTTTTGATAGTCTTTAACTCCTGTGTCAGGCCACAGTATCGTTATCTTTGCGGGGCTTTTTATAGACGGGCTATGATTTAATTTTTCGATACGGCGATTGCTTTCGGCAAGGGCATCGATGAGAAATTCCTGTGTATCCTGCAGGTCGTTACTGTCGAAAAAAACCTCATTTACGAACAAAGGACCGACGCTGCAACCTTCAATAACCTCGGGGATTGCGTTTATGTGGTCGATATCGAAGTGGCTTATATGTATGGTGTCGATTCTATTTAGGCCGGCGAAATTCAAAAAAGGCAGTATTATTCGCCTGCCCGGGTCGGATTTATAGAGTGAGCCGGCGTCAAAAAGAAGATTTGTTTTACCCGGAAGCTGAACAAGGATTGACTGGCCGTGACCTACATCGATACAGGTTAAAATGAGATTGCGACGATGAGTCCTGTCCCATTTCGTAACAAACAGTGTTGTGAGCAGAACGAGTATTAAAGCTGTAGTAATGATGCGCTTCAGCACGGGACGGCGGAAACGGAAAAAAGAAATAAACACGATGGTGACATAATAAAAAACTATAAATACGATTGAGATATGCCCTATGAGAATTTGAGATATGCTTACCTGCGCAAACAGTTTTACCATAGCGATTAGCAGAGATGATAAGGCACTCACGAGCAATGCTAAAAATGAGCCGAGTGTCGGCAGGAGCATTGAGATAAAAATTTTCAGAAAACCGATTGTCAAAATCGAGGCGACAAAAGGAAGTGCGATAACAGTCCATATACTCGCAAGAGGTGTGATTGTGTGAAAATGATAAAGGAGGATACCCGCCCCGCCGAGCCAGGCGGAAAGGCCGACAGAAAAAAGCTCCAGGGTATAAAAAAGGATTCGCCCGAAAGCTCTAAACAAGAAAGTTTTTTCTGACAGTGCGTTAAAATCAATAAAGTGATTTATTTTTTCATATAAAAAAAAGCTGATTCGCTCATAAAAAAGTAAAATGCCGAGCACGGTTGCGAAAGAGAGCTGAAAGCCTGCTTGGTATAATTGAGTCGGCCTGACAAGCAGCAGGATAATAGCAGCCAGTGACAGGCTGTTAAATGGATTAGGCCTGCGACGAAAGAAAAAAGAGGCGCAAAAAACAATGCTTATAACAGCGGCCCGTACTGCAGGCGCTCTTGGCGGAATAATCAGCAAAAAAAGTATAGATGCGATTATACAAACCGCTGAGCGCGACCGTTTTAGCATACCTGCTGTTTTGCACAGCCACCAGATAACTGCAATCAGAATACCAAAGTGCATACCCGAAAGGCTGATAAAATGCAAAAGCCCGGTCTTTCTAAAGGCCAGGTATGTCTCGCTATCGATGTTTTGTCGAAGGCCTAAAAGCAAAGCCTCAAGCATTGCCCTGCTCGAACCCCCGGCTTCGACGTCCGAAAGCAAAACCTGTGAGGTTTTTTGCTGGAGTACTCTTTTTATCCTGGTGAAGGCGCCTTTGGGATGGCTTTGCAGCAGCTCGATGGCGTCACTGGATTTAACGGAGGCGGCGACGCGGATGTTTTTGCGAGCGAGATATTTTTTCAAATCGAACTGGCCGGGATTCGTCGGCGGGCTGAATCTTTCGAGCCAGCAGTAAAGCTGGACGTAATCACCGGCTTTGAGGTCCAATACCGGTTCTTCAACCTGAACGCGGATGGTTCCTGTAACCTTTTGCCAGCCTTCGGTGGTCTCTGCATCCGTGAGTTCGAGATAAAAGCTTGTTGGCGGGTCGGTAAATTTGAAAGATGAGAATTTCCAGTCATTGTAATCATTTATATATGGTTCGGTAATGATTATTCCCCTTACGGTAGCCAAGCTTCTTTCGCCGCTGACAAGATTTGTGATATCGCTGGGTCTCGGCCGGTAGAAGCTCGCCAGCCGAACAGCACCAAGACAGATAAAGCAGAAAAAAGCTATAAAAGCGATTACGTACGTGGACGTTGAGGATTTGCGAACAACAAAGGCTGCTATAGCCAATAGTGCGAAGATTGCCAATATGATAAGCCATATAGTAAAAGGCAGATGTAAATAGTTCTGCAGGCCGATTCCTATTATCAAGCCGACTGCCAAAAAGACAAGTGGGGCTTTGCAAATTATCTGCTGAACTATATATCGGGGACTAAGAGCAAGTTTTTTATCGATGAGCTCAAGCTTTTTTTGGATTATGTCCATAACCAAATAGACTACAGATTACAAAGGCGGAAAGCAAGAGCAGACTTTTTAATAAAGCCACAGAGGTCACAGAGAACACAGAGAAAGAATTGAAAAAAAATAAAATGATCACACCAAATCAGGAGTTGTTATTTTATTTATGGAGTATCCATTATATTATCTGTTTTTGTAACCAAGAAATTCTTATCATCATGCAAGTGGTTTATTCATAGTGTTCAAATCATAATATTCTTCACATGTAATAATAATACGGTCATTCTTCTGGTGAATCTCGAAAGTATATTTTGTTTTGAATGACTTTCTATGCCGTTCCCAGATGTAAACAGATTCAGCATTATTTTCAGAAGAGAATTTTTGTTGTAGAATATCCCAGTGATTGTCCTCCAATCCCAATATTTTTGATGAAGTGATTTCTGGATTTTTCAGTAAATATTTATGCTCACCATAAACATCTGTGAATTTTAGTTCAAGTTCTTCCACTATATCAAGTTCCTTTTTATACTCGATCTTAATATCTGAAATGTTATAAAAATGCATAAAAAGCCCCTTTCAGAATCCCAACACCTAAATTATGCAAACAAGAAATAAAATAGTCTATATTATGTTATCGCCTATATAAATATTACGCTTTGATACATTATTATGAATATATCTGTTTCAAGATTGTTTTGCAAAAAACACCGCCATCGTCATTCCTGCGGAAGCAGGAATCCACCTTTTGAAGGTCTGGATTCCGCATCAAGTGCGGAATGACAATTTAACAAGTTTCTTTTGCACAAAAAAAATTTCACACTTCAGTATAGATATGAGATTTGATTATTGTAAAAGTTTTCAAACAGAAAATTACCAAACGCGAACAATTTTTTCCTTGCCATTCATATAGGGGCGGAGGGCTTTGGGGATTGTCACTGAGCCGTCTTTGTTTTGGTAGAGTTCGAGGATTGGGATTAAAATTCTCGGTGAAGCGATTACAGTGTTGTTTAATGTGTGGCAGAAGATATTTCGGGTCTTTGTAGCGCAGGTTCAGCCTCCTTGCCTGAAAATCATAGAATTTGCTTGCGCTGTGCGTCTCACAGTAATTGTTTCGCGAGGGCATCCAGATTTCAATGTCGAATTTTTTCACCTGTCCCCTGCCTAAATCGCCTGTACAGACATTAACGACACGATAAGGCAGCTCGAGTGCCTGAACCACAGCTTCGGCGTTGGCAAGTATTTCCTGGTGAAATTTATTACTCGTCTCAATATCGTTTTTGCAGATGACGACCTGTTCGACCTTATCGAACTGATGGACACGGTACAGGCCGTAAGTATCTTTGCCTGCGGCGCCGGCTTCTCTTCTGAAACAGCTCGACAGTGCAAAATATTTTAACGGTAGTTGCTCGGCCTTTAATATCTCGCCGCTATGATAAGCTGTCAGCGGCACTTCAGCGGTACCGATGAGATTGAGCTGGTCTTTTGGAATCTGATATGTTTGGTCTTCAGAACCGGGGAAAAAGCCCGTGCCGACCATAGGTTCATCTTTGACAAGCACAGGCGCGGTTAAAGGGACGTAGCCTTTTTCTACCATAAAGTCCATAGCGAAACGCAGGAGAGCCTGGTGCAAAAGTACGCCGTCACCTTTGAGGATATAGTTTCTTGTTCCGGCGATTTTTACACCGCGCTCGATGTCAATGATATCAAGGGCAAGGCCAAGCTGAACGTGGTCTTTGGGTTCAAAATCGAATTTGCGAATAGTTCCCTCTTTTCGGAGTTCGACGTTCTCGGTATCATCCTTGCCGAGCGGAACATCATCGTCAGGAGGCTGGGCAACGAGCAGCATCAGCCGTTCAAATTCCGGCTGGTAGTTTTTTAAACTATCGTTAAATTTTTCCTCCTTCTGTTTAAGCTCAGCTAAGCCGTCCAGTGCTTTTTGTTTTTCATTGCCGGACAGTTCAGGTATGTCTTTGCCTAATTTATTTTTTTCAGTAGCGATGTCCTGCAAATTCTGTTTTGCTTCTTTCAAGGCTGAGTCGATTTCAAGCAGTCTGTCGATATCGACATCGAAATGCTTGTCAGCCGCTGCCTTTTTAAACCTATCCGGATTTTCTCTTATGAGTTTGATATCTATCATAACTTAAGTTTCTTTATTCTTCGTATCTTTTGATTATAACGACATTATTCTGACCGCCAAAGCCAAAAGATTCGTTCATTACGGTATTAACAGCCATTTTTCTCGGTTCGTTAGGTACGTAGTCGAGGTCAAGCTCCGGGTCAGGGTCGTTCAGATTCGTTGTCGGCGGGACGATATTATCGCGTATTGCCAGAACGCAGGTTATAAGCTCAGCGGCACCAGCAGCTCCGATTAAATGTCCCAGCATACTTTTAACACTGCTGGCAGGGACGTGCTTTGCTCTTTCTTTGAAAACGGCTTTAATCGCCTTTGTCTCTATCGAATCGTTTTCGGTAGTGCTTGTTCCGTGTGTATTTATGTAATCTATATCCTTATAAGTTAAACCTGCATCTTCGAGAGCATCTGTCATTGCCTTTATTGCCCCCCTGCCGGTCTCGTGCATATCAGTAACACGAAACGCATCTGAGCTGCTGCCGAAACCGATGACCTCTGCGAGTATCTGAACACCTCTTTTTTCGGCAGAGCTTAACGATTCGAGAATCAGAATGGCAGAGCCTTCACCAAGTATGAAGCCGTCCCTTGTCGCCGAGAATGGTCTTGAAGCGGTTTGGGGGCTGTCGTTTCTTGTCGATAGCGCGGTCAGACGGTTAAAGCCGGTAAGGCCGAGCGGGTGTATCATCGAATGAGCACCGCCTGCAACCACTATGTCAGCTTTGCCGTTTCTTATCAGCATCATAGCTTCACCGGTCGCCTGGGTGCTTGCGGCACAGGCGGTAAGGCAGCTAAAGACCGGGCCTTGAGCGCCGGTCAATAGAGCTATATGTGCAGCGGGCATATTCGGCTCCTGCTGAAGCTCACCTGCGGGTGACATACCAGCGAAAGCGACTTGTGCCCATTTGTTCCAGTCCATAACATTTTTTTCATTGTCCCAGGCTTTTACGATGCAGCCGAAAAATACTTCATTATTAACCGAGCCTTCACCGGCACCGAGATATATGCCAAGCCTTTTACGGTCAATGCCGTCTTTCGGCTGGTCGGTCTCGATATCGATTCCCGCCTGTCTGCAGGCCTGAGCAGCAGCGCCCAAGGCGAAAGAGCAGCCTCGATTGCAGTCTTTATGAAGCTCGATGTTCTCTATGAACTTCGATAGATTGTAATTTTTGACTTCGGCGCTGAAGGTTGAAGGAAAAGTCGATGCGTCGAAAATCGTTGTATAATCCATACCGCTTTTTCCCTGCATCACCGCCGCCCAGAGCGTTTCCACATCGTGTCCCAAGGGACAAACGATTCCCATTCCCGTTATTACAATCCTTTCAGCCATTATTTAATCCATCTTCTTTAATATCACTGCTGCGGTTTGTCCGCCGTAAGTATAACTGCAGCAAAGTGCATATTTAATTTCTTTTTCTATCGGCCCAGTGACAATATTAAGATTACAACCGTCAGCTTTTTTAACACAGTTTTTCGAAGCGGGTATTATACCTTCTGTTACAGCAAAAGCTGCAGCGATGACATCGAGGGCACCTCCTGCTGCGCCAGTGTTACTAAGCATACTCTTTGTCGGCCAGACAGGTACATCATTTATCGCGTCACCGAGTACTTTTTCAATAGCTTTTGCTTCGGCGAGGTCGTCCGCTGGTATGGCTGTTCCGTGCGGTATGAGCAAATCCAAATCTTCTGGTTTTATATCCGCATCTTTAAGTGCGTTTTCGATTGCAATTGCGATGCCCCGACCATCGGGCTCGATATGTTCGAAAGCCTTGTTCGGGCTGTTGCTCTGGCCTGTACCAGCGATTTCGGCATAGATTTTCGCACCTCTTTTTTCGGCGTGTTCGCGATTTTCGATTGTAATAATACCAGCCGCCTCGCCAAAAACTGAGCCTGCTGCGTCGGCGTCGAAGGGCCGGCAGGCGGTTTCAGGGGAGTCGTTTCCCTCCGTCGTCGCCCTGCCGGTAAGGCACTGTCTTATCATAACAATTGGGTTTACTTTCGCCTCGGCACCGCCGGCAAGGACGATATCACAGGCCCCGCGTTGTATGAATGAACACGCTTCAGCTATCGCCAGCAGAGCTGATGCTTCGGCGCAGGTTATGGTATTGCTCGGTCCCTGAATATCATGGATGATTCCGATATGGCAGGCGAGCATATTTGGCAGGTATTTGAGAAGCCATAATGGTGTCACAAGCTCGAGACCAACTTTACCCCATTTTCGGATATCGAATTTGCCCTCTGTGATACTTTGAGCGACAGCCGGCGCAAGCTCGACGAGGTCGCAGCTTATAAGACCCGCACCGAGATTGATGCCGATACGGGCAGGGTCAACGTTTACTTTTTCAGGGTCAATCGCTTTTGTTACAAGCCCGCTATTAGCGACAGCTTCATAAGCGGCAACGACGGCAAGGGCAATGTCCCTCGACATCAGCTTTGCAGCCTTGCGGTAAGTCTTCGGCAAGAATTGACCGACCTTGAAGTCGGGGCACTGGCCGGCAATCTTACAGTTAAAGCCAACAGGGTCAAAGGCTGTGATTTTACCAATGCCGCATCTGCCAGCCTTTAAGGCGCTGAACATTTCTATTGAGGTCAGTCCGAGCGGGCTTACCGCCCCCAGGCCTGTAATTACGGCGGCCGATGTGTTCATTTAACCGGGCTCCGAAAAAACGACACCCCGCATCAGGGATTTAAAGGTGTCGGTGAAGACAAAGTTTTCATCGGGAAATTCTTTGCCGCCGATATTGCGGTCGATATGACTGAACATTAAATCGATTTCAGCGATTGCTTTTTCTCCGCAGGTAATTTTTCCGGTCGTAGAAGCTGCCTCTGCGGTGATGGATTCGATTTTAGCTTCAAGATTGAGCGTATCGCCGGGTTTGACATAATCGAAAAAGACAGCCTTTTTGATTTTCGCAAGTATCACCTTTTCGGTAAAGTTTTTCGCCTCGCCGACAAGTATGCCCGCCGTTTGCGCCATCGCCTCGATACAGAGACACTCGGGCATAACAGGAAATCCCGGGAAGTGGTCGTGCAGATGCTCTTCTGCAAGAGTGACGTTTTTGACGGCAACCGCACGTTTGCCGCTTTCAAACTCTGTGAACTTATCTATCCATATCCAGCGCATTTGTTGTTCTTTTAAAAAAACGAACACCAAATGAAATCCGAAGCACTAAATTCGAAATCAGAAACAATTTTCGAAATACAAATGTTCAAATGTAAAAAACATTTCGGGTTTCGAGTTTCGGTCATTCAATATTTTTTCGGATTTCGATATTCGGATTTCGGTTTTATCCCTGTACTTCATTATTTATTTAAAAACTAAAAAGTTTTTAAGGACTAAACGCCCCTTGCCATTTTGCTTTCGACGTAGTTTACGATTGAATTGACTGTAAACAGGTTGCCGAGTTTGTTTATATCGGGGTCGTTTGCAAAATCAGAATAGTCGGTGTGAGGCATTTTCTCTTTGAGCTCAGCCAGGCCGGCCTCAGTGAGTTTGCCGTCTTTCACAAACTCAGGATTGCTCATCATATTCTCAATGGGGAACAATTCCTCTCTTGGTATCTTGAAACCAAAAGCCTTTTCGAGCCGAAACACAATATCCAAAAAGTCAATGCTCTCTGCGCCCAGGTCCCCCATTAAAGTGGCCTGTGCGGTAACTTCATCGTCGTCGAGGCCCAATGCGTCAACCAGAACCTCCTGTACCTTCCTGAAAATCTCATCCCGACTCATTGTCATACTTTTTTACCTCCGGTAAATTGTTCTTTTCAATATTTTTTAATGGCCTGTTAATAGTTTCCATCTTTGTTTCAGGCTTTCAATTATGCAACTATCAACCTCAGCCATAGCTGAATCTTTATCAGCAAGGTTGAAATGCCTGAGAGCGAATTTGGCCTCTACTATTTTTTCGCCGTTTGAGACGCCTTCGCCGGTAAAGCTGCTGAGGTTTTCCTCAATTGTTCTGACCTGGACGTTATATTCAATCACGCCGCCCGGCGTCAGAAAGCTTTTATACTTAACATTTTTCGCCTGTTCAAGCAATATCATACTGTGGGCGAAATTTTCCGTCGCCCGCACCAGCCAGGAAGCGGATTCTATCATACCCTGCAACAAAAGCACTCCGGGCAGGACGGGAAAGGCCGGGAAATGGTCGGCCAAATATTCTTCCGCCAGAGACACACTCTTGACGGCTTTTATCTGCTTTGCCTTTTCGAGCGAAATAACCTTATCAATCAGGATAAATCTCATAACGGCGGTCATTTTAGCGATATGCAGCCTTTTTGCCAGCTTTTTTTCGTTTTTTAATATCGGTTCGATTGAATTTTTTCGGTATTGAAATTCGTATTGATATTGGAAATTATCGGATGATTGTTTTACCAGCCGACTTTTCTGTTGGCATATAAGAAGAAAATTTGATATAATAAAAGCGGATATAAGTATAATAATCAGATTTTATAAGGGTCGTAAAATGAAAAGGTTCTTTACCCTCGAGTACTGGCAGGAAGATGACTGGTTCGTCGGAAAGCTAAGGGAAATTCCAGGCATTTTCAGTCAGGGTAAAACAATAGAAGAACTCAAGGAAAACATCATTGATGCGTATCATATGATGCTGCAGGATTCCAATGATAAGAGTAAACATTCTGGCGTCAAGTACACGGAACTTGGAGTCGATGTTTGAAGCGAAAGGATTTGATAAAAGACCTTGTTAAAGGCGGCTGCTTTTTGAAAAGGCATGGAAGCAGGCATGATATCTATTCAAATCCCCGAAATGGTAAACAGGCACCTGTGGCGAGACATCCCGAAATAAAAGACACATTAGTTTGATTAATCAAAAAACAACTTGGGATATAGAATCGCACGAATCCTTTATTTTCTTTGCGATTTTCAGGTTTAGGGATATAATTTTTTACTTATGAATGTACGCAGTGCAAAAATTTCTGATGCGGAAACTATTTACGCCCTTGTCAGCGATTATGCCGAACAGGATAAGATGCTATTTCGCTCGAAGGCTGATATCTATGAGAACCTGCGCAGCTTTGTCGTGGCAGAGGCCGACGGTAAGGTCGTCGGCTGCTGTGCACTGCATATAATATGGCAGGATTTGGCTGAGATTAAATCACTGGCGGTTTACGATGGTTTTAAAGGAACAGGCATCGGCAGGTCTCTCGTGACAGAAGCCCTCAGGCAGGCCGGCGAACTCGGTTTGAAACGTGTATTTGCATTAACATTAGAGCCTGCCTTTTTCCAAAAAATGGGCTTTGAACTGATTGATACCGACAAACTGCCGATGAAGGTCTGGAGCGACTGCGCCCGCTGTCCCAAGCAGCAGAGCTGTGACGAAACCGCTGTAATAAAAGACATTTCATAAGCACCATAATCTGCCTCGATTCCCGTTACTGGTTAATCGTATCTCGTTACTTACATTTTTCTTTACAGAAGCTTTGATAGGTAATTCTTATATCATCCTAAAACAACTGTGTTATACTGCATGGCAGTATACTGTAATGCAGTATACTGTAATGCTATATTCTAATAAAATGTATCACATGTTTCAGATTTTGATTATAATTCTGAATCGATCTTTTTGCATACGATTCCTTTCGAATTCTGTTCCCCTGTTTCTTTTATCCGTTCTCTTTCGTTCATATTCCATCATCTCTCCTTTGCCTGCCTTCTCTGTTCCAGCAGACGACTTGCCTGCCCACAGGCAGGCATAGGCAAGTCGTCTGCAGTCTCTTTATTAGTATATGTATAAGTATATGTATTAGTAGTGGCGCAGATATGCGCCAGTGAAAGTTCAGCCTTTGAGCCACCCTCTGGGGCATTTTTGAGCCTAGTCGTGGCGCAATTCTAAGCCTGGTGGTGGTTCATTTTTGAGCCTAGCTTTCGTACACCCTTCTGTGATTGTGAATTCTTTACCTATGTCTGAGTCCCTTTTTTCAACTTTTCACTTACGAAGTGTGATTTAATTTGGGATTTCAGGCATCGATAAGCTAACTTTTTTTAATGATGTCAAAAATCAGTAAAAAACGTATCATTTTCGGTCAATCCTGGTTAAAAGAGCGTAATTTTTGTCATTTTTCGTTCATTTTCGGCCATTTTCAAGAATTCTGTAAAATCGCTATATCTTATTACAAAATAAGGAGTTAAAACATTTTAAGCAAAATTTCAATTTTAATCTGAAACAAGAATAAATTTTTCTACAAATTTTCTTGACTCAAAGAAAAATAACCATAAAATTACATTGTGATTGTGAACACAAATTCAAAGTTAAGGGTAAAATAATAATAAAGTGAACTATGCCTTATCGCAAGATACCAGACGAAACTATAAGGCGGCTGCCTATTTATCTAAGGGACCTGACAGGCTTTCTTAAGCAGGGCTATAAGAACATATCCAGCAAGGAGTTATCAGGTCATTTGGGAGTTAATCCCTGGCAGATAAGAAAGGACCTTTCGAATTTCGGGGCGTTTGGCACCTGCGGGGTGGGCTATGATGTTGAAAAGTTAATAAGACAAATAAAGAAAATACTAAAACTCGATACTATTCGCAAAGCCGCACTCGTCGGTGTCGGTAATTTAGGTTCGGCTGTTCTTGCCTATCCGGGTTTTGCGCTCTACGGTTTTGAAATTGCGGCTGCTTTCGACAATGACTCAAAAAAAATCGGTAAAGTAATCAATAAGATAACAGTTCAGGATGTTTCAAAAATACCCAGTCTGAAAAACAAGGACATAAGAATAGGTATCATAACTGTCCCCCGGCAGGCGAGTCAGATTACCGCAGATGCTCTTGTAAACGCAGGTGTTACAGGGATTTTGAACTTTTCGCCCTGCCGGATTAAGGTGCCGAAAAAAGTCAAGGTGATAACAATCAATATAGCCCTGGACCTCGCACGGCTGCCCTACTATATGCCGACAAGGTAAGAATATATAAAAACAGAAGCAAAAAAGAGTGGCAAAAATCAAGGGAATATGTTTTTATTTAAGGTTTTAATAACATAAGAAAGTCAATGACCGCTAAACCAAAACAGAGATAGCAATGAAAACAGCTTTTACAAGAGAGTTGAAACCGTTTCTGGATGCCGTTAATTCGCAGATGCAGCTTTATGTCCCCAAAAAAAGCGGGGAATACTATGTATTTATAAAATATAATCCCGAATCGGAGCAGCAAACAGAATTTAATAACATACGCAGCTGTATGCCGATAAAAGATTTTCTTTTTCCGTTTCGCGAGCTTGCGGCAGTTTATCCCGAGCCTGTGGAGCCGCCGCAGGTAAAGGAATTCGCCGTTTTCGGGCTTAAGGACTGCGATTTGCGTTCGCTCGAAGCACTCGATAAAGTCTTTATCGAAGAGTCGGAATTTATCGACCCCTACTATAAAGCAAGACGGGGGAAGATGCTCATCATATCAGGTGACTGTTTCGAGCCGAGGCCGAGCTGCTGCTGCACACTCTTCGAGGGAAAGCCTTATGCGGATAAAGGTTTCGATTTGAACCTTTCGAAGGTAAAAGACGGCTTTATAGTCGAGGCCGGTTCAGAGAGAGGCGAACGATTTATTAACAAAAACAAGGAATTATTTACCGAAGTTCCCGATGGTGCAATCGACGAGAGAGATGCCATCCGTTCTGAGACGACAGAACAACTGGAAAAACAAAATGCCGAATTCGAGCTGGACAGCCCACCGAATGAGGTGATTGAGAACAATGCGGATTCCGACGTTTTCGACATTGAGTCGCAAAAGTGCGTTGAATGCCAGGCGTGCACAAGGGTCTGCCCGACGTGTCACTGTTTTTATCTTTACGATATAAAGCAGAAAGACTATTTCGCGAAGATGAAGATGATTGACAGCTGTATGCGAATGGCTTATGCCAGGGTCGCGGGCGGCGAGAATCCAAGAAAGGCAGTCGGTGACAGAATCAAGCACCGATTGTTGCACAAGTTTTCGTTTTTCCTTGACAGGTACGGGATTTATATGTGCGTCGGTTGCGGCAGGTGCATCGATGCAGATACACACAAGATGGATATTCGAGAAGTACTTAAAAAACTGAACGAGGAATTAAAAAGCAGGCCAAAGGCCAAAGTTACAAAATGAAACCGACTTTATATCAGCCGATAAACAGTGAAATCATAGATATCATTGATGAATCGCCGACGATAAAGACATTCGTAGTGGTGCCGGAAGAGGAATTCACTTTCGCAACGGGCCAGTTCGTACAGCTTACACTTCCCGGCGAAGGCGAAGCCCCGTTTACGCCTTCGTCATCACCGTCACTGAAAGAGAAAATGGATATAACGATTATGAAGGCAGGCAGAGTGACAGGGCTGCTGCACGAGTGCAAAAAAGGACAGAAGGTCGGAATACGCGGGCCTTACGGCAACGGTTACCCTGTTGATGATTTCGTCGGCAAAGAGGTTTATATAGTCGGCGGCGGCGTGGGACTGGCTCCCATCAGGTCGCTTTTTTTAACACTGATAGAAAGGATAAAGGATTTTAAGAAGGTCATATGCAGGTACGGAGCAAGGACGCCGGAGGATTTTATCTATAAAGATGCGATGTTTGACAAATGGATGAAGCTCGACGGCGTGGATATGAAGCTGACCGTTGATAAGGCCGACGGCAAATGGAAGCACAACGAAGGCGTGGTAACAACGATATGTGATAAGAAGGACGTGGACTTAAAGAACGCTGTCGCGGTGATATGCGGGCCTCCAATAATGATGAAGTTTGCCACGCTGAAGATGATAGAGTTCGGCTTTGAGCCTAAAGACATCTATCTTTCGATGGAAAAGAATATGAGCTGCGGGTTCGGCAAGTGCGGGCACTGTATGATAGGCAAATATTATGTGTGCAAGGACGGGCCTGTATTTACATACGAGCAGATAAAAGGATACCCGAATATCTGGGACTGATTTTTAAGGACACAGGAAACAGAATACAGGACACAGGATAATTAATCGCTTTGAGGATAGTTATGGGCAAAAAGCTGGTAATAGATTTAGCAAAGGTAACGACCCAGTCCGAATCGAATGTAAGGTGCTCGTACAAACATCATCCAGACAATAAAGGGATTGATGAACTTTTAGAGAAGATACGATTTGCACTAATATGCCGTCGGTGCGAGCAGGCACCGTGCGTTGCAGCCTGTCCGCGGAACGCGCTCGAGAAGATACCCAAAGAGGGATTGAGAGAAGGCAAGATTCTAAAGAGATATAATATGCTCTGCACCGGCTGCGGCACGTGTGCT
>Ga0315545_1002893_pt1 | contig 15073 bp, 16 predicted proteins | sample SalMarSW160210MG_FD_203096 | JGI IMG/M metagenome (GOLD analysis project Ga0315545, IMG submission 203096) | Salt marsh sediment microbial communities from the Plum Island Ecosystem LTER, Massachusetts, United States - Salt Marsh Sediment SW1602-10 ... | reverse complement strand
AATCCGGAAAAGCCTCCGCCGAAACTGCTTCCTCCTGAACCGAACCCTCCGCCATAGAAACCTCTTCGTGAGACAGCTCCCACAAAGAGAAGCGGAAGGAGAAATCTTCCGCCGCCGAAGAGGACGAGAAATATGAGGATGATAATGAGACGGCTCAATCCTGAGGATATCTGCCGTGTGTATTTTTTGCTCTCCACGATGTAGGACGAGTCTAGGTCAACACCGTATTCTTCTGCAATGATCCCGCTCACTGCCTGGACACCCTTGAGGAAGCCGGTTCCGTACTCTCCGACCCGAAGACTCGGAAGGATTGAGTTATCGATGATTTCACCCGCAAGCCCGTCGGGTATGGTCCCTTCGAGACCGTAGCCGACTTCGATACGGACCCGTCGTTCCTGCATCGCAAGAAGGAGGAGCACTCCGGTGTCTTCTCCCGCCTTTCCGATTCCCCACTCGGATGCAAGTTCCACAGAATACTCCTCGATGCTTCCATAGGGTTCAATGGTTTCAACCGTAACAACTGCTATTTCCGCACCAGTGCTTTCCTGAACAGCTTTGGCAATTCGGTCCATCTGGTTTTTTGATCCCGTGTCGATGACCCCTGCAAAGTCGTTCACGTATCCCGTCGGTTCTGGGAGCTTTTGTGAATAGAGGGGAATCGCGATGAGCAGCGTGATCATAATCAGTGTGGCGATGCGTACTCTCTTCATTTGTTATTCCCCGAAATTCATGGTATCGACGGCGGCGATAAGGTTTCTTAAACTGGAGAGAAGGTCTCCGAGAAGTTCACCTGTATGAAGTTTTTCACCCCTTCTTAAAGCGATGAGCCGCAGGAAGGGGTCTATGTCGATTTTCAGCTCCTTTTGTATCATACGCACGGCTTCTTCAGCGTCCACCGGGATCTTTTTGACCCCTTTCAGGCGGAGCACGCCGCGAAACAGCGCTCCCATCGAACCGTACCAGTTCTTCAGCCACTTCCTGAGGATTCTTTCCTTTCCCCGGGATGCGACGACGGCCTGGCGAAGTGAAGCGACGGCGCCCCTGAGCCGGTCCTCGACCTGGTGGCGAAGGTTTTTCAGGCTGAGTGTAAGCTTTGCTGCGATATCCTTACCGAAAAGTATTTTATTTCGGTCCATCATATCGAGATATTCCATGGGGAACACGTCCGCGGAGTTCACGAACTCTGTTTTCGAGAGAATGAGGGGGGTAATTTTGTACTTTCTCATGAGCCTGTATCCGTCACGGCCAAAGGTTTCTAACTGTCCGGCGTCGGGTTTTTCGAGCAGTATGAGAATGTTCACATCTGACACTCCCCCGACAAAATTTCCTCTTACATAGCTTCCGTAAATGGACACCATAACGAGATTTTCCCCGAAAACCGCTTTCAGCATCTCGAGAAACGTGTTTTCAACGACTGTGTGTATTGTTTTTTCCCCGGCCATTTTTCCTCTCTGCTTTTCCAAACATTTCCTGCTATTCTTTTCATAATGTAATAATCAATCATTCCAATTTCAATACAAAAGGAAATCCGCCGGAATCACCGATACAATCACATGTGAAGAAATTCGCCAAACATGATCAAATGAAACGGTCAAGATAGACGATACAAGAAACCGTATGGTGGCATGAGTACTACGTGCACCTCGAGGAGGCAATAACGGATGCGGAGTCTGCTCTGCCCCCCTTGATCTGTTTTGTCTGAAAAATGAGCTGGAGCAATTCAAGAAATCGCATGGGAGTTACCGGTCTGCGTTTTTCATACTGAAGAGAGCTGAAAGAGCGTTCATCGTGCACTTTAGAGTGGTGTGCGAGGCAGATGAATGGTATAATGAAGGTACAGTGCTGATTCTCACTGTGAGCACACGGAAAATCTCACACAGGAGGGATGCTATGGGAATACGGGGCGCGGATTTTTCAGGAGCCTGGTATCCGGGATCGAAAAGAGAGTGCGTTGCGATGATAGAGCAGTTGAAGAGCAAAGTAACCCTCCCGAAGGTTGAATACAAGGGGATCGGCGGGATCGTTCCCCATGCCGGTTGGTTTTTTTCCGGCAGGACCGCTCTGTCCGTATTCATGAGCATACAGGCGAAAAATGTCCCGGACACGGTTTTTTTGTTCGGGATGCATCTTCCTTCCGATGGCCCGGATTTTCTCTTTGTTGACGACGGAGTGCAGACCCCTCTCGGAGCCGTCATGGTGAACAGGGAGGCGACAGGTGCGCTTTTTTCTTCATTCGACTTCATCAGGGAGGACGCCTCTTCCTATACCAGGGACAACACGATTGAGCTTCAGCTACCGTTTTTAAAATATTTTTTCCCCCACACGACTGTCGTACTTGCGGGAATCTCCCCGGGGAAACGGTCGGTAGAGATCGGAAAGGCTGTTGCGAAGCTTATTGAAGACAAGAAAATGAACGCATGCGTTGTCGGAAGCACGGATCTTACACATTATGGACCGAACTATGGATTCACACCGGAGGGAACAGGCACAGAGAGCGTGGAGTGGGTAAAGCAGACAAATGACCGGGCTATGATCGATGCCTTTCTCAGCGTCGAGCCGAATGAGGTGACGAAGAGAGCGGCGAAAATGCGAAACGCCTGCTGCCCGGGGAGTGCAGCAGCGGCAGTCGCTGCTGTACGCGCGCTTGGGGCTGAAAGAGGGGTACTTGTCGAGTACACGACAAGCTACGACATTCACCCGGATTCCAGTTTCGTGGGCTATGCGGGAGTCGTGTATTGAGCTTATTGTTCTGTGCGCACCCTGAATGAATCGCGTATTCATCTTTATTCAACAGGAACTGAGCTCACTGCAAGCCTGACCCTTTCAGGGTAATTCCTTCGTATGTTTTCCAACCCCATGTATAGTGTGGAAAGAATAATGTTGAAAATATCCCTGTGCTCCTGCGTCGCAGTTTCCTTCACCCGGATGAGCATCTCCCCTTCACTCATTTTCGAGATGATGTCTTCTTTTCCATAGTGAAGAAGCCCGAAGAGGGCAGTCTGTGCGAGTGCGGAAACCGCGGAACAGACGATATCTTCACCCTTTGCACCACCGCCGTGCCCGGAAATTCTCACCTCAGTTATGCACTGCGCTGTTTTTTGCAGGTGAATTGTGATCAAAGTGGTTGCCCATACAGCGTATATGTGAATAATATAATTGAAGTATTCGGGACAGCGACATCAATTATTTCTGACGAGTGCCATGGCTTACAAGTTTTCCGTTCTTTCCGTGTTCGCGCTCTCCTATATCGGCATCATACTCTTCACAAAGAAAAAAACCCTGTGTGCGGGAACAGGTGCTTTTATGATTCTCGTTCTCACCGCGCTCATGGATGCCGGATCCCCAACTGATTTTGCGCGCTTCGTGGCAGAGTCGGTCAACTGGAATGTGCTCGGTATATTCATCGGCACTCTTGTCATTGCGGAGGCGTTCATCGAGTCACGGGTCCCTGCGCTTATCGCACACTCCCTCGTTTCCAGATCGAGAAATGTGGGGACTGCGATTCTCCTCATCTGTTTAATGGCGAGTTTATTATCCGCCTTTGTGGAGAATGTTGCAACGGTTTTAATCGTTGCACCCATTGCACTCGAAATTGCCAAAAAACAGCGCATCTCTCCTGTGCCGTTTCTTATCGGGCTTGCGGTTTCATCAAATCTCCAGGGAACCGCAACACTCATCGGCGATCCTCCGAGCATGATCCTCGCAGGGTACATGAAGCTCAACTTCAACCAGTTTTTCATTCTCGACGAAAAACTCGGTATTTTCTTCGCGGTGCAGGTCGGTGCAGTGGTCTCGTTTTTCATTCTCTGGTTTTTCTTCAGGCAGTATAAGAATCCCGTTTATTCCCACGAACAGGAGAAGGTCACAAGCTGGTTCCCAACCGCGCTCATCCTCCTGATGGTCGTCCTTCTGGCATGTTCTTCGCTGATCGACCCGAATTTTACCTATCTCGGCGGCGTGGTGTGCGTGGTGCTGGGAGGGGTCGCGGGGGCATGGTTCGTGCGGACACAAAATCTCAACCGCAGGGAGATGTTGCGGAAGATTGATTTCGATACGCTTCTTTTTCTTGCTTCCATATTCATTCTCGTGGGAAGCCTGCTGAGAGCCGGTGTGATGAAGGACATCGCCCGACTCGTGCTCACCTATGTGAGCAAAGACCTGTTTCCCCTCTACCTGTTCATCGTGTGGTTTTCTGTGATCATCTCGGCATTTGTGGACAATGTTCCTTATATCACCGCGATGATTCCGGTTGCACAGATTCTCTCGTCCGAAATAGGCGCTTCTCCATATCTCCTTGTGTTCGGCCTTCTCATCGGCTCCTGTCTTGGGGGAAATGTTACTCATGTCGGGGCATCCGCAAACGTGGTGGCTGTTTCCATTTTGAAAAAACACGGGTACACCATCGGTATCAGAGAGTTTGGCAGGATCGGTCTTCCTTTTACGATAGGCGCAACCGCCGCAAGCTCATTTTTTGTCTGGCTATTATGGAAATAATTGGTTGAATAATTTTTTCATTCTCACTATTATGGAACATCTGAATATGCAGCGTCAGGATGGCAGGATAAAATACCCTTAGCAGGAGCTCTCCAAATGAATATTTTCACCTTCAGGGGTGGTGTTCATCCTCCGGAAGAAAAAGAACTCTGCAAAGACGTGCCCATACGGGAGGCTGAGGTTCCGGAAACCATCGTGGTTCCACTTGCGCAGCATATCGGGGCTCCCTGTGAGCCTGCCGTATCCCGGGGAGACAACGTGAAACCGGGGCAGGTCCTGGGGAAAGCACGCGGTTTTGTCTCTGTACCGGTGCATTCGCCTGTTTCGGGGAAGGTGAAAAGTATAGAAAAAGCGCTCCATCCGCTCGGACAGAACGTTCTTTCAGTGATCGTTCAAAAAGACGGAGGGGGCGAATCTGAATACATGGATCCCATGGGGTCCGATGTGGAATGTCTTGATCCAAAGGACATTCTTGGACGGGTGCTGGACGGCGGGATCGTCGGGCTCGGAGGTGCGACGTTTCCGGCGCATGTGAAGTTGTCACCGCCAAAGGGAAAACCGATCGATACGCTTATAATCAACGGATGCGAATGCGAACCCTATCTCGCTGCAGATTACCGCCTCATGCTGGAGCGCACCGGGGACCTCATTCTGGGGGCGAAGATGATCGGAAGGGTCCTCGGCGTGGAAAAGATCATTTTTGCGGTGGAAACAAATAAACAGGATGCGGCAGCTGCCATCAGTGACGCGCTGAGCGGCAATACGGATTGCATGCTCACACAGACAAAGTACCCCCAAGGTGCTGAAAAGATGCTCATCAAGGCGATTTTGAGCAGAGAGGTGCCGAGCGGCGGGCTTCCAATGGATGTTGGGGTCGTGGTCTCAAATGTGGGTACAGCGGTTGCCATATGCGAAGCGGTCAGGGATGGGAAGCCGCTTGTTGAGCGGGTGGTGTCGGTCACCGGCAAAGGGGTGAAGTCGCCGGCGAACTTCATGGCAAAGATCGGTACTCCCATCAGTGCGCTCATCGAACAGGCGGGGGGCACCGACGGGCAGCCCGGGAAGGTGATCATGGGCGGTCCAATGATGGGAATTGCACAGAGCTCGCTCGATGTCCCGGTCATAAAAGGCATGTCGGGGCTTGTTGTTCTCCCGCGAGAACCGTACATGTTGCAGACGCACGGACCGTGCATCAAGTGCTCACTCTGCGTGCAGGCCTGCCCAACGTCGCTTTTGCCCTCCACGCTTTCGATAATCGCCGAAGCTGAGAAATGGGAGCTTGCGGAAAAATACGGTGTAAATGACTGCATAGAATGCGGAAGCTGCGCGTACGTGTGCCCCAGCAAGCGGCCCATTGTGCAGCTTATCAAGACTGCGAAACAGAAATTGCGAGAGATCAAGGCGAGGGAGAAAAAGTAGCATGGAAAACGAGAAAAACAAGCTCATTCTTTCCACGTCCCCACATATAAAGAGCGATGAGTCTGTGCCCAGGATCATGCTCAGTGTAATCATAACCCTTCTTCCAGCAGCTGCGTTCAGCGTATACCAGTTCGGCTGGTATGTGCTGCTCCTCTACGCGGTTTCGGTTGCGACGTGCCTTTTGTCGGAATACATCGTCGTACGGCTGCGGAAGAGACCCTTCACGCTTACCGATTACAGCGCCGCACTCACCGGTATTCTGCTGGTCATGGTGCTTCCGCCCAAATTTCCGGTCTACGGTGTCATACTCGGGGCGGTCGTGTCCATTGTCATTGGAAAACAGATATTCGGGGGACTCGGATACAACATCTTCAATCCAGCGCTTGTGGGGCGAGCTTTTCTTGCGGCAACATATCCTGTTTTCATATCGAGCTACATAGCTCCCCGGGTTTCTTCACTGGCGCTGGCCGCGGCACCTGCCGTGGATGCGCTGAGCACTGCGACACCGCTCGCGCTCATGAAATTCGACGCTGTTTCCACCCCCATCGGATTGCTCTTTTTCGGGACCATCGGTGGTTCTATCGGGGAGACCTGTTCATTTCTCCTGATTCTCGGCAGCATCTACCTCTTCATCAAGAAGTATATAAAATGGAGGACTTCGGCCTCCATATTCATCACGGTATTCATCCTCGCTCAGACCCTCCATTTTATCAATCCGGCCCGGTTCACCGGCGGGCTGTTCCACCTTTTCGCAGGGGGGTTGATGCTAGGCGGACTCTACATGGCGACCGACATGGTCACGTCTCCACTGACGAAAAAGGGGTGCGTCATATTCGGTGCCGGGATCGGCGCACTCGTGGTCCTGATACGGAACTTTGGCGGGCTCCCGGAAGGAGTGATGTATGCAATACTTTTCATGAATGCCTGGGTCCCGATGATAAACAGGGGGACCAGGCCGAGAATATTCGGGACAGGGGCTCAGCATGAATAACCGAGTGAAAATGGTGCTTATTCTTACCCTCTTTGCCTGCGTATCGGGGGGGATCCTCTCTCTCGTTTACATGTTCGCAAACCCTCTCATCGAGGCGAACATGCTCGAGGAGCAGAGAAGCTCGATCTTTATCGTGGTTCCGGGGGCGGAGAGTTATGAAGAGAAATCCGCCGGCGGTATCACGTATTTCGAGTGCAAGGACTCATCGGAGGGAGTCGCGGGAATCGCGCTTCCCGCACAGGGAAACGGATATCAGGGTGTGATCAAGCTGATGGTGGGTCTCACTGTTGACCTCGAAAGGATAACCGGTATAAAAGTACTCGAGCAGGTCGAGACTCCGGGACTCGGGGGGAGAATTGGGGAAGAAGCGTTTCAGAATCAGTTCAATGATATCTCCGTGGAACCTGAAGTGGAATACGTAAAAAACCAGGAGCCCGAAAAGGACAACCAGATACGCGCCGTTACCGGGGCGACGATTTCTTCCCGTTCGGTGGTTGCAATCATCAACAGGGCGATCAGCGAGTTCTCGGAGGAGATGTAGCAGATTGAACCGGATTGAGAATTCACATACAAGGGGGAATCCGATCTATGGGGTCGACAGAAAACCTAGGTGATCACACATCGATGAGGAGCGGACCCGAATTCATAAAAGGATTCTGGAAGGAAAACCCCACTCTGGTGATGCTGCTCGGAATGTGTCCGACGCTCGCGGTCACCACGTCCGCAATAAACGGCCTCACCATGGGACTGGCGGTCGTGTTCGTATTGACGGGATCGAGCTTTATCGTCTCACTTGTACGCGGCATCGTTCCAAAACAGGTGCGTATCCCCACTTTTATTGTAATCATTGCAACTTTTGTCACAATGGTCGATATTTTTTTGAAAGCCTTTCTTCTCGACCTGAGCAAAGCGCTGGGGCCGTTTATTCCCCTTATCGTCGTCAACTGCATTATTCTGGGAAGGGCTGAAGCGTTTGCTTCAAAGAATACGGCATTGATGTCGCTCCTCGATGCTCTAGGGGTAAGCTTAGGGTTTACCGCCACACTTGTGATTCTGGGTGGAGTCAGAGAAGTGCTCGGGATGAGAACCTTTTTCGGAATGAAGGTGCTCTCAGAAGGCTTTGAACCGTGGATCATTATGCTTCTCCCCCCCGGGGCGTTTATCACGCTCGGTTTTATGCTCGGTGCGAAAAACCTTATCGACAAAAAGAGAAAGGAAAGAAAAGAGCATTAAGTTCGCACGGTCCTTTCCATAACTGGAGGTCATCGGTGGAAGTAATACTGATTTTCGTATCCGCTGTTCTCGTGAATAATTTTGTGCTGGCCTATTTTCTCGGAATTTGCCCCTTTCTCGGGGTATCCGAAAAAATCGAATCCGCAGTGAGCATGGGTTTTGCAGTTACCTTTGTTCTTACCCTGTCGTCTGCGATTACATGGCTCATCAACCACTACATATTGATCGCCTTCAATGTTCCCTTTCTCGAATATGTGTCCTTCATCATCGTCATTGCCGCACTGGTCCAGTTCGTTGAGATGTTCATCAGAAAGACATCGAAAACCCTTTACGATGCGCTCGGGATCTATCTTCCTCTCATCACCACAAACTGTGCAATTTTGGGCCTCGCGCTCTTTGGCGCACTCCGTGAGTACTCGTTCATACAGAACATCGTGTTCGGAATCGGGGCTGGGATCGGGTTTACGCTTGCGCTCGTCATCATGGCGGGAATACGGGAGGATCTAGAACTTGCCGATGTTCCCGAGCCTCTGAAGGGTGCGGCCATCACCCTGATCATCGCGGGCCTGCTCGCTCTTGCGTTTATGGGGTTTGCAGGTCTTATCTCCGCATAGGGGAGAAGCATCCTTATGAATCATTGATTGAAGGGAGTGCATATGGGATTCAGTATCGTGTTGATTTCACTTGTGAGCATGGGAGGTATGGGTCTTGTACTCGCTTTGATGCTCGCCGTTGCCGATAAGAAACTTGCTGTCAAGGAAGACCCGAGGGTTGAGAAGGCGATCGAACTGCTGCCGGGAGTAAACTGCGGTGCCTGCGGGTTTGCGGGGTGTGCTGCGTATGCGGCGGCTCTCGTGGAAGGGAAGGTGTCGCCGAACGGATGCAAACCGGGAGGTGCGGAAGTCGCAAAAAAGCTCGTCACCCTTCTCGGGCTCGAAGAAACGGAGGCAGTCACACCGAAAGTGGCACGTGTGTTGTGCAGTGGGGGGATCAAGGAGGCGGTCTTTGACAAGGTGTACACAGGTATCAGAACGTGCGCAGCAGCCCATCTCGTCGGCGGAGAGAAAGCCTGCCTGTATTCGTGTATCGGGTTCGGGGATTGCTGCGAAGTGTGCCGTTTCGACGCGATTCACATGGGAGAAAACGGCCTTCCTGTAGTGGATGTGGGAAAATGCACTGGATGCGGCGAGTGTTCGAGAGTCTGTCCGAGAAACATCATCGAACTGACCGACTACGACGAAGTCGTACACGTGTACTGTAGGTCCAGAGACAAAGGGGCGGTCACGAAAAAGAACTGCAGTGCAGGATGCATCGCCTGCAAGCTCTGCGAAAAAGATGACGACTCGGGATCCGTCACTGTGACGGAAAACCTTTCGGTAATCGATCATGGGATAAACAAGGCCCCTGTCGGGGCGACTGTGCGCTGTCCCACGAAAGTGATCAGGGTATCGGACCCCGCCCCGGGTTACGAGGAGTACTTCAAGGAGAAAGTTCGTGAGGCGGAGGAAAAGCCCTCCGCCGCAGCTGCGAGTAAACGAAAGAAAGAATAGCCATGTTCATAAAAGGTGTCAGCGGTGAAGAAGGTGAAGTTGTTTCCGTTCAGGGGGACACCGCAACGGTAAAGATAGCTGCAAACAAGTCCTGTGAGAAATGCGGTATCTGCAGGAGAGTTTCATCTTCAGAAATGGTCGTGGACGCATACACACACAGACCTGTGCACAAGGGTGAACGGGTGGTTGTTGCCATCAAGCCGGGAACAATCGTGAAATCGGCGGCCATACTGTATATATTTCCGCTCATCGCGCTCATCGTCGGGTATTATATCGGTAAGTATGCTGCTTCTGCGCTTGCCCTCCCTGTAAAGGGAGAGCTGTTTCCAGCCTCTCTCTCCTTTCTCTTTCTCTTCCTCAGCTTCATTCCCATACGTCTCTATGACAGAAAAAAGAGAAATGACAGCAAGTTTCGTGTCTACATTACCAATCAAAATCCGCTGTAGGCCAACCTGCGGGTCTCCGATGAATATAAATAAGTGGTTGATCCTTTTTTATGGTATTACATTATGCCTGTCTCTACTGTGAATCCGGGATGAGAGCTCTCTATGAACAAGGTAAAAAAAATTGGGATAATTTGTGCTGCGGTTTTTGCATCCATTGTTCTGTTTTTTTTCTTTGTTCTCTACAGTTTCCCTTACGGTTCGGTGATCAAGCGTCTGGATTTCTATCTGGCGAGCAACTATTCGATGAATATCAGCGTTTTGAAGCTTCGCTACAGGTTTCCCATGAGCTTCGTGTTTGAAGAAGTGCTGCTCACAGGCGAAGACGGGTCTCTGACGCTTACGATCGATCATGCTGTCCTCTACATGAAAAAGATCCTGTTTCCAAGAGTGAAGACCGTTGGTTTCACCTGTACAGGGGTCAGATTTCAGAACAGAAATGTAGAAATCTCACGAGCCCTCGTCACCGCCGAGTGCGGTGTGAAAATGAAAGACATGCTTCGAGAGTTTGACCTCCAGGCACTCGCATGGGTTGATCTGAAAGCCGAGGCCATACGTGTTGAAAGGCTTTTTCTGGCTGGTTTTGAGTTCACCTCTTTCAAAATTCCGATTGCTGACCTTTCTTTTACTAATGTCGGCGAGAGGTACGCGGTCGAAAGGGGAGTGATAAAGAGCGAACTTTTCAGCTCTGAAATCATTGGAAGCTTCGGCCTGCAGGAGGTGGATGGAACCGTCACTCTCACATTGAACAATGAATTTTTTCGTCAATACGCACAGTTGAAGGGAGTCGTGGACTCTGTTGCGAGAGACGGAGTGCTCACGCTCACACTCAAGGGAAACATCAGAAATCCAAGGATCGCATTCTCTTAATTGGAGTTCGCTTCAGTTTGGAAAGGCATAAAATCCTCATCGTTGACGACAATCCCGACATGATCTACCTCATCAAAAAACGGTTCGAGAAGGAGGCGTACAGTTTCATCGAGGCTTATGATGGAGAGGAGGGAATTCTCAAAGCACGAAAGGAGAAACCGGATCTCATACTTCTGGATCTGAAGATGCCGAAAAAATACGGAATGGATGTCCTGAGAGAAATGAAGGAGGACTACGAGCTCAGGGAAATCCCGGTTATTGTTTTGACGGTGGTGGACGATGAACGTCAGAAGATCTCCGCCCTGGAGATCGGGGCCAACGACTTTCTCCTCAAACCGCCGGAACCTGCGGAGCTGAGAGCACGTGTGAACACCCAGCTCGAACTGCTCAAGGCCACGAGAATATTTAAAAAATATTCCCTCCATCTGGAAAATATCGTGAGCAAAAAAATGAGAGAGCTCAAAGATTACACAAATCAGCTCGAGAAAAGGGTTGAAGAAAAAGTGGGAGTGATCAGAGCCCAGAACGAAGAGCTGCTGATAAGCCTCAATTCAGCACGGAAGGTACAAAAGAGCCTCCTTCCAGCAGAGACGTACGCCGTAAAAGACGTAGAGTTCAATTCATTCTATTATCCCTGTGATGCGGTCGGCGGAGACATTTATGACATTTTCAGGATTGATGAGGACAAAGTCGGCATTTTTATTGCTGATGTTTCAGGGCACGGGCTCCCATCCGCAATGATTACAATATTTTTAAAAGGAGAAATATCCCATCATGCCAAGCGGGTGCCTGGAGGCGGAAATTACATCATCGTAACTCCCGCAGAAGTTCTTCGGAATATGAATAAAAGCTTCATTGAAAATAACATCGGAGAGGGCAGATATTTTGTCACCATGGTGTACGGCGTGTACTCTCTCGGGGAAAAAATTCTCACGCTTTCAGTGGCAGGCCATCACGCCCTCCCGGTGATAGAGAGAAAAACAGGGAAAACCGAAACAGTCGAGATGCGTGGATTTCCGATCGGATGGTTCGAGGATGTCGGAGAGTACGATGAAAAGCGTATCCAGCTCTTTTCCGGGGATACGGTTTTTTTCTATACGGATGGAGTATTTGAAGTGCTTGAAGAAAAGGGGAAAAACGTACCTCATACAGATTTGACAGTCCCCATCATGGAACTCCTGAAACACGGAAATCCGATTGGAGCACTGAAGAAGAGGATGAAAAAAAACGAAGAGCACGACAAAATGCCAAACGATGACGTCACATTCCTGCTTATGAAAATCAGCTGACAGTCAGGGGCACGCACATTGTCCAGAGAATACGTCGCACAGTCCGAACGAATTGTCATTAAAATCGGGACAAATGTCCTGACTGAACGTGACAACAGAATCTCGACTTCAATCATGGAATCCATTGTTCAGCAGATATCAGGCATATATGACGGGAAGAGAAATTTTATAATCGTGAGCTCAGGGGCGATTGCACTCGGTTTGCGCAGATTAGGGATAGAGACAAGACCGAGCGAGCTCAATCTGCTTCAGGCAGCAGCTTCGGTTGGGCAGAGCAGTCTCATGCATGCTTACGAGGAACTGTTTCACAAAAGCGGTCTGGAGACGGCTCAGATTCTCCTCACCTATGATGATGTCCATCAAAGAAGGAGATACCTCAACGTTCGGAATACGATCTTTACGCTCTGGAGTTACGGTTCGATTCCTGTGGTAAACGAAAACGATACAGTTGCATTCGAAGAGATCAGGTTCGGTGACAACGACCTTCTCGCAGCTCACCTCTCAATAATGATCGATGCGGATCTGCTTCTGATACTCACGGATATCGACGGTGTGTATGACAGAAACCCCAAACAGAATCAGGGGGCGCGCATATTGAAGACGATTCCGCAGATCACGCACACTGTTCTGAACAGTGCCAGGGGAAAGGGGTCGCTGTTTTCCTCGGGAGGGATGGAGTCAAAGCTCTATGCGGCGAGGACAGCCACAAAGGGGGGGGTGGGGGTCATTATCGGAAATGGAAAGACGGTTGATCTCAAAAAGATCATTACCGGTGAAGAGATCGGCAGTTACTGTCCGCCGTCCACAAAACGAATCAAAGGGAGAAAAAAATGGATTGCGTTCAATTCGAAGATTGAAGGAAGTGTGTACATCGACCGGGGCGGTGAAAAGGCGATTGTGGAGGAAAAAAAGTCACTTCTTCCGGTTGGGGTTTTATCGGTGAAAGGCGACTTTGGTGTCGGGGGAAACATCTCCATACGAAATGAGGGGGATGAAGAAATTGCACGGGGCCTGTCCAACTTTTCGAGCGAGGAACTGAACCGTATAAAGGGGATGAGAACAAAAATGATTCCCGCAACTCTCGGTGTTGCCACATATTTTGAAGAAGTTGTTCACCGCGACAACATGGTAATACTTATCAATATGTGAGGTGAGTGCATGGATATTCAGACCTATATCAAAGATATGGCAAGAAAGGCAAAGAGTGCTTCAGTAGTGCTCAGGGGGAAACGCGCTGAGGAAAAAAACAGTGCGCTTCAAAGGATTGCAGACCTCATACAGATGAGACAGGAATCAGTAATCGAAGCCAACCGGCACGACCTCGTGCAGGGAAAAAATTCAGGTCTCTCCGCGGCGTTTCTCGACAGACTCGAACTCAGCCGGAGCCGTGTTGACGGGATGGTGCAGTCTTTGAAGGAGATCGCTGCCTTTGAAGACCCGGTCGGGCAGGTTGCAGGCGTAAGGCGCCCTCAGGGATTTATACTGGAAAAAGTGAGAATCCCCATCGGTGTTGTTGCAATGATCTATGAGTCCAGACCGAACGTCACGGTCGAAGCCGCAGCGCTGTGTCTGAAATCCGGCAACTCTGTGATTCTCCGGGGCGGCAGTGACGCACTGGAAAGCAACAGGGCGCTCACTGCGCTCATAAGGGAGGGCCTTGAGGATACGGGAGTCCCGTCGGATGCGGTACAGCTGGTCGAAAGGCGTGAGCATGAGGGAGTAACCTGGCTCGTGAAACAGGCGGAGTATGTGGATCTTGTGATTCCCCGCGGCGGTGAGTCTTTGATAAGGACAGTTGCCGAACAGGCAACGGTTCCTGTAATCAAGCACTACAAGGGGGTGTGCCACCTTTACATCGATGAGAAATGCGATACCGAAATGGCGCTGTCCGTGGTACACAACGCAAAAGTGCAGAGGCCCGGCACCTGTAATGCACTTGAAACCCTGCTCGTACACCAAAAGATAAGCGCACAGTTCTTACCGCGGCTCCGGCAAAAGCTCGAGAATGTAAGGATGAAAGGGTGTGAACGGACAAAAAAAATACTCAAAAATATCGAGCATGCAACGGAGCAGGACTTTTACACGGAATATTTAGACCTTGTCATGAATGTGCGGATAGTTGATTCCATCGAGGAAGCGATTGCCCATATTGAAAGGTACGGAAGCAACCACACGGATGGAATTATATCGGAGGATACCAGGCACATACAGCAATTCGTAGATATGATAGATTCAGCCGTTGTCACAGTGAATGCATCAACAAGGTTGAGTGACGGCGGTGTGTTCGGTCTTGGAGCAGAGATCGGCATCAGTACGGACAAGCTTCATGCCAGGGGGCCGATGGGCCTCGGAGAACTCACGAGCTACAAATGGGTTGTGCGTGGAAACGGGAATCTTCGTACATAGCAGCGTTGGGCGAAAAAGCACGCAGGCACACCTGATCAGAGCGCGTTGAACAGCTCTTCCTTGACTGCCTTTCTTTTTCCCTTTTTTCAGTTCTTCAACCCGGCTCAGGCTCTCGTACTGAACAGAGAGAGTGTAAAACTCCGCATCTTTGCGTTTCCCCAGACTCAGCGTAATAGCGGTGGATTCGGTATTCCAATATGCGGTGAGCCGTATTTCTCCTGCGCGAAGGGATTCCATTATCTTTTTTTTGGACGGGAGGACGAGAAGAAAAAGCGGCCCGTACTCCTCTTTTTTATCCTCGCTCAGCTCTTTTTTCGAAGAATTCAGTGTAATCTATTTACAGGCACGATTCCAGAGAACTCGTTTTCATTTTTCAAT
>Ga0315545_1002890_pt1 | contig 15082 bp, 14 predicted proteins | sample SalMarSW160210MG_FD_203096 | JGI IMG/M metagenome (GOLD analysis project Ga0315545, IMG submission 203096) | Salt marsh sediment microbial communities from the Plum Island Ecosystem LTER, Massachusetts, United States - Salt Marsh Sediment SW1602-10 ... | reverse complement strand
AAAACAGGTTTGAAGGACATCCCATTCGATGGTTCCATCCTTCCTCCCCATTTTCTGCACACCGAGTACTGCTCGTGGGAGATGCCGCGGGCATCGATCCCCTGTGGGGCGAGGGGATTTCTTTTTCCCTGGGCTACGGTCAGATTGCCGCGAGCGCGATAGTGCAGGCGTTTGAGAACAACGATTTTTCTTTTTCGTTGTACAAGCAGCAGGTTCTGGAGCATGAGATGGGAAAGACCTTGATCAATCGCCTCCAATTGGCGGACAGGCTCTATCGTTCCCCGGTTCCTGATAACATGACCGGATTATTCCTGTCAGTACTTTCTCAGAGATAGGAAAGAGGAGCGTCGCGTGCACGTGCGTGGTATAGCGCATCATGGGTAAGGTGGTTTTGCTTGATGAACTCTCTTGAGATGCAATCACTGGCTGTATTATCGGGTTTAACCCCCCTCTCCGATTCTAGAGAAGAACTCATCCGGTTTATGTCTCTTAAAAGGGATAGGGATATCTTGATCGAAAGAGCACAGCGGGAGGGCGTGGCTTCCTTCCTTTATAAAAACCTCAAGGCATGCGGTCTTCTTGAGAGCCTGAGCCCCAGCCAGAGGGAAAGGCTTGAGACATTTTATTTTCAGACGCTCCGTTTGAATCTCAGGCTGATTCGTGACCTCAAGCAGATCCTGGTCGCGGTGAATCAAAAGGGGATTCGGGTCGTGCTTCTCCAGGGCATCATTCTCCTTGCACAGCTTTACAGCGACATCGGGCTGAGGCCGTTGGGCGATATCGATCTCTGGGTTCTGCAGGAGGACTATCAGCTTCTCATAGGAGTGCTGGAATCATTGGGTTACGAGCGGCATCCTCTCTATCCCAACACCTTGAGGAGGGGATTAACGGTCCTTGACCTTCACACCCATCTCATGGGTGCTGATCGAATCAGGACCAGAGCCCTGCTTCTCTCCAAAGATCAGGGCGATATTTTCAAGGATACGCAGGTGATAAGCTTTGATGGCAGTGAGGCCCGCTGCTTAAACAAATACGACCAGGTCTTTTACTTGAGCCTCCACGCCTTTAAACATAATCTGGACAGATTGCTATGGCTGGTGGATATCAAGGCCTTGCTCGCAAATTGGGGCAAATCCGATTGGGAGGCAGGTTGGAGACGCGCAGAGGAATTGGGCCAGAGGAAAGCCCTATTCTCTATCGTGTTTCTCCTCACGCGCCTGTTCGATTTTCAGATCCCCATCAAGGCCCGGGACTTTATGGGAGAGATGAGGCTCAATTTCCTTGAAAAGCACCTTCTCAGGAAAAGGATACGGGGACATTCGCTCCCTCAATGGGCGCCGCTCGTTCTTTTTTCCCCTGAAAAGGGGATGCGGAGGCGTTTGATGTTCACCCATGAGACCTTGTTCCCCAGGCCTGAGATATTGAGGCAGGTCTTTGAGCACTCTCCCGGGCGTAAGGCCTGGCATCTCTATGCTCTGAGGGTTCTTCAGCTCGTGAGAATGGCAAGGATGTCCCTCAAGGTGAGATTTCTTTCATGAATAACTTTGACAAATTCGTAAAAAGTCCCATCTCCCCTCCCCTTGTGGGAGGGGATGAAGGAGAGGGGGATTACCCTCACCCTCTCCCATCAAGGGAGAGGGATTTTTTCGACTTATTACGAAACCATCGACTTTGAAGCGAAGCGTTGAAGTTATGTGCTAATGTTTAAATGCCCTCTGGCCGGTGAGTGCCATGGTAACCCGGGGTCTGGCCTCGTTACAGGCCTGAATCGATTCGAAGTCCCTCAGCGATCCACCCGGATGGACGATTGCCCGAATGCCCTCTTTGATGGCCACATCCACGCCGTCCCTAAAGGGAAAGAATGCATCCGATACCATGGTTGCCCCAACGAGCCCACCATGTGCCTCGGCAGTGGCTTTGTCGATCTCCTCTTTGAGCGCGGCATCCCTGGCTCCATTTTCTACCTCGGATTCCAACTGCTTATAGGGAATGCCGTATTTCTTAAAACAGAGGGCATCAGCGTACTTGGTGTAGGCCTTGAAGATAGCTATCTCCGCAACGCCCACCCTGTCCTGTTCACCCGTACCGATCCCCACGGTAACCCCATCTTTCACGTAGATGACGGAGTTTGAGGTAATCCCCTGTTCCACCTGCCAGCCGAAGAGCATGTCCGCGTATTCCTCTTCAGTGGGCGCTCGTTCTATGGTATAGGTCTTTCCCTTGTATTCGGCAGTGGCCGGCTTAAAATCAGCCGGTGTTTTGATCAGATTGATGGGCGACTGCTGAACGATTATCCCCCCATCGATGAGGCTTTTAAACTCCACGAAGCGTTTCTCCGTGTACTCCGCCAGCCTATCGATTTTGTCAATTCTGATGATCCTGAGGTTTGTACTCTTTGTAAGGATGGGAACGGTGCCCTCCTCGAATTCCGGCGCTGCCACTACCTCGAGATAGTTCTCGCTCACGAGCCGGGCCGTCTCCGTATCGATAGGCCTGTTGAAGACCGCACAACCGCCGAATGCCGCTATCCTATCGGCCATGTTTGCCTTTTCATAGGCATCGGCAATGTTCGACCCATAAGCCACACCACAGGGGTTATTGTGCTTTACGATGACCACGGCCGGCCCTATGGCGAGGTATTTCAGGACATTGAGGGCATTGTCTATGTCGGTGAGATTGATCTTTCCGGGGTGCTTGCCGCTTTGAATCAAATCCTCTTCGGTAATGGCTGATACCAGCCCTTTTCCGGGCTCGATAAATTGGCATCCGCCGAGGGCGAGGTTTCCGCCCACCAGCTCGTAGAGGGCTGCCTCCTGGCCCGGATTCTCTCCGTACCTGAGGCCTTTCTCGATCAGGTCCCCGGTGCTCTCATCAGTGAGCTTCCAGGCCCTCTTCTTGTAGAGGAGTGTTTGATCTCCGAAACTCATGGTGATCCGGGGAGGAAAGTGGTCATCCATCACCGTTTTATACATCTTTTTTAATTCATCAGACATGTCTTACTCCTTTAACCAATAGTGACTACTCACGTAGTCAGCCTGAAGCTGTTTAGCCTGAAGGCTTAAAATGGTCAGAGGAGCACTATTGCCGCACTTTGTTGAAGAAACAGCAGCTTGTCGCAGCTAACATGGCTTCAAAATGCGCCGTATCCCCGTTATTTCCTAACAGTCTTCAGCCTAAAACCTATCTACCTGAGTAGTTACAACCAATAGAACTATATTTTGTTTTTATGCCTCTCTATATATGCGTATGCATTGTGGTTGTGAATGGATTCGAAGTTTTCACACTCAACCGCGAACCACACGATATTGGCATAGTTCTGGAGTTTTTCGGCGATATCCCTGACGATATCCTCAACGAATTTGGGATTGTTATATGCCTTCTCAGTAACGTATTTCTCATCCTCTCTCTTTAACACAGAGTACACATCGCATGAGGCGCTCTCCTCTACCAGGTTTATAAGGTCCTCTATCCACATGAACCTCTTGAATCTAACCTGGAGCCTCACCTCTCCCCTCTGGTTGTGGGCGCCGAAATCACTAATCTCTCGCGAGCATGGGCACAGGGTAGTAATCGGCACATTAATCATCACTACGAGATCTTTGCCTTTATTCAAGCTCCCCTGAAAGGTACACCGGTATTCCATGAGTCCCTGGCTCTTGCTGACGGGGGCCGTTTTCATTACGAAATAGGGAAAGGATATCTCTATGTGGGCACTTTCCGCGTTGAGCCGTTCTTTCATGGTAGAGAGTATATCAGAGAAGTTCTTGATGGATATTGTCCGATCGTGTTCGTTCAGGATCTCGACGAGCCTGCTCATATGGGTGCCCTTGAAGTCCTTGGGAAGGTTCACGTACATGTTAATCATAGCCACGGTCTGCTGTGTTCTGGTGGCCTTGTCAAGGACTGTTATGGGATACCGGATTTCCTTCACCCCGACCTTGTCGATGGAGATGTTTCGGTGGTCTCGCTGGTTTTGAACGTCTTGCATATTTTCTAATCCCAAATATGACAAAGTCGTAAAAAGTCTTCTAATTGTCATGCCTGTCTGCGTGCCTGCCTGAGCGAGATCGCTCGCAGTCAGGCAACGCACAGGCAGGCCGGACCCTGGATCAAGTCCAGGGCGGGCTTTGATAAGCCTGCCCCTGGCCGTAACCCGGCACGGGCAGGCCCGGCATGTAGTAAGCCGGGGGGATCCAGAACCTATTTAATTTACTGGATTCCGGCGCCTGCCCCTGGCCGTTGGCCCAATCGGGCAGGCCCGGACCCCGATTCGGGGTCCGCCGGAATGACAGAAAAATGGAAAAAACGACTTTTTACGAAAACATCAAATTTTGCTAAATCTAATAGTATCAAATACCTGTAAAGTCAATAGAAAGATATGCAAAAAGGTTACAGGTCCCGGAGTCATTATTTTCTTGATTTTTTGAGTAAAAATAAGATATTAGATGTATGGCATTCGGGGCGTGGCGCAGCCTGGTAGCGCACCTGCTTTGGGAGCAGGGAGTCGGAGGTTCAAATCCTCTCGCCCCGACCAGTCTTATTTGTTTGTTGTGTTGAAGAGGGAAAATAAATTTTTTTAAGTACTTTTAATCTTAAGTGTTTTAGCACGCTTTTATTTCATTCCAATGGAACAGGTGCTTCTCTTAAATATTACCTATGAGCCGCTCAGGATCATAAACTGGAAGAAGGCGATCACCATGCTCACCCTGGGCAAGGTTGAGGTTCTTGAGCGGTACGACAGGGAGATCCATTCGGTGAGCTTCTCGATCAGGCTTCCCTCGGTTGTCCGGCTTTTGCGATTTGTGAGGAAGCCTAAGACTCCGGTGAAATTCAGCAGACAGAACATCTATATCAGGGATAACTATCGGTGCCAGTACTGCGGGAGGGAACTTCCCCAGGATAAGCTTACCTGGGATCACGTGATACCCAAGGCACGGGGCGGCAAGACGGAGTGGGAGAATATCGTTACCTGCTGTATGGACTGCAACAGGAGGAAAGGCGGTAAGATACCCTCAGAGGCGTGGATGACATTGATCAAGAAGCCATGCATACCGGAGTGGCTGCCTGTGCTGAAAATTACCCTGGGCATCAGGGTAATGCCCCAGACATGGAGGGACTATCTCTACTGGAATATCGAGCTGGAAGAATAGCGGTGCTGTGGAGAAACGGGGTAATGAAAGATACAACAACAATACTCCAGCACTCCACTACTCCGGTAGTCCGCATGTTTAATCGGCTAGGAGTTTGTGCCAGTCAATCGAGGTAAAGGTACGCGATAGCCGGTGGTCATCCTCAAGCAGGGTAAAGGTAAGATCGGCGAAGACCCTTTGCGCGATCTCCTGAATCTGCTGGATAGGTATCAGCTCATCGTTTCTTCCGTGAAAGACATATACCGGAAGCAACAGCGTCTGGCTTCGGTAAGGGTCAAACTCAGGAAGGTTCAGAGCCGGGGCCAGGAGGATCAACTTTTTCATCCTCCCCTTGTTCTGGAATGCGTAAAGGCCGGCCATGAGTCCTCCTAATGAAGAGGCTATCATGATCATCCCTGTTTTGCCTACGAGGATCTCCTTCAGCTTTGACATCCTCCTTGCGACAGGGCCGGCAAAATCAGGGATAATCATCTCCGGGAAATGCTCTTTAAAAAAGAGGCCCTTTGTGCCCTTGCTGCTACTCTCTTGCCCGTGAATGAAGATGATCGGGTTCTTTGCGGCGCTATCCATTATCGGTATTTGGTTTCAATGTCGAGTATCTTCTTCTCCAGTTCCGCTATCTTCTTCTCCAGTTCCGCTATCTTCTTTTTCCTCTCGGCGTTGCTCATTTTTTTTGCTTTGGCCTTTTTTGCTCCTTGTCCGCCTTGATCCTTGACTATCCTGCTGACACTCGAAAGGCTCACCCCCTGTTCCGTGGCGATCTTTCTCATTGGAAGCCCGCCCGCATGGGCTGCGAGGACCTTTTCCCTTATTGATTCGTCAATCCTTTTCCTTGCCATTTTTCACTCCTTTCAGGATTTGGGTTTTTGAAACCTCGTGCTAAACTTATAAGCGGCTTATCCCTCAGCCGCGTGACGCCGCTTATGTCCAAAGATTCAAAGATAGGGTAAATACTGATCATATCGCCATCATCAATGATATGCTCGAAAGGAACTGATTCACCGTTGACAAGAACAAGGTCAACCTCATCGGGTGGAATGCCGAGTGAACGGATTGCCTTTCTGATTGTCGAAGGAGCTTTAAACGTGACACCGAAAGAAACCTTTCGCTTCCCAGGAGGCACATACTCGTTCAGCTCTTCGTAGAGGCGAAATGAGGCGGTGCAGCGCATTGTTCGAAAACCTTATTTATCGGTATTCATAGGCAATTTGGAACATTTCGGGACCTTGCAATCTAGTTTATTGAAAGGGCATATGGCAAAAAAAGACATCTCCCTGTTTCCTCCAAAAAAGACATTCCCCTGTTCCCCACATGCATTCCTTCTCGGCAAAAGGGCATACAACAAAATAAGACATTCCCATGCTCATCTCACTGTTTCTTTCACCTATGACCCTGAAGGGAAACTCCGGGTCATGCGCTAACATGAATAAAATACCATATTGTTATATTGTTTCGCTACTCATTTTTTTCATTTGGATCAGATTCCAGCATTGGGCATTGTTGTAAAAGTTTGTAGATAAGAACAAAGATGCCCTTTTCCTTTAAGCAACAGAGGCCCACCTTGGCACCGAAGAACAATGAAGGGGGATCAGGGTTCGATTATTACCTTTAGAGAATTACGGGCCTTTTCAACGAGGACGAATCCTTCCGATGCCCTGGCAAGGGGGATTCGGTGGGTGATCATATCCTCCACTACCACGTCCCTCGATCTGATCAACTCGATTGCCTGGGTTATATCCAAGGGGGAGCCGGCATAGGTGGTTGTGACGGTAATTCCATCATGCCAGAGGTCAAAGAGCGGTATGGGGGTGTCGATGCCTGGCTCAGGCGGGGCGAAGACGAGAATGGTCCCACCTCTCTCAACGGTTTTCCATGACATGCGCGTTGCCTCTCCTGCGCCGGCGGCTACTATGACCAGATCCGCCAGATGTCCAGCGTTCGCATCTTTCAGCTGTTCGGGAACATCATTATCACTGTGAAATGCCGCCGTTGCACCGAAGTTCTCGGCGAAATCAAGGCGCTCCTTGTGAATGTCCGCTACAAATACAGGCCCTGCCCCCAGAGCCTTTGCCAACTTCAGGTGTAGCAATCCCGAGATGCCAGCCCCCAGGATGAAAACCGATTGCCCTGGTTGTAGATGAGCGATTTTTTGACCCCTCAGAACGCAGGCCAGTGGTTCGATGAACGTGCCTTGCTCATAGGACACCTCCACCGGTAAAAGAAACACGCCCCGGTCAACGTTGATTGCCGGTACCCTGATACATTCGGCGAATCCCCCTGGATCGAAATTTGTACTCCGCAGGGTATCACACAAGGTATGGTGTCCGCTGAGGCAATACCGGCAGGTATTACAGGGAACATGGTGGGACACAAAAACCCGGTCTCCCAGGTGATACTCGCTCACGTTGCTTCCCGCCTCAGCTATCTCCCCAGTCATCTCATGCCCGAGCACGAGGGGGGCCTTCTTCACCCTATACCACTCGAGCACATCGCTGCCGCAGATCCCGCAGGCACGCATCTTCACGAGGAGCTCGTCTTTTCCTATTTTGGGAACAGGGATTTCTTCCAGCCGTATGTCCCTGTTATTGTAATACATGGCACATTTCATAGTACTTTTCACTCGTCGATTTTCCCTGCCTACTGATCCCTGGATAGATCCTCAAAGAGCTCGAATGCCTCCTGAGGCGTTGCATTCTTATGTATTATGGCGTTTAGTGCCCTCATCATCGGTACCGGGTGCGGGTTTTGCCAGACATTCCTTCCCAGGTTCACTCCGATTGCTCCCTTTTGGATGCCGTCGTGCACGAACTCGAATACCTCAAGCTCTGTCTCGCATTTGGGGCCGCCCGCAATCACCACGGGCACAGGGCATCCCTCTACTACCTTGTCAAAATCCTCTTCGCAATAGTAGGTTTTTACGATCCGTGCACCCAACTCCGCGGCGATTCGGCAACTCAAGGCCAGGTACCTCGCCGTTCTCTTTTCCAGCTCCTTTCCCACGGCGGTTACTGCCATTACCGGGATCCCGTACTGTTCGCATTCATCCACAAGCCGAGCCAGATTTGTCAGGTTCTGGTGTTCATATTCCGAACCAATAAAAATAGACATCCCCACGGCAGAGGCATTAAGCCTGAGAATCTCATCGATCGATGTCGTAAGGCTCTCGTTGGAGAGGTCTGCACCAATGATACTGGTAGCACCGGATACCCTGAGGATAATCGGGGTCTGGCAGTGAGAGGGCACGGATGACCGCACGATGCCCCTGGTGACAAAGAGCCCGTCCGCATAGGGAAGAAGGCCATCTATGGTCTTTGATGGATTTTCCAAGCAACTCGTCGGGCCCTGGAAATATCCATGATCTATGGGAAGAAACTGGCAACGCCCGTCTTCTCTTATTAGCCTGGAAAGCCTGTTTTCAATGCCCCAGTCCATGTATTCGCTCCTTTCTCCTAATCTCCCCTTTTCCCTTGAATAAAGTCTTCGGTGAGGCGAAAGGCCTCATCATCAGTAAACTGCTTTGGGGGATGCTTCATGAAGTATGCGGAGGGTGAGTAAAGGATACCCCCTTTTCCCCTCTCAAGTGCCATCTTACAGCAGCGTATGGCATCGATCACCACACCGCCGGAATTAGGAGAGTCCTCCACGGAGAGGCGAAGCTCCAGGTTCATCGGCACATCACCGAAAAGCTTGCCCTCCATTCTGATAAAACAGATCTTGTTGTCCTTTTGCCATGGGACCCAGTCGCTCGGCCCTATGTGGATGTTCTCCTTGTTGAGCCGCTTTTCGAAAAGCTGTGATTGAACGGCTTCGGTTTTGGATTCCTTCTTGGACAGAAGCCTGTTTCTATTAAGCATATTCAAGAAATCGGTGTTTCCGCCGGTGTTAAGCTGGTATGTCCGCTCGAGTTTCACTCCTCGTTTTTTGAAGAGGTTCGTTAATACTCGGTGTACGATGGTTGCACCAAGCTGTGATTTTATATCGTCGCCGAGAATCGGTATACCTTGTGCCTCGAACCTGGCGCTCCACGCCGGATCACTGGCAATAAAAACTGGCATGTTATTGATGAAACCGAGGCTGGCCTCAAGCGCACACTCCGCATAGAATTTTGCGGCCCGCTCAGATCCCACCGGCACATAGTTTAAGAGGATATGGGCTCCGGATTCCTTCAGTATCTCGATACACTCTTCTTTGGATGGTTCCCTCTCATCTGATAACACAAAGGTATATCGATCCTCGTAGTCTCGCATGTGTTCTGAGAAGCCGTCAAGTATGGGTCCCATCGATACCTTCACGCCTGTTGCTGGAACAGATTCGCAGAACATGGTGGTACAGTTCGGTAGCTCGAAGATTGCCTGGGAAACGTCCTTTCCAACCTTTCTCTTATCGATGTCAAAGGCGGCCGCTATTTGGATATCGGAGGGTTTGTAGCCTCCGATATCCCAGTGCATTAACCCGATTGCGTCCTTGCTCTCCCGGTGTTTATAGTACTCAATGCCCTGTAGGAGCGAGCTTGCGCAGTTTCCAATACCGGCGATGGCGACTCTAATGGTATTCATAGGTGACTTCCTCCGTCATGAAGCTGCTCACGCGAAAACGTATGAGGCTACATGAATGTTCGTGCCGGGATCACTCTCCTTTCCATCTACTGCTATCCAGGAAAGGCACCCACCGGCTTACACGAAACGTTTTACGTATAGCACCGGAGGAGAAAATGATCAAGTATTGTGTGACATTTGTGACATTTTTCCCTGTATGAAAGGCCAGAACTCCCTCGCAGAGTATCCCATATCAAACTTCCCCTCCCTTGATGGGAGGGGATAAAGGGGAGGGTGAACAGAGATTTGGCCACCCCCACCTATCCTCCACCATCCCTGGCCGGGCTTGCCCGGTCCGCCCAAGGGCAGGCAAGGGGAGGAACTGCATAGTAAACCTGTAGCAAGCTACAGGGAATGATCAAGTTATAAAATTGCTTCGCAATTTTATAGAACGTGGCTTCGCCGCTCCGAAAAAAGGAATTTCCTATACTGTCAAGTTAATAAGGCATATGGCGAAAAAGATGTCCCCCTGGCTTGAAATATCGAATCCTTTGACATTATACTACAAAAGAAATAGGGTGACCCAGCCTTGTTCCTGATAAGGGGAAGCCATGGATATCGCCATTGTATTCGCATACTTCGCGGGTTTGATCGTTATCGGCAGCCGTTCCTTGAGGATTGTAAAAGGGATTAACGGTTTTTTCGTTGCGGACAGGGCTTCCCCGTTTATCCTTGTTGCAGGTTCCTTGTTCGCCACGATAATCGGGGGATCATCCACTGTCGGAATGGCGGGCCTTGGATACAGCCTGGGCCTGGTAGGGTCGTGGTGGCTTCTGGTGGGCGCCATAGGCCTTTTTGCCCTGGCGCTGTTCCTGGCTGAAAGGGTACGGAGCTACTCGCTCTATACCTTGCCGGAGATCCTCGATATCCAGTACGGCCCCGAGGCAAAGCTTTGCGCATCGGTTCTCATAGTCCTTGCCTGGATGGGCATCATTGCGGGCCAGGTTGTAGCCGCTGGTAAGATACTTGAAACCATCCTGGATGCCTCACCGTCCCTTTTGATGACGATTACGGCCCTTGTCTTTATCACCTATACGATGCTTGGGGGACAGCACTCGGTGCTCCGCACGGACACCATCCAGAGCCTGATCATTATCGTGGCAATCGTGGTATCCATTCCACTTTGCCTGGAAAAGGTGGGAGGCATTGCCTCGATGAGAGAGGTCCTCGGGCCGGATCACTTCTCCTTTCCGGTGAGCTCGCGTTTTCCGTGGACCACGCTCGCCACCTACCTCTTTCTGGTTGGTTCCACCTACCTGGTAGGCCCGGACATATACTCGAGGATATTCTGCGCCAGGGATACGGGGATCGCAAAGAGTGCTACCATGACCGTAGCCCTGGCCCTGGTGCCCTTTGCCTTTATCATCACGATCATAGGGATGGCAGCGAGGGTACTCTTTCCAGGGATCAATCCGGAGGCCGCCTTTCCCACCATGATTCACCACCTTTTCCCCGTAGGGCTCAACGGCCTGATCATTGCGGCGCTCCTTTCCGCGATGATGTCCTCGGCGGATACGTGTCTGTTGACAACCAGCACGATCCTCTCCTTTGACATACTGCGGCCCCTTGTTCGCAGGGAGCTATCAGAGGGAACACTTCTCCTGCTCTCTCGTGTCTTTATCGCGGTAATCGGCGCCGCCTCCCTTGTAATCGCCCTGTCGCTCAAGGGGGTTATCTCCTCGCTTCTGCTCGGCTATACGGTGTATACCTCGGGGCTCATCTTCCCTATCCTCTTGGGCTTTTACAAGGATTCCCTTAAGCTCAATAGGGAGGGTGCGATTGCGGCCATGGTGGTTGGAGGCGGGTTGGCATTGATAGGCAAGCTCATGGGGTGGAGCCTCTTTGGGCTTCCCGCTGGCTTCTACGGGTTCTTTCTCTCGTGCCTTGTTCTTGTGGCGGGAAGCAGGATGGCGCGGTTTGTGAAGGCATGGCGCTAGAAATCCACCTGAAAGAGGTGCCGTTGCCCCTGGTCTCCTGTCTCCTCCCTGTCTTCTTGTTTCTGGATCGTGTCGGCTGAGGAGTCCCCCTTGAAGAGGTACCGCTGGAATAGCGTGCTGAATGCGGTCCATGATCCTTCCTGCCTGTCTTCTTTGAGGAGCCTGCTTAATCCGTTGATCTTGGCATCGAGGTCATCTATGAGATGCAGGGCAAAGGCCTCCAGGAATTTAGGCCTCTTCGGGGATCCGAAGTCGAACTCCCCGTGATGACTCAAGATCAGGTGCTTGAGGCGCATGGCCAGCTCAGGGGGGAACTCCTTGAAAAGGTTTAGTTTTTTCTCAAGCATCATAACCCCCAGCACGATGTGCCCCAGGAGCCTTCCCGGGTCGGAGTAGTCTATGGTTCGTTCAAAGCCCAGCTCCTCGGTCTTGCCTATATCATGAAGGATGGCTCCTGCCAGAAGAAGATCGCCGTCCAGATCAGGGTAGTGCTCTGCCGCCACGACCGCCAGCTGAGAGACGGAGAGGGTATGTTCCAGGAGTCCGCCGAGATAACTATGGTGGAATACCTTGGCAGCGGGGGCCTTCTTGAAGCGCGAGATAAAACCATAATCCGCCAAAAAGGACTCGACGAGCTCTTTGAGGTGCCGGTTTTGGATCTGGGCGGCCAGGCCCTTGAGCTCTGAAAGCATCTGGGAGGTGTCCCGTGAGGTGGTCTCGAGAAACACAGCAGGATCAAGGGGGGCGTCCATTCGTTTCAGGTCCTGTATCTGGATCTGGAGCCGGTTCCTGTATGTGTTGACCTGCCCGGCGATTTGAACGATATCGCCCTCCTTGAAAAGGGCGGAAATCCCCGCAACGTTATCCCACACCCTGGCCTCAAGGCTCCCCGTCTTATCAGCAAGGGTGAGGGTGAGAAAAGGGCTTCCCTGCCTTGTCTGGCCGCTTGCCTTGCTTTTGACCAGATAGGCCCCCTCAACCGGGTCATTCTCCTTAATATCCTTGATCCAGAGATGGTTCATTTCTATAGATTTTTCCTTTGTTTTCATGTCCTTCTATAAATGCCTCCGGAAGGGGATACCGTTTTTCATCTTCCATCCTCTCGGAGAAGATGCCGGATGAGCCGTTCAAGGGCCTTACCCTTCCTCTCCACACTCACCAAGACCTAAGCCGGCTTCATCGCGGTATCTAGCGTTCTTTTTCGATCTTTGGATTGAGCTCTTCTCTGAGCCAGTCTGCAAAGAGATTAATCCCTGCCACCAGCAGGACTAATGCGACACCTGGAAAGAGCACCATCCACCACATCCCCGCATAGACATAGTCCTTCCCGATGGAGATCATCATCCCAAGGGAGGGCTCGGTAAGGGGAACGCCTACACCCAGGAAGCTCAGGGTCGCCTCCAGCATGATGACCACCGCCAGATCCACGGCCATGACCACGAAGATGGGAGGGATTGCATTGGGTAGCACATGCCTCAGGAGAAGCCTGAGATCTTGGGCGCCTGTGGCCTTCGCGGCCATAATGTAGGCCTCCTCTTTGACCTCTAGAACGCTGCCGCGCATGGTTCTTGCGTACTTAACCCAATCCGCGATGCAGATGGCGATGATGACCACCAGGATGCTGCGCTGTTTGAACAACCCTAACATGAGCATGGCCATGAGGGTGGTTGAGAATGAGAAGAAGGTGTCCGCCAGGCGCATGATCACAACATCCAGCTTTCCCCCATAGTAGCCGGCCAACAATCCCGTGGACACGCCGGTAGAGCATGCAATGAGGAGCACGCCGAATCCTACAATCAAGGAGGTTCTGCATCCATAGAGGATCGTGCTCAGTATATCCCTTCCCTGATCATCGGTTCCCAGAATGAATGGATGCTCGCCGCCTTCCATCCATATTGGAGGCTTAAGGAAGGGCTCAAGACTCACCTCCTTCAGGTCATAGGGGTTCTGGGGGGCAATCAATGGTGCAAAAAGGGCAGCAAGAATAGAGACCACAAGGATAACGCTTCCCACAAGTGCCGAAGGGTCACGCAGGTAGTCGTAGAGGAGCTTTGATTGAATGAGCCGTTTATTCATATCGAATCTTGGGGTTCAGATAGGCGTAGAGAATGTCCACGATGATGTTGAGGCTCAGGATGATGAGTGCAGCGAGCATGATGTAGGTGACGATCACCGGCTGATCGGATTCATATATGGATGTCAGCAGGAGATTCCCCATCCCTGGCCACTGGAAGATCGTTTCCGTTACGATAGAAAAGGCGATTAGTTCTCCAAATTGTAAGCCTGTCATGGTTACCACCGGGATCAAGACGTTTCTGAGGGCATGCTTGAAGATTACCCTCATTGGCGAGAGACCTTTTGCCCATGCAGTTTTGATATACTCCTCTGTAAGGACTTCTCTCATGCCCGCCCTAGTCAGACGCAGGAGCACCGCAAGCTGGTACATGCCCAGCGTGAAAGCAGGAAGAATCAGATGCGTAATCCCGCTCACTGTTAAAAAACCGGTGCGCCAGAAACCGATCGTTACGGTTTCTCCCCGGCCGAAGGGAGGGAGCACCTTAAGATAGACGGCAAAGACCATGATGAGCAGGATCCCGGTGAGAAAGGTGGGCATGGAGATATTGACAAGGGAACCAGCCATGATGAACCGGTTCCTAAGGGCATAGGGTTTCAAGGAAACCAGGACCCCCAGGCCTACGCCCGTAGTAAAGGCGATGAATACCGCCGATGTGGCGAGCTCCGCGGTAGCGGGAAAGCGTTCCATGATGAGACCAAAAGCAGACACACGGCTTACATATGATTTTCCGAAGTTGCCTTGCGCAGCATTTGCGATGAAGCGCACATATTGGACATAAAAGGGCTTGTCCAGGCCGAATGCCTTCCTCACCATCTCCCGCTCCTGGCTCGTGGCATACCTTCCCGCAAGTGTGATCACGGGATCTCCCGAAAAACGGAAGATAATGAAGCAGATAAAGGAGACTGCCAAAAGAACGGCCGCCCCTTGTATTAGTCTGCGCGTAATGTATATGAGCATAGGAAATTTAAAGGCAGAACCGCATGGAAACGGTTCCGCCTTCTTCAGCGAGAGGTTAGTCCTTAGAGATCTCCTTGAACACGATCCATTGATCAGGACGTGGTTGGAACGTAATGCCTTTGCCTTTCTGGATCGCGTAGATATCCTGTTGATAGTGCAGGGGGATCCATACGATCTTATCTACCATGGCGATCTTATTCAGGTCTTGAAGAATCTTTTTGCGCTTCTCAGGATCAACGATACTGCCGGTGGGCTCGAGAAGGGTGTCTACAGTGGGATCGCTGTAATTGGTTCCGTTTAACTCTCCATAGCCCTCAGCCCGGGAATGGCCCAGCTTGAAATACGTCCGGCCCATATCATAGGTGC
>Ga0315545_1002888_pt1 | contig 15093 bp, 10 predicted proteins | sample SalMarSW160210MG_FD_203096 | JGI IMG/M metagenome (GOLD analysis project Ga0315545, IMG submission 203096) | Salt marsh sediment microbial communities from the Plum Island Ecosystem LTER, Massachusetts, United States - Salt Marsh Sediment SW1602-10 ... | reverse complement strand
TGTTCTACGAGAGGCAAAAGCAACCCCTGATCCTGGGCGGCCGTTATGGACTCAGCTCAAAAGATACCACACCCGGCATGGTGCTTTCAGTTTATGAGAATATGAAACTTGATGAACCAAAGAATAATTTTACTGTAGGTATTATTGATGATGTAACATTTACATCACTTCCTTTGCTTCCGGAAATAAACGTTGCTCCTAAAGGTACATATTCGGCAAAATTCTATGGTCTGGGCTCAGACGGTACCGTTGGTGCAAACAAAAACTCTATTAAGATTATTGGTGACACAACCGATAAATATTGTCAGGCATACTTCGCTTACGATTCAAAAAAATCAGGCGGCATAACTTCTTCCCACCTTCGCTTTGGCGATAATCCTATCCGTTCGCCCTATCTTGTTAACACGCCCGATTTTGTAGCATGCCATGTTCCTTCCTATCTCGATAAGTACGATATGCTCAAGGGCTTGAAGAAGAACGGCACTTTTCTTCTTAACTCAATATGGGATGCTGAAGAGACAAAAAATCGTTTGCCTGATCATATGAAGAAATATCTTGCGGAAAACAATATTGACTTCTACATTATCAATGCTACTGCAATAGCTGAGAAAATAGGTCTGGGCACGCGTACCAACACCATCATGCAGGCTGCTTTCTTCAAGGTAGCACAGGTGATCCCTTATGAGAAAGCCGAAAGTGAGATGAAGAAGGCTATTCAGAAGACCTATGGCAGAAAAGGAGAAGATGTTGTTAAGATGAATTATACCGCAGTTGATAAAGGCTGTGAAGTTACGAAGGTTGAAATCCCTTCGGAATGGGCCGGTATTAAAGTTGAAAAAGTAAAGGATACCCGTGATGTCCCTGAATTCGTCCGTGAAGTCGCTGAAACAATAAACAGTCTCAAAGGTGATGATCTTCCTGTTAGCGCCTTCAGGGGAAGGGAAGACGGGACATTCCCTTCAGGTACAACAGCTTATGAAAAACGTGGTGTTGCGGTTAATGTTCCGGAATGGCAGCCCGATGAGTGCATCCAGTGTAACCAGTGCTCATATGTTTGTCCTCACGCAGCAATCCGTCCCTTCCTGCTTACTGATGAGGAGGCAGCCAAAGCCCCGGAAGGGACACGTTTCATCCAGGGTATTCCCGGCGTGCTAAAAGCATATAAATTCAGGATACAGTTAAGTGTTTATGACTGCGTAGGTTGCAGTAACTGTGCTGATATATGCCCTTCAAAGAACAAAGCCCTCATCATGAAACCGCTGGAAACACAGCTTGATGAAGCAGCCCGCTGGACTTACATGCATGAGAAAGTAGGTTACAAGGACAATGTGGTTGACAAATTTGTTAACGTAAAGAACAGCCAGTTTGCACAACCATTGTTTGAGTTCTCCGGAGCATGTGCTGGTTGTGGCGAAACACCTTATATTAAGGCAATTACACAATTATTTGGCGACCGGATGATAGTATCAAATGCTACCGGTTGCTCATCAATCTACGGAGGAACAGCTCCCTCAACACCTTATACCCACAATAAGAATGGTCATGGACCAGCCTGGGCTAACTCACTTTTCGAGGATAATGCAGAATTCGGGTTCGGACTGGCGCTGGGAGCCAATAAAATGAGAGAGCGCATAGCATTGCGAATGAAAGAAGTTCTTAATAATGGCTCACTCAAACCGGAAACAGCAGCTACGTTCGAAGAATGGCTGAAAGATAAAGACAATGCCGAAGCCTCAAGGATTGCGTCAGCAAAAGTTGTTGAAGCGTGCGAAAAAGATAAATCAGATGTTGCAAAAGAGATTCTAAGTCTGAAGCAATATCTCGTTAAGAAATCCCACTGGATATTCGGTGGTGATGGCTGGGCATATGATATCGGCTATGGTGGTCTCGACCATGTTATTGCATTAGGCGAAGATGTTAATATTCTTGTCCTCGATACCGAAGTTTACTCAAACACCGGCGGGCAGGCATCAAAATCGACACCGGCAGGTGCCGTTGCAAAATTCGCTGCATCGGGTAAGAAGATACGTAAGAAAGACCTCGGTCAGATGGCAATGAGCTATGGTTATGTATATGTTGCACAGGTTGCCATGGGCGCCAGCAATGCACAGTACCTGAAGGCAATAAAAGAAGGAGAAGCTTATAAAGGACCATCGCTCATCATTGCATATGCACCATGTATAAACCATGGATTGAGAGAAGGAATGGGTAAAACACAGGCCCAGGAAAAAGCTGCAGTAGAGGCCGGTTACTGGCATCTCTACAGATATAATCCACTTCTTGAGAAGGAAGGTAAGAATCCCTTCATACTCGATTCAAAAGAACCTGACTGGACCAAATTCCAGGATTTCCTGCATTCGGAGGTACGTTATACTTCATTGACCAAATCATTCCCGGGCGAAGCGGAAGTCCTCTTCAAGGCAGCCGAGGAAAACGCAAAATGGAGATACAAATCGTATCAGCGACTGGCAGCAATGGAGTACCAGCCAGAAATTAAATAAACAAACAATATAGTAGTAGAGCCATCTCTGAGAGATGGCTCTACTACTATACAAATTTTGCAATTGACATAAAAGTCATGGGAAGGATAATCGGAATAGATTACGGTACCAGGCGGATCGGACTTGCTGTTACTGATCCGATGCAGATCTTTGCATCCCCATTGATTACGGTTAAGACTAATGAATTTGATAATTACCTTGCCGAATATATCAAGACTGAACAGGTTGATGCCTTTGTGATTGGCTATCCGGTTCAGATGAACAACCAGCCAAGCAAACCTGTTAAATATATCGACCCTTTTATCAGGAGGCTTGAAAGATCATTCCCTGGTATACCGGTTCACCTTACAGATGAGAGGTTTACATCACAAATGGCTTTCAAAGCTATGATTGACGGTGGAGTAAGAAAGAAGGAGAGGAAGAATAAATCGCTGGTTGATAAAATAAGCGCTTCAATAATACTTCAGTCCTTTCTTGATAAAAGATCAAACGAGAAAAAAACGGCAGAATAAGATGACATATCCTATTGTAATATATGGACATCCGGTTTTAAGAAAGGTTACACAGGATATAAATAAGGATTATCCGGAACTTAATCAGGTTATTGCCGATCTTTTTGAAACCATGTATAACTCTGAAGGAATTGGTCTTGCCGCTCCCCAGATTGGCAAATCAATCAGGATCTTCGTTATTGATGGCACTCCTCTTGCCGAAGATGAACCTGAACTGGCAGATTTCAAAAAAATATTCATAAATGCCCGTATCATTGAGAAGAATGGCGATTTGCAGCCTATGACCGAAGGTTGCCTGAGCATTCCGAACCTGCGCGAAGAGGTTAACCGCGAAGGTTATGTTAAGATTCAGTATTACGATGAAAACTGGCAGTTTCATGATGAGATTTACACCGGATTTACTGCAAGGATAATACAACATGAGTATGATCATCTCGATGGTATCCTGTTTACCGACAGGGTGAGCCCGCTGCGTAAAAGACTTTTAAAAAGCAAGCTCACAGCGATCACCAGGGGGAATTTTGAAACCGATTATAAAACAATCCTGCCCGGACAGAAAGTAAGAATCTTATAAATTTTATATCTTTATACAGTCTCAATAGCTGCAGACTGTGCTACATAAAGAAATTCCATTTCTGCATATACTGGTACCCCTGTGTCTCGGGATCATTACAGGCCTTTATTTCACTCCAGGAGTCTTTTTGCTGGTTGTGATTGCAATTTTTGTTGTTGCAGGATTCTGCATAAGTCTGTTCTTCAACAGGTATCAGTCAAACCTTTTTTACGGGATTACCTTTACATTATCAATGTTTGTTTTCGGGCTTATAATCTATACCATCGAAAAGGGCAGGCTATCCCTTCTTGATCCGGAACCAGGGACTTTCCTGTGCCTGCTTAGTGATTATCCCGAGGAAAAGGAGAACAGTTACAAACTTACTGTCAGGCTCAGGCAAAAAATAGAAAAAACGGGTAACATCCGGCTGAATGGCTCTTTAATTGTCTACAACAGAAAAGATTCCATGCCACCCTCCTTTTTACCCGGCGATTACCTGATAATAAAGTGCTCACCCATTGAAATCATTAACCGTGGAAATCCTAATGAGTTCGATTACAGATTTTATATGGAAAACCAGGGTATAAGATATTTTGCGTTTACACAAAGCAGCGATATACCTGGTCATATTGTTCCAAAAAGAAGAAACCTGACTCACAGGGCACTGATAATCAGGGAGAATATCATTGATCTGTACAGAAAAAGTAACATAAGCAACGAAAGGCTGGCCATAATCGCAGCTATTACACTCGGGCAGAAGAACATGCTTGATCCGGATCAGAAACAGAATTTCATCAGGGCAGGGGTAATGCATATTATGGCAGTTTCGGGATTACATGCCATGATCCTGAGCCTGTTTGTTTTTAACATGCTCTCCTTTCTGAAAAAGCGATTCAACCTGATAAGAGTAATCTTAACGATACTTATCCTGTGGCTGTTTGCGTTTGTTACCGGACTAACGCCATCTGTGCTGAGAGCCACACTTATGTTCTCATTCATCCAGGCTGGCTATCTTATGCGAAGACGGGTGAACAATATCAATTCAGTGCTTGCATCAGCCTTCATTCTTATTCTTATCAAACCATCGGTAATATTTGAAGCCGGCTTCCTGCTTTCATATTCGGCAGTGATCTATATAATAAGCTTTTACAAGGATTTGTATCTTAAGCTTCAGCCACGAAACCGTATTACTGATTTTATCTGGAAATCGGCTGTTGTTGCCCTCATAGCACAGGCAGGTACTCTTCCGCTGACAATAACGCTCTTTAACAGGTTTCCCATTTACTTCATTCTTACAAACATCATTGTTGTTCCTCTTGCATCACTGCTTATTGTTCTGGGCTGCCTTGTCCTGTTAACATTCCCCCTGCATTTTATATCAAAGTTTTTGGCCTCAATACTCAGTTTACTTACAGGTATTACTGAGGTGTTGACAGAAAAGTTCTCCTCACTTCCCCTTTCAACTATTGACAATATAGGGATGACACCAGTTGAATGTATCCTGTTAGCGATGACTATATTTCTCTTTGCGTGGTACATTCTGAAAAAGCAGTCTGTCTCAATCAACTATCCTCTCATTGCCCTGCTTCTCCTGTCATTTACAGGTACGGTAAAAGAGATCTCTACCCGCAGTACCAGCGAACTTTTTGTTTACAACACTATTGGTTCTTCAACCGTAGGTATCAGAACAGGTAAAATGCTTACTTATTACTCTGATTCAGTTTCAGCTTCAGCAAAACCTGAAGTATTAAAGCATAGTGCAACAATGCGGCTTAAACTGATAAACAGAACCATCCCTGATAAAAAGTGTTTTTTACGTACCGCCGACAAAAAGATATTGATATGTAATTCACTTAATTATAAAATGTTGCAAGATCTAAAACCTGATATAATAATACTTAATGGTTATTATCCACGGCTTGAAAGAGGTACTGACTTTGAATCAGATCTGCAGGCGCTGATAATAACCTCTGAAGCGTCAACAAGTTTTCGACTTCCTGACAACCTGAACCGTGAAAGAGTAGATACCATCCATTTTGTAAGGAAATCGGGAGCTTTCAGAATGAGGCTGTAATTTTTATTTTTGCCACAATAACACCAGGGCACTAAGGTCCACCAAGTTAATCCTCTGACGTGGAACACAACGGCCGCTGACGCGGTACACATCAGCCCTGGGAATAATCCATGCTATCATTGTTATAAAATAAATCTCACAAAAAACTTGAGTATTACCGTATTTATATCTTATTTTGCCATGTTTTTTCAATGAGTTTATTATGAGAATAATAATTGCCGGAGCCGGGGAAGTAGGGACTCATCTTGCGAAGATGTTATCGAATGAGAATCATGAAATAATACTTATCGATACGGAAGAAACAACTCTTAAACCTGTTGATTCTTCCCTCGATGTTCTTACCTATCATGGTTCCGCCACATCAGTTAAGATGCTGCAGGATATTTTGCACAAAAAAACTGACCTTTTTATAGCTGTTACTCACTGGGAGGACACAAACATAACAGCGTCGATCCTTGCAAAAAGATATGGTGCAATAAAAACTATTGCCCGTATTGATAACCTCGAATACCTCGGATTTTCGACACTTGATTTTTTCAAATCGCTTGGCATTGATTCTCTTATATACCCCGAGCTGATTGCAGCCCGCGAGGTGCTTGGTTTGCTTCACGAAACCGGCACTACTGAATTTATGGAGTTCTCAGGAGGTAAGCTTGCAATGTATGTTCAGAAGCTTGATGAAAAGGCACCAATACTGAACAAGACTCTCGAAGAAATTGCAATTAGTTATAAAACAGAGCAATACAGGGCAGTAGCAATTAAGCGAAACGAGAAGACTATTATCCCGAGGGGAAACGAAATGTTCCAGCTTGGTGACCTTGTTTTTGTTATCTCCACTCATGCAGGCATTGATGAAATGATGGCCACATCGGGTAAGGAGAATTTTGAAGCCAAAAGTATTATGATCCTCGGTGGAAGCAGAATAGGAAAACATGTGGCCTTATATATGCAGAAAGCGTGTGAGGTGAAACTGATCGACTCAGATGCTGAACGATGTGAAGACCTGGCTGAGATCCTTGATAACACCCTCATTATCTGTGGCGATTGCCGTGATGTTGAAATGCTCGAAAGAGAAGGTATTTCGAAAATGGATGCTTTTGTGGCGGTAACAGGTAATTCCGAGACAAATATCCTTTCATGCCTGCTTGCCAAAAAGCTGGGAGTAAAAAAGACAGTTGCTGAAGTAGAGAATATGGAGTATATCAACCTTGCGGAAAACTCAGGTATCGATACAATAATAAATAAGAAAATTTCTGCAGCAAGCCGCATATTTCGCCACACAACAAATCCCAATGTGACACAGGTCAAGTATATGACAGGTACAGAAGCAGAGGTTCTTGAGTTCAATGTTCCTGCAAACGCAAAAATAACAAAAGGCACCCTCCGGAGCCTTGACTTCCCCAAAGATGCTATCGTCGGAGGTGGCACAAGTGATGGTGTCCCGTTCATTGCAACAGGCGATACTATGATAAAGGCAAACGATAAAGTAGTGGTTTTTACTCTTCCCGCAGCCTACGAAAAATTGTCAAAATTCTTTACCTGACCGGTTAAATGATCAACTTCAGGATAATAGCCAGGGCCTTCAGCCAGATGCTGATCATTGAAGGATTATTCATGCTGGTCTCCTCTGTCGTTTCTATCCTGTATAAGGAACAAGCCTCTCCGTTTCTTTATTCAGCAATCATCACACTTATTACAGGTATTCTTGTATTTACTCCTCTTCGCCATGAGGAGCGGGATTACGGTACAAGGGAAGGATATATTATTATCGCTGGTATATGGCTTATATTCAGCCTTCTCAGTACATTGCCATTCATATTTAGCAATACTGTTGAAAGCTTCACCGATGCATTCTTTGAATCAATGGCGGGATTTACAACTACAAATGCGACAATATTCAGGGATATAGAATCTTTGCCCCGGGGCATACTGTTCTGGAGAAGTATTATTCAATGGTTAGGAGGTATCGGAATAATTATAGTATCACTCTCGGTATTACCGGTTCTGAAATCACTTAATATCCAGCTCTCGACTACAGAATATTCCGGACAGACAGATCCCCAGATACATCCCAAAGCCATAGGGACAGTTACACGGCTGGTGACAATATATGTTGTCATCACTCTTATTGAGGCTTTGATATTGATATTGGGAAGAATGCCGGTTTTTGATGCGATATGCCATTCCTTCTCCACTCTTTCAACAGGTGGCTTCTCCACACACAATGAAGGAATAGCAGCTTTTACTTCACCTTTTATAAGGGCTATGATTACTCTTTTTATGTTTATTGCGGGAACCAATATGACTATTATATATTTTGCACTGAAACGTAATTTCAAAAAGATCACCGGCAATAATGAGCTTATTTTTTATATAATCATCATTCTTATATTTTCATTGATTGTAGCCTCCCTCCTTAATCTTAAATCAGGTCAGTCATCAGGCAAAGCTATCTCCGACGGAATTTTCCATGTTGTATCAATAGTAACCACAACAGGTTTTTACACTCAGGATTTTAATCTATGGGGAAGTTTTCTTATACTCATTATTTTTATTCTGATGTTCACAGGAGGTATGGCAGGCTCTGCAAGTGGCAGTATCAAAATCCTCAGACTTTTGATTATTGCAAAAAACAATCGCCATGAATTCAGACGTCTTATTCATCCGAATGCTTATGTACCTGTTCGTATTGATAAAAAGGCAATACCGGAAAATATAGTATACAACCTTCTTATTTTTATTACTTTATATTTTATTATAATGTGTATAGGGACGTTGTTCATTTCCTTTATGGGGTATGATATTGTCACGTCCCTGAGTACTTCTGCTTCAATACTTGGTAATATTGGTCCCGGACTGGGAGCTTTCGGACCTTTCTCAAATTACGCGGATATTCCGGTAATTGGCAAATGGTTTTTGTCAGCCCTGATGCTTGTTGGCAGACTTGAATTACTGGCTGTTATTATTCTTTTTACCAGGGGATTCTATAAGAGATAATTACCATTCCAACTCTCCTAATCCCTGCCTGACGACTTGAATTTCGTCTCCTGTACAATCAACAATGGTGGATGCTTCATTTCTGCCATATCCGCCGTTAATAACCACATCCGCAAAACTGCGGTATTTCTCAAATATCAGTTCAGGATCTGTTGTATACTCAATCACTTCATCCTGATCATGAATGGATGTTGTGATTATCGGATAACCAAGCTCCCTTACAAGTTCAAGGACTATCTGATTATCAGGTATTCTGATACCGACAGTTTTTTTCTTATTCTTGAATAGCTTGGGTATCTGGTTATTAGCCTTGACAATAAATGTGAACGGGCCAGGCAGATTTCTCTTGAGTAATTTGAAAATAGAGTTATCCCTGATGATGGTGTATTCCGAAAGCTGACTCATGTCATGAAAAATGATTGACATGTCGGGATTATCGGGATTCATTCCCTTAAAACGGGCAATTTTTTCAATTGATTTATGAACTCTGATATCGCAACCCATGGCATAAACTGTATCAGTAGGATAGATTATTATACCTCCTGCTTCAAGTATATCAACCACCTTTCGTATGCGGGCAGGATTGGGATTTTCGTTATAGATCCTTAATAACATGATGAATAGTAATTACTGTAAAAATTGTTTAAAGTGCCTGGAGTTAGTCTTACCTCTCTTCCATTTTTTGCCCCGCCTTCAGGGGATTTGGGGGGGTCCTTAGCCCCCCCTTGGGGGGTTTGGGGGGTCCTTAGCCCCCCCCTGGGGGGGTTGGAGGGTCCTTACCCTTAGAGGTATTAGAGGTAATAGTCAGTCACTTAAAAAGGGTAAGCTCCTTATATCGCACCGCTACAACTGCCTACCCTTGCTACCTTCCGATCCTGGGGGAGTTCAGCAGGAGCTGGTCGTATAAGACTTACCCTGTACAAAATTACAAAATTTCCGGAAGCCGGCAAAATAATTATTCCGGTTTACAGGTGACTATCATATTCATTTTGTCTATATTTGCTGTTACCCTGACTGAATAATAACAAAATAACCCACCTTAGCCGCTCCGTTGCTGAAGCTAAGGAGCATAAGCGACAAGGCTACGGTGGGCAATGCAAATAACCCCACCTTCGCCAAGGCTTCGGTGGGCAAAGTAATAACCAATAACCAATAACCAATAAAAAAAACCATGGAACAAAAAACTAACGTCTGGAAAGCTAATCTCAACAATGGTCTGATCTTAGGACTGGTCGGTATAGTCTATTCACTGATCATGTATTTCCTTAACCTGACGCTCAATAACATCCAGGGATACGTATTTCTTCTGATTCAGATTGTAATTCTGTTCTACCTGGTAAAATCCTACAGGGACAACTACCTTCATGGCTATATTACTTATGGTCAGGCAGTTGGCTCAGGAGTCATTATGTTCCTTTACTATGCAATCATAATGGCTGTATTTGCTTACATACTATACGCTGTCATTGATACAGGATTAATTGATAAGCAACTTGCACTCACCGAAGAGAAGCTCCTGGCGAGAGGCTTGCCGCAGGCTCAGATTGATGCCCAAATGGCGGTACAGGAAAAAATCATGAAGCCTGCAATCATGGCCCCGGTCTCAATTTTCGGCAATATGTTTACCGGGGTGATCATGACGCTTATTGTTGCAATCTTTGTGAGAAAAGAAGGAAATCCCCTGATTGAAGATACTGAAAAATAATCCTGTGAGCCGGTAAGATGGATCTGTCGATTGTCATACCTGTTTATAATGAGAAGGAGTCAATCCAGGAACTGACTGATTGGATTGATAAGGTTTGCTTAAAAGAGAGCTTCTCATATGAGACCATCTTTATTGATGACGGAAGTACCGATTCTTCATGGGAAAAGATAACAGGCCTGGCGAGGGTTAATAAATCGGTTAAAGGATTCCGGTTCAGAAGGAATTACGGAAAGGCCGCAGCACTTCACACAGGTTTTGCGGAAGCATCAGGAGATGTAGTGGTTACCATGGATTCCGATCTTCAGGACAGCCCCGATGAGATACCGGAGCTTGCCAGAATGATAAATGAGGAGGGATTCGACATGGTATCGGGGTGGAAAAAGAAGAGATATGATCCTTTTTTCAAGCGTTGTACAAGCAGGTTTTATAATGGAACAGCACGACTGGCATCAGGTATAAAACTTCATGATTTCAATTGCGGACTAAAAGCTTATCGCAACGAAGTGGTTAAGGGTATAGAAGTGTTCGGGGAAATGCACAGATACATACCATTGCTCGTTAAAAGAGCAGGTTTCGGAAAAATTGGGGAAAAAGTAGTGGCCCATAGTCCAAGAAAATACGGGATCTCGAAATATGGTCTCGACAGGTTTATTAAAGGGTATCTCGATCTGCTGACCATAGGGTTTATCACTCGTTTTGGCAAAAGCCCCATGCATCTTTTCGGATCGCTGGGAACACTTATGTTCCTTATAGGTTTTATCATGGCCGGCTACCTGGGTATCAGGAAACTTGTTTTTGTACACCAAAACCTGCTGGCTCCTCTGGTAACCGACAGTCCCTATTTCTATATTGCATTAACGGCAATGATAATAGGATCATTTCTTTTCCTGACCGGCTTTCTGGCAGAATTAATTAACAGAAACTCACCTGAAAGGAATACATATCTGATTAAGGACAGGGTGAATGTGTGAGGATCCCCCGAGGGGCCGGGGATGAGTTTCACCTATTTCCCCAGCGCCTTTACGATATGTTCCAGCAGGCATTTGAGGTAAACCTCGGTTATTGATACTGTCATCTTATCCCAGGAAAATCGTTCTTTTTCTTCTCCTACTCCTTTTGTAAAATCACTCTTCCGATTATTATCGAAATAATCGATAATTGCTTCAGTAATCTCTTTCGGTTCAGGTTTAACAACATAACCACATTTCCCGTGGGGAACTATCTCTTTTAATCCTCCAACATCTGTGACAAGCATAGGTTTTTCAAAATGATAGGCGATCTGTGTTACACCGCTCTGCGTTGCACTCTTATATGGTTGTACAATAAGATCGGCAGCACTGAAGAATAAGGCAACCTCATCATTATTTATGAAACGATCATAAATAATCAACTCATTTTCAATATTATATTTTCTGATTAGCTCACGGTAAGGAGTATCATCCTCATAAAACTCCCCGGCAATGATTAACTTAAGATTCCTGTCTCTGAGGCGCTTATCTGAAAAAGCTGCGAGAAGTAAATCCAGACCCTTATATCCCCTGATGAATCCGAAAAACAACAGGTATGATTTGTCAGGTTGAAGCTTAAGCTTTTTTAAAGCATCTTTCCTTGATATTTTCGTACCATAATTATCAAACAATGGATGAGGATTCAGTATAACAGGTATGTTTTTCCTAAATGTATTCAATTGATCCTTAACTGTTTGAGACATCACAATGGCTCCATCAATGCATTTAATAAAATATTTTGTTAGAATCTTATCTCCCGGACGCTTTTCGTGAGGGACTATATTGTCAAAAATGGCGATTATCTTGGTATATCTGTACCTGTTATTTTTTGCTATCCTGGCAATGGTTCCCAGGCATGGAGCCATGAACGGCAACCAGAATCTGATAAGAAGGATGTCCGGCCACTCTTTTCTTATCCTGAAACCTGTTATGATCCAGTTTAAAGGATTGATGGAATTAACCACCCGTCTTATCCTTATCCCTTCAGGAGGCGGACTATCGGTATATTGAGTTTTTCCGGGGAAGAACAGCCTCGGATATTGCAGTTTAAAGGTGCGAATATCAACATCATGACCCTCTTCGTTAAACTGTACTGCCAGCCTGTTGCTGAAATCAGCAATTCCGCCACGATAAGGATGGGCAGGGCCGAGAATAGTAATTCGCATCCGGATGATAAAATAATCAGTAAAAATAAAAAATCTGTGATTAATAAGATACTGATGCAATTAAATACATTTCTTTTTACCCAGGACCCAGAACCAAGGACCCAGAACCCGGGACCCAGCAACCGTTTTATCCATAAAGATAATCTTTAAGATAGTCAAACTTCTTAGTCAACTTCCCTCCCATCGTTACTGTGGCCCTCTCAATCATTGGACTTTGCGTGCCTGTCAGGAGGTTATGTAAAACATTCTTCATCAGTTGTTTGCCAAAGTCGAGCGATGCATCACGAGGCAGTTCGCCGGGCAGGTTATCGATCGACATAACAGTTATATTGGATGGACGAAGAAAGGCTGGTTCTTCTTTATCAAGTTGTGGATTATATCCATAGAAGGGATCGGCGATCGTGGTGGCTCTTAAGGTTGAAGGAATGGGACCGCTAATATCGCAGCTTACGTCGGCAATGACTGAGATCCTGAAACCAGGATTTTTCATATCATCCTTAGTAAAAAAAACCGGTGAACGCGGATCCCAGTAATGACCGGTAATCAGGATATCAGTAACCATTGTAAAAGGCAAAAAAGTTGACTCATATTCGTCCGGATGTTTTATAAAATGATTGAAACTGAAGGGTGATCCGGCTTTGTGTCGTGTGTAATGTTCGGGACCAATCTGGCAGACAACCGGAACATCATACTCCCTGTTCAGAATGTCTTCTGCACTCACTATTACAGGATTGCATATATTCAGAGTTTCCATTGCACCATTTGCAACCCTTCCCCTGCCTGTTACAAGTATTTTTAATCCTGGTTTGAGTTCGATAAGTCTCAGTCCGGCCCACATCTCCTCGAGATCGTGGCACTGATGTGCAGGTTTCAATCTGAACTTATTAGTTGTTATTCCCCTGGCCCTGAGCCCGTTATATGCACCTACTATTCCGGCATACCTGCCAAAAGACACTACCCTCTCCCCTGTATCAGTTGAAAGATATTCATAATCTATAAGTCTGATTTTCTTATTAACGATCTCTGTGAACATTTCCCGGTTATATGGTTGTTTCTTACCGACATGGGCAAAGAAAAGGTATGTTTTTCCCGGTATTAATGTTCGTTTATCAACTTCCTTCACCCCCAGCAGGATATCACAGTTACTGAGATCCTCTTTAAGCGGGATATCGAGGTACTCATACTCCTCATCGGAGTAGCACCGGATATCGCTGGGTTGAACAATGAATTCTGCATTGGGATAGAGTTTCCTGAGGGCTGTTATCTGGGGTGGAGTCAGGGGAACCCTTCTGTCGGGAGGATTTTTTGTTTCGCGGAGGATACCCACTCTGATTGTTTTTTCCATAGGCAGGGGCATTAACAACAACATGCCAAGGTACCTACTTTCTTCTGATTTTTTAGCTCTCCCCTTCCCCTTTGGAACATTATTTGTATCTTTGCAGTATCTATTACCGGGGCTGACATGGCTTTGACAGCTTGAGAGGTGGTATGTAAGCATGCAGTGTGTGGTGGCGCGTCACTTAAACAGTGTCACAGAACAATAAAAGGCGAATACGATTACGCTCTCGCTGCTTAGGCGAATAACAGTAGCTTAAGCTTACCCGGCACAGGTTGCCGGGACGGGACGTCTCCCGGGCGGTTCCGCCCTGATCCAACCCGATACGGAGGCGCTCGCAATTCAGGGATAGCCTGAAGGTAGTTCCGACCCGATGGTGAAAACAACAGGAACTAAGGACCGGTTAGGTTGTTCTGCAGCTGACAGGTCACGAAAAACAAGCAGGACTAAGCATGTAGAAAGCGTATGGTCTCCTTGTCTGGACCGGGGTTCGATTCCCCGCAGCTCCACGACTTTGAAAGTTAATTTTATTTAAATGTCTTAAATTAAATGTTTTAAGACATTTTTACTTCTCTTCAACCATCGAATTTTATCAGGTAAAACCAGAAAAAATGATACTAATTCGGATACCTATTTACAAATTTTCAATATTGGTATCCGAATAAGCTCTAATAAGTTGTATTAAAATTCATTAAAATTTATGTTATTATAATTAATGTTTCGCACTTAATTTATTTTGCTGTTTGATAGTATTATACAAAAATAGTTTTTTATCTATCTTATTGTTTTTCAATTCTCTAAAGTTTCCATTTTCAGTTATGCTGCTGCTTGAGATTGAGTCTTTATTGGAAGTATTCGACATATGATATCAAAAGCCTCTTCATCACTCATTATTTTTTCAATCAGCTCCATTTCATCAATCCCGTCAAATAGTTTCTCGATAACAGTCAGTAATTCTATAAACAATCCCCAGAGTCTTTCACTGAGGCGATATTGGATAGTCTGCTCACTAATATGTTTGAATATTCCCCACTTAGTTTCGTAAGTATCAAAACGATATTGCATGCTTAATAATATATACTGTATCATTGTCATTGTTATATCTGCTATATGTGCATCAAAGTTATTAGACTGGCAACGCCCTAAGTATAACAACTGTTTTGATTCTTTAAAGAATACCTCCAGCGTCCATCGTATTTGATAAATCTCAATCATTTTTATGAACGATATATCTGTATCGGT
>Ga0315545_1002886_pt1 | contig 15096 bp, 18 predicted proteins | sample SalMarSW160210MG_FD_203096 | JGI IMG/M metagenome (GOLD analysis project Ga0315545, IMG submission 203096) | Salt marsh sediment microbial communities from the Plum Island Ecosystem LTER, Massachusetts, United States - Salt Marsh Sediment SW1602-10 ... | reverse complement strand
GATCTGGTGAGACGGGGAAGCATCAGAGTGAAAGTGGTTGGAAACAGAATGTACTACATGATAATGAGCCCTCACACAGCCAAATGCCCCAAGTGCGGCAAAGTTTTTGAGCCCCAAAAAACTTGGAAGATGGCGGGACGCCCAGACAAAAAAGGAAAACGACTGCAACTGCACATAGGACTCTACAAGTGCCCAAAACATGGAAGCTTCAGAAAGGTCTTGGACAAAAGAAAAATCTGAAAAACTTTACGCTTCACACATAATCCCAGAGTTTCCATCATGGATCATTCTGCCTTTGCTTCTTGCGGCACCGTTGATGGCTATAATCTACAGAAAGAAGCTGCACAGGAAACCGAACCGGCAAACATATTAGGAGACTAATAAAGGTTCATTGTTGAAAACAGTCTTTTTTCTGAAAACCAAGAAAGATAATTTTTGGTGCTCCGGCCGGGATTCGAACCCGGGTCTTCGGCTCGAAAGGCCGAAATACTTAACCGGACTATACTACCGGAGCCTAAACCAGAGCATCAACCACATAAAACATTCTTACGTTTTAACTTTTCTCCATCAGAAAGATATCTTCGCCGAAGAGGGAGTTCCGCCTATAACCTTCGCCGAAGCAGCACTCACCTTATCCACGTACCTTTCGTCTGTGTACACTCGGAGGATGTTGATGAAGCCTTTGAGAACATCGAACACCGAGGATATGTCGCTTAGCCGCAGAGGAATCTTTTCTCCTGTCCGAGTCTTCTGGAAAACAGGGATTTCCATGGGCTCAAGCAAATCAGAGTGATGATAGGGCACCGAAGGAACCGTGGGCACATCAATTACAATAGCTTGCGCTTCAACTCCTGCCTCTGACGCAATTTTGTTTCTCACTTGGTCCCGAACCTCTTCGACGCTGAAGATGCTGGGCACCATCTTTTCTCGCGCATAGAAGGTTCGGTCATAGGCGCACTTGAGGAGCCTGCGCCTCTCCAAGTTCTCCATGATTCCTCTAGACTTTTCGCATTCTTTCAGTTTGGTCCAAACAGTGTAGTCATTCAACGCCAAGTAATCTTCGGGAGAATCAAACTCCACCAAGCCCAGCTCATCCTTTGCTTTCTCCATGGCTGTGGCAAGCATTATCTGAGCGGCTCTTCCAACGCGGTGGAAGTAGATGCTTCTGAACGATTCTAGCCTCGCCAACACGAAAGACTCAAGCGCTGACAGGGCTCCCACGTCAACAGCAAGGTTTTCGCCCAGAACATCCAGCATGTGAATGAGGCGAAATACGTCTACGTACCCGTATTTTGCGCCAGTGTGGTAGGTGTCCCTGACCACGAAATCGAGCTTATCGACATCCACAGTGCTTTGAATGACCTGATCCAGGAATGCTTTCCCTCGCCTCCGCAGTTCTCCAACCGCAAGTTTTGCCACCGCATCTGCGTCGTATCCCAGTCTGCTTATGATATCATGCAACTCAGATTTTTGGATGATCCACCGAGTCATGTCTTCATGGGTTTTGTTTAAGAACTTGACGAGAAGGTGCTCAAAAACGTGGGAGAATGGACCGTGACCTACGTCGTGGAGAAGGGACGCCATTCTGACAATCTGAATCTCCTCTGCCGAAAGAAGCGGGGAAATATTCTGGTTTTCCGTTAATTTGCCTGCGAGGTACATGACTCCGATGGAGTGTTCGAAGCGGGTGTGGTTTGCTCCTGAATATACGAACTCTGATCCTGCCAGCTGCCTCAGTCGGTGAAGTCTCTGGAAGGGGTAAGAGTCGATGAGATGCTTCTCTGCTTCGGTGATGTAAACATAGCCGTGAACCGGGTCTTTGATTTGCCCCCAGTATCGCTGCATAGGGAACGTTTCTCCTCAGCTTTGTCAATCTGGAGCATCATTATTTAAGGTAATCGATCAGTTACAACAAACTTGGAGACCTCGCCACAAGTTTTCTTGCAAACTCCCCCCTTTTTTAGAGGGTTAAAACTTTATCCCAAACCCAAAATTTTGGCATTTTATGCAACGATTTGTGGTTCATTGGCTATCTTTGTATCTTCATTTTATGCTTCAGATTCTTTTGAAAACGATTCGCATCTTGGATGAATCTTAAAAACCTTTTGACTAGGTTTTGTAGATTTCACTGGTTCTCCAATTCTAGTTAATGTCCAGCCTGTCATCCAGATGAAGATAATTAGTGGTAGAGAAATTACGGTGATTATTTTACGTAGAAATGGGCTTTCCTTTCTTCCTGCTTGTTTGTCCAAACCTGCTCCCCACTTGAGCATCTCTCTTCTCATTTAAATTAAGGTTTTTTGAAAAGATTTCTTACGCATTTAGCAAATTTTTTTTTGCAAAAAGAATAAAGAAAAATGGCTTAGGATAGTCAACTTTCTGATGTCTTTTTTTCACACTTAATCGCCTTATTGGCGTCAATGTTTTTATATTCACAGTTCCAACTACAAACCCGCTGCCCCTTTAGGAGATTCTCTGTAAAACCATGCGTTTCAATGGCTTCTTTCTATTATCTGGATGTTCAAGGGATCAACTGAGAGGCTTCTTCAGCAGCCGGGACATTTTCCGTTTGTTCTTCTTCTTAGCATGTAGAGGGGAAGCGTGATCTTTTCTCATTTCGTTTACGAAACTGGCGCAAGAGTGAATGAAGCCGAAAGACTGGAATGGACAGACATTAACCCGGAACAAAATCAGGTGACAGTTAAATCCTCAAAGAACGGTAAGGCGAGAACGCTAAACGTTTCAAAGCGGTTGATAGATAAACTTCTGAGTTTACCAAAGACTCAAAAAACAGTGTTCCCGAAAAGGAAAAAAGGTTCAAGGCAACTGGCTTTTCGCACAAGACTGCAGACATTAGCAAAGATACATGACAATCCTAGACTGCAAAAAATCCACTATCACACCTTACGACACTGCAAAGCCTTACGAGAATTTGACAAAACCCATAATATATTGCGAGTGAAAAGAGTCTTAGGTCACAGATCAATATTGAATACCCAAAGATATGTTGAACTCTATGAGGAACTATACGAAAACAGACCAAGAGAAACAATCTGCGAAATCGCTTTTAATACTCAAGAGGCAAAAAAGCTGATAGAACAAGGATTCAACTATGAGACAGGAGAATATGATGATGGCGGTAAACTGTTCAAAAAATATCGGTAATCATAAAATCTTTAGGGTAATCGATCATTAAAGGGTAGAGGCTGAACCACACAGTGAAAGAAGGAATATTCGTCTGCATCGAAGGCTTGGATGGAAGCGGAAAAACCACTCACGCCCACAGGCTTGTGCGGAACCTGCAGAAAAGGGGGTTCGACGCTGTTTACACCACTGAGCCGGGGCGGGGAGAACTGGGAAAATTTATTCGTGCATCGGTTTTGCAGGGGAAGAAGCGGGTGCCCAGGGTTGTGGAGGCGGTTCTTTTTGCGGTTGACCGTGTTGAGCATCTGGAGAAGGATGTGAAGCCGGCGTTGATGGAGGGGAAGGTTGTGGTTTCAGACCGGTGTGTGTACTCGTCTCTTGCGTATCAGGGGGCGGCGGGGCTGGACCTGGAGTGGATTGAGGAGGTTAACCGGTTTGCTCTTCCACCTGATTTGGCGTTGTATATTGATGTGCCGCCTGAGGTTGTGGTGAAGAGGATAAGGCGGAAGAAGTCTGTTATGGAGAGGCTGGAGACCCAGCGGAGAGTGAAAGAGGTTTACATGAAGTTTGTGGACAACGGAAAGCTCATGCCCATAGACGGAGACAGAAAAAAAATCGAAGTAGAAAAAAACATTCTAACTGTAGTCCTAGAATTTCTGCAGAACCATAAAACATCTTAACCAAACAGTTCATTGTTGAAGCGAAAACAGGTTATAGTGAAAATTGAGGCAGAATCTTGTCAAAAAACCTTGACTAAATAGAAGTTTGTTTGGTCAAGAAAGTTTGACAAAAATGCATTTAGGTTCGTTTTGGCATAAAATGAATTGTTATGTTTCATAACGTTAAGAGAATCGCTTCAGTAGCTGTTATGTTGCTGATGTTTTCTTTTGTTCTGTTTGCTCTTCCAGAACTTCATGTCGCAAAAGCGGAGCCAAAGACGATTGATGTTCCAGACGATTTCTTGTCGGTGTTTGATGCTGTGGAAGCTGCTTCTGAAGGCGACACGATTTACGTGAAGAGTGGAACCTATGATGGACCAATAAATCAAACTTTAGTGATTGATAAGTCTCTTTCGCTTATAGGGGAAGACAAAAGCTGTACTGTGCTTAATTTTGTTCCTCCCCTAGTTCAAACAACTATTCCCTTCTCTTTAACTCCTGTTTGGGCTAGAGATGCTCCAATTCGTATTGTCGTCAATAATGTTACCATTTCGGGTTTCACAATTGACACTATTGGCGGGCCTAATCCCAGTTCTGTTAAACCAGAAGTCACGGGAACCGGAAACAACACCAGAATAGTAGACAACAACATATTAACTGGCGTGTACCTAAAATCCGGTTCTCATCAAACTGTAACAGAAAACAACATAACAGGTATGCTACGAGCCTACGGTTCACATCAAACCATTACCGAGAACATAGTCGCAAAAGGCATCGAAGGTGGCAGTTCTTATAACAACATCACAAACAACGTAGTAACGGCAGGAGGAGATGTCGGTATCTATGTGTCCGGATCCTTCAACATAATTTATGGCAACAACGTAAGCAGCAGTGGCGCGTCTGGCATTAAGATGAACCGCGAGGTAACATCAAACATAATCGCCAAGAACATCATAACTGGCAGCGGCAACGGCATCCATGTACCAGAGGGATTCAACAACACTTTCGTAGCAAATAGAGTTACCAACTGTGGCTACGGAATCAATGTAGAAAGGGGTTCTAACAATACCTTCTACGCAAATTATATAGCAAACAACCAAATGGGCGCTCGGATTGGATATGATCAGTCAGGTATATCCCGAGAGATGGATGGTCCAAAAGCGTTTCATAACATTCTATATCACAACAACTTTATCGACAACAGTAAGCAAGCTGTCGATTGGAATTGGCTCGGCACAAACTATTGGGATAACGATAAAGAAGGTAACTACTGGAGCAACTACAATGGCACAGACAATAACAAAGACGGCATAGGCGACGTACCCTACACATTAAGTGAGGCGGTCAGTTTTTATGCTCCAAGTACCAGCAGCACAGACCCTTACCCGCTTATTGCTCCTATCACAATCATTGACGCTGGCACATGGGAATGGACCAACTACAACATTGATGTGATCAGCAACTCCACGGTTTCGGATTTCAGTTTCAACCCTGAAACGGCTCTAGTACGATTTAATGTGGAGGGCGAAACCGGAACAACAGGATTCTGCAGAGTAACCATACCAAAAGACCTACTAAATACTGAAGACTACTGGACTGTTCTAGTCGATGGCAACCCGGTGACTCCAACAGCTAACGAAGATTCAAATAACACCTACCTATACTTCACTTACCAACACAGTATCAAAACAGTAGAAATAATTGGAACGGATGCAATTCCAGAATTTCATTCATGGGCTATTTTGCCGTTGCTTCTTGTTGCATCCTTTACGGCAATAATCTGTAAACAGCGACTAATAAGAAAATCAGCTAATAATTAGATTGTTTGATACACTTCATCATTCAATGTCTCTTTGTTTGTAGATGGTAAATTTTGATCATGTCGTTTATCCGAAGCTTTAATGAACAAAAAACTGCAACCACAAACCCGCATCTCCCCTCTTTCTTAGACGATGTATGGTTGGTTGGGTTTTTCTAGGTCTTTGATGAGTTCCATGGCTTGCTTAGACGCTGGTACTCCAGTTAGTGGGATTCCTTTGAGGAGTGACCACGGAGTCTTTTCAGCCAATGTTGTGGTTATGTGGTCTTCGCCGAAGCATTGTTTGGATATGTCATAAACTAGGGAGTGGACCTCAGCCTCTGAGACGTGCCCCAATGCGTGAAGGTACTCGTGGGTTAATATGCTGTAGATGAAGGCGTTGACAAGCTTCCTCGATTTTGTTACCGCTTCCACGATGTTGACCAGTCTCCTGTTCAGAACTATGTTGTTTGTGCCAAGCTGATGGTATGCACCCAATTGAAGAGGCAGGTCATCCAAGAAAAGCAGCATACCCCGTCTGCGCTCGCCTAAACAAACTTGGACGGTTTCCTTAACTATCTCCCAAATTCCGCGGAAGCCTTCAGCCTCATCAATCCTTAAACTGTAACTCTCAACCTTAGGCAACTCTTTTTCGGTCTTTGACTCTTCGTCTCTCGTGAGACGGTCTGGCTGAAAGTCTGCGGAAACCAACTTTATCGCGTTCATTATTACCTTCTAGTAACTTCTCGGTATTTATACATATCACTTTTCAGAGCCACATCATACCGCCGAAAGCAGCCCAGCCTATTGTATGCTGACTTTCTTGAAATCTCCAAAAAATAACGGCGTCAACTGCCTTTGGGACAGCTCAACGTTTATCTGCTTAACCAAAAAATCTGTTAAGTCATCTAAGGGAACCCGCTGCGTTCCCCTCTCATGGCGAATCCTCAGTTCCAAGCCGCCTTCTTGGAATGAGAAACGGAGCACATAATAATCGAACCTTAATGGAACCCGTTTACCGCCATCCCTGACATGGTGATAACAGACAGCAAAGAAAAAATCTAAATTCTCCGCCTCTGTTTCGTCAGCGCTCTTCAGGCACTGCTCAAGCTCCTTCTGGTCTAAAAAATTGAAGTCAACGCCTTCAGCCACGCCGAACTCGAAGCTGACCTCGCAATTCTGTTTCAAATAGGGAGTTACGGCGCCCAAATCAAAGGTTTCTTGATTCAGACGACTAAACGTGCAGAGAATAGCCTTCTGAACATCTTTAGCTGAGTCTTGACACTCAAAAAGGATTATACCGTGAACGTTTTCGGGAAAATTTTCGTAACGCCCAAGCAACCCAAACGCCTTTTGTTCCGGATTAGGATGCCTTTCTCATCTTTCGGATCCTTTCAAGATTCTCAAGAAGAGTTGACAGGGTTGCTCCAAGGCTCTTAAGTTTCTCTGCATCCGTTTCTTCTGCAAGCTGTTTCTCTATCGCCTGAATTTTCCCCAAAATCGTTAATTCTAGGCTGGAGAAAGCAGGAGCTTTAGATGCCTCTGGTTCCGGCTCTCCCTCTCTAACAATCACGACCCGCTTTTGGCAACTGGCGCACCACAGGTCTCCGCTCCGAAGTTTAAAGAGAGGGGACGCACAGGCTGGGCAGGAATGCTCCGTGAGGGTGGCTCCCTGCCTAAGCAAATCCGCCATCACTTTGATGTTTTTTGAATCTTTAGTCACGTCAAACCCTTCTGAACAAGCTTTACAGTTTAGAGAATATATTTTTGCCGTCAGTTAATTAACTATCCTATGGAGTTGAACGGAACAGCCTCTTTCTTACGATTATTGCAGATAAAGTAGCCATCAAGAATAAGGGCAAGATAATCCATGGGGAGAACTCTGGGATTGTAGTTGTTCCGATAATTTCTATTTCTTCTGCACTGTGCGGGTAAGTGAAGTAAAGGTACGTATTGTCTGTGGTCTCGCTGACCGTTGGGGTTACAAAGTTTCCATCTACTAGGACACTCCGCGCGCACTGGGAAGTCAGACTTCAGAAAGGCAGTAGTAATAATCATAATAACATACGATACATTATAAAGCGGTTACTAGTTACCGACTCTTTTCTGTGAAGCATATCTGAAGAATTTAACGGGATATGGTATATACATCAATAATTTCGTTACCTAACATTAGTGTGGCAGTTGTATTCCCATTTGACCCTAAACTCCATTCAATTTTAGTTGTAATTGTCCGTATTTCTCTTGGATTAATAGATTCAATCTGTATAGTCTCATTATCACTCCAATTTCCAGTTTCGAAATCAGAAATATCTTCGATTAACAAAGATAACCCACTTACGGTATTTATTCCAAAATTTGCTATGGTAACATTTACTGTAGATATCATAAGCAAACCACCAGGATTGTTCCAACCATATTTTAAAAGTCCTGTAATCTTCACCAAATCAGATAAATTTTCAATTTGTGTCTCTAGTTCTAAAATTCTGTCTTGGAGTTCACTAATTCGATTTTGAAAATCAAGGGTTTGATTTTCAAGTTCAAGGATTTGATATGATAAAACAACACATGTAACGCAAAGTAAAATAATGATTATAGTGAAAACCGAAAACAGCCTCTTCATGTTGCCTCCCCTAACGAATAATTTAAAAAATGAAGCTTAAAGTGTTTTGGTCAAGCTTTCTTGACTAAATTTTGGACAAAATTTTTTGAGCAGTCTCTGTTTGTTGATTATTTATATCACGGTTGCGGTAATGAGAAGTGGAAGAATTGCATCCCAAGACGGAAATTCTGGAATAGAATCAATGTTTTGTTCATCCTTATGATAGAAAAATGAGGAAAGTAATGATTCAGTCTCATCACATCATCCCAAAACAATAGCATAATCGTTTTTGGTTAGTTAAATATACATTCAGTTCTATTGAAGCTGATTTTTGAATGATTTGTACTCCGTAAACGGTATAAATCGCCGCCTATTTATAGGATAAGAATAAATAGGTTACATCTCGTTTAAGCATGTTAATGGAGGCTTCTATATGGTTAGAAAAAAGAAACTACAGGAATACGAGGAAAGAATAGAAGAAGCCATGAATGTTCTCGGCATGGTTTCCGAAGACACCACAACTCCAAGAAACATAAGAAGAGCCGCGAAACAAGCAATCTCAACGCTCCAAATCTCCGAAAACACCCCCGCAGTCAGAGCAGCCAACGCCATATCCATTCTGGACGAGATTCTGCAGGACCCCAACATGCCCCCCTACACCAGAGTGAAGCTCTGGAACGTCATGAGCCTACTTGAAGCCATAAAAGACTAAAAATCCGCAGGACCAGCCATGCACGTTTTCTTTCACACCCAACTCCTTACCGGCACCATAACAGCGGAAGCTTAATCCTTTTTCATTCGAATCCTGTTTAGGTTTTTTGGAATTTTGCATGCCTAAAAGCTTTTGACAGACTTATATCCACCTTATTAGCTGGATCGGGTATTGCAAAATTTCTGAAAGGATGAGACATGAACAAATTCAACAGAGACCTAGAGATTCTATTGGCGAGATTAAACAGTGACACAGACGAAGAAGCCCAGAAAAAACTGGTTGTTCTAAGAGATAAGCTGATTCGCTTGCATGAAGAGAATGTTGTCAAGATCAACCACTCAGTTATGGAGCTGGTGTGTGCCAAGCATTTGGTTCTTAAGGGTTACGAAGTGGACATTGAGCGCCCAGTAGATGGACTGGTATGTGACCTGTACGGAGTGAAGGGGTTAGGCTCCCACATCGTTGAGGTGGAGACCGGTTTCATTCCCCCACGTCACGCTCTTAACCCCGCTAACTACCGTAAATCTAGGATAGCCAGCAAAATAATCCGGTATGGCAACCACTCGGACAAATTTGCCTTAGGCGTGCCACCATACTATCTGCTGCAGATTCCCGACATCCTAGTTAAACCTCCCAGAGACAGAACCCCCAAAGATCTGAAGTACCTCAAAACCCTCTGCGACCTCTACTACAAGAATCCGCCCGTTAGCCTCGCAGAAATCAGAAACGCGCGCATCCACAACATCTACATAATAGACGTAGACGAGATAAACACAAAGGAAGTTGACCCTGCAACCTACCTAAAAAAACGGGACAGCCTTTCGCTGGCAACATAAAAAAAGAAAAACAAAAAAGTTTTCCCCGAGGCTTGTGCTGCTAAGCTTCTTATATTCTGCATCCATAGTTTAAGTTGGTGAACTTGTAATGGTGACAGTTTCCTCGAATCTGATAAACTCTCATCTGAGCGAACCAAAGGTTGAGCAGATGTTTCGATTGATGGAAACCGATTTGGAGATACAGAATACTCTCCGCATGTCAAACGTGATGGCTGTTGAACGTTTGAAATACAATGACCACGGTCCAGTTCACTCCAAAATCGCTGCCGGAAGCGCACTCGAAATTTTCGACATCTTAATTCAGGAAGTCACACCTACAACGGTCCAAAACAAGGTTTGCTCTCTTGAAGACGCCAAAGTTGTTGTCTTATGTGGGTCATATCTGCACGACTTGGGGAACAGTATCCATCGGCTCGACCATCATTTCCACAGCTGCGTGATAGCCAACCCCATCTTGGACAGACTTCTAAAGAAGGTTTATCCAGAAGACCCGGCTTTGGCGGTGAGGCTGAAATCTGAGATACTGCATTGCATTTTTTCTCATGAAGATGAAGTTGACTGTTTAAGCGTGGAGGCTGGAGCGGCGAAGATAGCTGATGGAACGGATATGGCTCGGGGAAGGACCAGAATTCCTTACAGAACCGGCAAGGTGGACATCCACTCGCTCTCCGCTTTATCCATCACCAAGGTGGAGATTGAGAAAGGAAAACGGAAACCTGTTCAAATTTTGGTTAACATGAACAATCCTGCAGGCGTCTTCCAGATAGAAGAAGTGCTGGAGAAAAAACTAAAGACTTCAGGCATACAGGATTTGGTTGAGGTTATAGCCGTAGAAAAGGGAGTACAGATAAGAAGAAGCAAAGTTTACTAAACATAAATTTTGAAACTTTTACTTGCCCACGTTTCCTAAACTAGATTTTGCTTTTGTTCGCCTAATAACAAGCGTCATTCCAACAACAATCGTCACAAACACAACCAAACCAATTATTCCTAGATACACCCAAAGCGTTTGATTTGGATTTGGTGTTGCACTGACTACATATGTACCAGCTTGAGAAGAAGCGTTCCCTACAATTAACTCCACAACTGATGACGTATTTTTGTTGGATGCTGGAAAATAGTAACTGATTCCCGCTAGCGAAAAGGCTAAAACCAAAGCAAGAATTACTCCAAATGCAATTTTTGTTATCTCACTCAACGTCGACCAAACTCACTAACAGGCTCACACAGTTACTAGTTGCAAGCCATTATTTAATGCTATATTTCTATACACCTTGTTCTAAACTTTAGAACAAACGTACTAAAACATAGAACTAAATATCCTTTTATTGGCTATGTAACTGAAAGTATTTCAAAGAACCAAAAAATTTGAGGAAAAAAGATGAATAAAATCGGAAAAAAATTTGGTCTGCTGTTGATTCTTACTTTGCTAGTAATCTCGGCAACACCCTTGATCCAAGCAACTGCTACCGATTCAAGCACAACCGATGAAGTAAGACTTGGACAGAAGATTCCGCTGACAGACAGCGAAATCACTGCTCGTTGGCCTAATCTCCCAACAGCACAGGAGATATATAATAACGGTTGCCTTGTTATTGATCTTCGTTACTGTGGAAAACAAGTTTCATCGATGAACGATGGTCTCCCTGACCCAGACTCTCCAACAGTAATAGACATCGAGTCGATAATTGTAAACTGCACTATGGACATCCCCGATTATCTCCACGGCGGAATAATGCTTGATGTACCTATCATTTGGCTACAATATGATAACACTACATGGATTCAGGTGCCAAAGAACATACTAGGTTACACATCAAATTAAAAAAGAAGTTTAGTGCTGTAATCTGCCTTTCTACAGAAATACTAGACAATATAAACAGGCAACTGATGTATTGTCGCTCTTCCACATTCTTCGTAATAAAATTAAAGCCGGTGAACAGTATCTTAGCAGCAGAATGTGCTAGCTCTTAAATCATCAATCATCCGTATTAAAAAGAGTGAACTGTTTGACTGCCGAAGACGCCAAAGATGCTCTGAGGGGAACCACCCGTGATATCTACCGCTTCTTGCTGAAGAGCAATAAGCCTGTGGGAATCCGAGAAGTCCAAAGAGCCCTAAACCTCAGCAGCCCCTCAATAGTAGCCTACCACTTTTCTAAACTAGAAGAAGCAGGTCTTGTGAAACGAGAAAAAGGCGACTATATCGTCAGCAAGGTTATACTAAATCACAGCGTAAGAGTCAGCCGCTTCATAATCCCAAGACACCTTTTTTACGCTGCATTCGCTGTTGCAGCACTAATAATCGAACAGACCATTCTTAAGCCAAACGTTATCAACCGCGAATACTTCTTCTCCACGGTTGTAACACTAGTGTTCGCCATTGTCTTCTGTTATGAAGCTGTAAAGGCATGGCGCAGAGGCGACTTATAACCCCAAAAAACCAAACAACACTGCTTTATTCACACGTTTGTTAGGCATATCAGTATACTAATAGAGGTTCATTGTTGGAAACAGTCTTTTTTATGTTTTTCCAAGCAAGAATATGATTGGCTGTCCACATCCCCGAGCATATTAGGAGACTAATAACAGTGCATTGTTAAATGTTCCTGCCGAATTAACAAACTCTATCATTGAATGGTTGGTTGGTGTATTTGTCGGTTCACTTTTTTCATTTGTTGCTGGTGCTCTTGTGGAAGCATTTAGTGGAGATTTATTGAAAAAAATCGCACTTAACATAGAAATTTTGGGGTTTGAATTCTCGATAACAGCATTTGCCATAGTTACTTTTATTGTGAAGATTTGGTTATTCGGATTGTGAGTTCCGCATTTAGGATTTGTAAACAGGCACAAAAAGCTAATATGCTGGTATTCCAGTATGAAAGTAGGAAAAGGAGGGAATATGATATGGGTGTAATCAAGAAAACCGTTGTTATACATCCGATAATGGATTCATACATCAGAAAAACATGGGCAACATTAATAGAGAATGGAAAGGATGCAAGCTACTCATTAGCATTAAATTCCATTCTTCTAGCCACTATATTTGAAACACAAAAACCAGAGGGTCTAAGTGAGAAAACACGGGAATTACTTTGGAGCTTTATAGATGACCAGAAGACAATTGATGAACTCAATCTACAAGATTCTTTAGTAACTCTTGAAGAGAAAATTAAGCCAGACAAATCTAAAACCTATATAACTTAACATCCAAAATGAAAAAAGACGAAAGAAGTTAAAGCAAGATTTAACAAGTATTTCCAACGAAAAGATGCATACAAGTAGCTAAGGGGTTTACAATGCATAAAGAGTTTAAACGTTTGCTTGAGAATGCAATTGGTGTTTCAGAGCACGTTATTGCAATTAATTTGGATATTAGAGGGTTTTCTTCGTTTTGTAAAGAAGTGCAAGATTGGGATGTTGCTAACTACATTAAGATTGTATATCAAAAAATATTAGATGAATATTTGGATATTGCATCGTATTACAAGTCTACGGGAGACGGTCTCATTATAATCATTCCCTGTGACCGTGGTAATGTGAAAGATAGAGTTAACTATGTCGTTAAAACTTGTTTAAAATTTGTAGAGACTTTTTCATCCATGTGTGATGATGAATATATAATTAATTTTCCTAAACCTAGTAAAATTGGAATTGGAATCGCTAGGGGCAGTATTTGTCGTATTTCCAATACAGAAGAGGATAAGGTTCTAGATTATTCGGGAAGAGTTCTTAATTTGGCTTCTAGACTGATGGATATGGCAAGACCATCTGGAATTGTAATTGACCAAAGCTTAGGGCAAGACCTTCTTGAAGATGAATTAAAAGAACGTTTCACCAATTCGGAAGTCTATGTAAGAGGTATCTCTGAAAAGGACACTATCACTGTTTATTATACAAAAAAAGAAACATCAATACCATCAGAATATAAAACTCCTCTGAGTGAACCAAAATGGAAAGAATACAAAGACACAATGTCCTGTAAAGAAATCAGGTCCATAAAAGCTCCACGTATATTTTTTTATCTAGCAGAAAAACCCTCAGACGATGACAAATTATACTTGGATATTAGAATTTTCAAGTCCAATTTAGGTTCAATAGTTCGTAATTGTTCTGCAAAAACAGAAGCAATTAAAATTGTTCATAGAGGCAATAAACATTTGGTGAAGATTGATGTGAAATGGTTAAAAAGTTATTTAGATGAATATGAGATACCTGATGATGCTGAAGTATTATTTGAATTTAATTATCCATAGCTGAAACTTGATTGCTACTTTAATCTAAAAATAAAACATCTGTTTTTATCAGGGAAAACAGTGTTTTTTCTGCTATAGGAATTGAAGAAAAAAGGAGGAAGATAAGGGTGATGCCGGATAGTTGGAATTGTCGCCTGTTAACTTTTCTTTCTTAGGTAGAAGAGAACTCTGGTTCTGTAAGTGTCGGTTTGTGATGGGTTATGTTTTTCGTCTCCCTCGAAATGGGCGAAAACCTCTACGGAGTCATCCCACCAGTCCTGCTGTTTCGCTTTCCAGTCTATACTGAAATCTCCATCTTTGTTTGTCATCCCAGACACAAGCACATCGTTACCCATGAAAGACCTGTCCCTCTCGTAAATGTCGATTTTTGCGTCTCCTATCCCCTTGCCAGTGTCGCTGGTCATCAAGTTTCCTTCGAAAGTTATTATCGAATTCAAATCTACGCTAGTGGGAGGACAAGACATCTTAAGAGTAGTGTCCACTACACCAGCGGCTGGTTGCATCGGAGCTTCAGTCACTTCCTCCATAACCTGATCCACAGTCAAGTCTTCTATCTCCGCGTCGCAACTTTTCTGCACTGCTTCTATTCCATTCATGCAATTCTGTTTGGTTTCGTAAGCTTCGCTGGCTGCGATTACCTCTCCGTTAGGAGCGCTTAAATTGAATCTGAACTTTGAAGCTGCATCCGTGAAAACTTCGTATTTAGGATGCGGCAGCGTCTCTGCTCCAATTGTCTTGTCTTCTATTCTGGAGTCACAATTCCTTTGTACAGATTTTACGCCGTTCATGCAACCTGCCTTTCTCTCGTACGCTTCACTGACGGCTACAATTTTGTTGTTTGCAGCGCGAAGTCTGAATCTAAATTTGCCTGCTGTGTCTTTGTATACTTGATATTTGGCTTTCAAAATGTTTCCCCCGTATTAATTACTGTATATTAGATTGATAAAAAGGTTTTCTGCTGATTTTTCCCGAATCTCTGCACGGTTGTTATCCGAAAATTCTGGGTTTAGGTTTAAAGGAACCAGCCGAAAAATAGCCTGTATAGTCTGTGTTCTAGGATTGTTAAGGGTTTGGCTCTTCCGAAGACGCG
>Ga0315545_1002884_pt1 | contig 15118 bp, 18 predicted proteins | sample SalMarSW160210MG_FD_203096 | JGI IMG/M metagenome (GOLD analysis project Ga0315545, IMG submission 203096) | Salt marsh sediment microbial communities from the Plum Island Ecosystem LTER, Massachusetts, United States - Salt Marsh Sediment SW1602-10 ... | reverse complement strand
TTGAGCACAGCCAGACCGCCGAGCTTGCTGTATTCGATGGCGAAAGATGGGTCAACTATGCTGTCCATAGCCGAGGCTAAAATGGGAATGGGAAAGGTCAGCTCTCGCAGTTTGAACTCGATGTCGGCCTGGTCAGGGTTGATGGTTACATCTCCGGGGACAAGGGCTACCTCATCAAATCCATAGGCTCGTTGTAATTCCTTGTATTGGGGCATATTAGGGCAGAATATACCGCTGGAGATGGACGAAGTCAAGGAGACCCTTTTGTCATTGCCTGCCTTTTCATGGTTATTGCGAAGCGAAGCAATCTCAAGGCCTTCAGCTGCGTTAGATTGCTTCGTCGCTACCGCTCCTCGCAATGACAAAGGAGGGTATGCCTCGCAGTGACGGGGCGATGTCATTGCCACTTTTTTGTTGTCAGTGCGAGTCGAAGGCGAAGCAATCCCAGGAAAACGAAATCCTAAATCCGAAACATAAGAAGAGCAAAGTGCAAAAATGAAAGAGCTGTCAGCAGTCAGCAGTCAGTAATCAGCTGATGGCTAAGAGCTAGTGAACTGTCATTTTAACTTTTTATCTTTGATTTTTTAGTTTGTTATAATTAACCCGCTCATGTCTTTTAGCATTCTCGTCAGACAAAGGACGCCTTACCATTTTGTGGGGAGCTGTCCTTTTATTTCTGAGGCACAGGGGGAGGGCAAGACCTTTGATGAATGTCTGAGTAACACCAGGCAGTCAGTGGAGAGATGCCTGGAGGAGAGGAGAAAAAACGGGAAGGAAATTCCTGAGGAAGAGCCTTCTCCGCAGGTGATGCTGGTGTATAGCTGAGGGCGGCAATCTCGGAAAAACCAAATTCTAAATCCTAAATCCGAAATACTAAACAATATCAAATGACCAAAATCTCTTATATTTCTCCCTCCCCTGGCGGGAGGGAGTTAGAGGGAGGGGGAAGACACTCACCCTCACCTTAATCCTCTCCCGTCAAGGGAGAGGAATTTTATAGAAGGAGAGGTTTTGAACTTTGAATTTAGATATTGGGATTTGTTTAGGATTTAGTGCTTGGAAGTTAGGATTTCAAGCTAGTTTTTTTGCCTTTTGAATTGTATTTTGGCTTTTTTATGTTTGATTTTTGATATTGTTTTGTAGTTGCCTGATTTATCAGGCATTAACGCACTTGGTAGTTGTTCGTTAGTTAATGGAGCAGGCACAATTGCCCAATAAATTGGGCAACTACATTTTTAAACTGGGATTGCGAAGCAATCTCAAGATACCTGACAGGTTAGCTATGAGCTGGCGATTGCTGTTATAATAGCGTAATGAGCTACCTCTAAGAAGAAGGTGTTAACACCTAGATAAATGGAGGTGAAGGCATGAAGGCTAGAAGAAAGACTCCGGATATTATCCTAAAAGATGGGAAGCCAGCAGAAGTCATCCTTGATATAGAGGAATACCGCGAAATGCTAGAACGCTTGGAGGATATGGAGGACCTCATGGCACTTGAAAAGGTGAGAAAGAAACCGCTGGAATTTAAGAAACTGGATGACTTCTTGAACGAATATACGCCGAAACTGCCAAGCTCTCTGGCTCCAGTAATGATTGGCGAATTAGAGTAGGAGATTACCGGGTTGTATATGAAATCGATGATGGTCAAAAGATTATTAATGTAATGCTTGTAAGACACCGAAGTGAAGCCTATCGCTAAGTATTATGGCACGTTGTATTTCGAGATTGCGGAGCCTGTTCCGAGCATAAGTGAGGAATCCCACTCTGAGATTGCTTCATCGCTACCGCTCCTCGCAATGACAGAAAAAGGTGCTCCTTGCAATAAACAAAAAGCCCAGCGGTTTTAGCCGCTGGGCTTTTTGAGGTGCGGAATTTTTAGCGACATGAAGTACCGCTACAGCTCTTGCCATTCCTCCAGGGAAAGCTTCTTTTCGGTAATTTGTTGGATTTCTTTGAGAAGCATTTTGAGCTGGGGCACAGAGAACTCGGCATTGCTTGGGATAGCTAATGTGTGGGGGCCATATCTCATATACAAATGACGCCCACCTGGTTCTGGTGGACTAAAGCCTAACGTGGTCAATTTTCTGATGAAAGTCTTTCTTTTGCATGGTGCCCACCTAGCCATGGGCTATAGTTTCCTTGAGTGTGGGTATTCCTTTATTCAGGTCGACTTCGTCTATAATAGGTAGTTGGTCACCATGTCTTATTTTGACTAATAACCAACCTTCGAGAACTGCTCTCAGCTCGATTTGGCATTGATGAAGACTTTTACCAAAGGCGATTACTCCTAAACACTCGGAAATCTTACCACAATAAGTTCCATCTTCAAGTTTGTCATACACTGCCATGGTCATAGCTTTGTCAATGTATTCTGTAAGCATAACTATCCTTCCACCATCCAATTGTAATATGGTTGACGAGCAGTGTCAAAGGGGCATCTGACGCAATAAAAGAAAAAGCCCAGCGGTTTTAGCCGCCGGGCTTTTTTGAGGTGCGCAATTTTTAGCTGCAGCTCCAGTTGTCAACACCAGCGGTTTGCGTTAGCACGCAGGTTTCGCCGCCACCTGTATAGTTGCCGCTATCAACGACCGAAGAGTTGTTCCAGTGCCAGGTACCATGGGTTGGCAGATGCATGTAAGTCTGTAAGGTGAAGGTTCCTTGCGGGGTTGTTACCGTGCAGGCTGTGGCCCCCGATGCTATAGTACCCGCGGTTACTGCCCCGGCGTTTATATCAGCCATGCCTGCCATAAGGCCGGTTTGCACCGTGGACCGCTCGGTCTTGGCGGTCTCCAAAGTTCCCTGGCCCAAGAAGCCACTGACATTGAATGCCACCACGGCGGCAAGGATACCGAGGATGATAATCACGATTAACAGCTCAATCAGGGTAAAACCGCCTTCGCCCTTGTACACCTTCTCCCTTAATCCTCTGAATGCCTTCATTTATTCACCTCCTTTCTTTATTATTTCTTGTTTCTAACCCTCTACCTGTGAGGCTGAACCTCACCGACGTTTCTTGTTATATATAACTTCTATGCCCGAGCCTCACCTCCTTTTTTGTTCTACAATTTAATCATACCTTTGGCCAGATATACGGTCAATAGGAATATGGTAGCAGGACAGTTGGGGGATGAAAATAGGACGAAAGTCAAAAACCAAAGTGCCAGATGGCAGAGCAAAAGGCAAAATTCCAAATGCTAAACCCGAAATGCTAAACAATATCAAATGTTCAAAATCTCTTATATTTCTCCCTCCCCTGGCGGGAGGGAGTTAGAGGGAGGGGGAAGACACTCACCCTCACCTTAATCCTCTCCCGTCAAGGGAGAGGAATTTTATAGAAGGAGAGGTTTTGAGCTTTGAATGTAGATATTGGGATTTGTTTAGGGCTTAGAGATTAGTATTCAGAATTTCATGCAAGCGAAGGAGAACTACTTCAGCGCATTTGCTCGAATTCGGTAACGCTAATCCCGGCATCCTTCAGGATTTTTCTCAAGATGCCTTTACTCAAGTCCTTGCCTCCATGTATGGGCACAGTAGTCCATCTTCCATCTGGATGATGATAAACAGCATGACTACCACTTTGGCGGATGGAATTAAATCCCAACTTTTCTAATACTCGAATTACTTCGTTAGCATTAGCTGGGGTAAGCTTAGGCAACTACTTGGACCTCATCTATAGCAACTTCTATAGGGACAGGCTCTCCTATTGCTTGTCGGGCTTCAATATGTAACTTGATAGCGTCTTTAATGTTTTCTAAAGCCTCTTTATAGCTGTCGCCTTGAGTGTAGCAACCTTGGAGAAGGGGAACAGAGGCTACGTACAGACCATCTTCATCTCGCTCTATCACTATAGTGAACTTATAATTAGGCATATCTTCTTAGCTCCCTTCTACTGCAATTCTAATATAGCAGGAGATGAGTGTCAAAGGAGCAGAAGTAGAGAGCAAAAAGCAAAATGTAAAAGCAGAGCTTCAAAAATGTAATGCGAGGCTTTAGCCTCGTGCCTTCCTCATTGCGCGACCCTGAAGGGTCGCACTACAAAATTTGGAGGGATGTGCCCCGCAATGACAGGGGGGCTCAAGGCCCCTTTTTCACCCTCACCTTAATCCTCTCCCGTCAAGGGAGAGGAATTTTATAGAAGGAGAGGTTTTGAGCTTTGAATTTAGATATTGGGATTTGTTTAGGATTTAGAGCTTAGAGTTTAGGGTTTTCCCTGAAGCGTGCAATCGGTTTAGAAATTCATCTTGCTAGAAGAGAGACATCAGTTGAGGTGCGGAATTTTTACGAGCAGTCCCAGCCATCTGTCGCGTTGTAGGTGCAGGTTGTGCCACCACCGGTATATTCGCCCTCAATGATGGTGCCGCTCCTATCCCACTTCCAGTAACCGGTGATAGCGCTTTGCACGTATTTCGACATAGTTACATCCGTACTATCTACCGTGAGCACCCAAGCAGCGGGATTTGTTATCGAGGTGCCATCAGCCCCAATGTCGCCAGCCACTACGTTTGCCGCTGATTCTGCGGCCATAGCGGCAATAATGGCGGTTTGTACCAGGTTGCCCTGCATCTTTGCCATCTCTTCAGTGCCCTGGCCGATGAAGCCACCGACGTTGAATACTACCACTGCGACAAGGATGCTTAGTATGAGAAGCACAATTAGTATCTCAATCAGGGTGAAACCGCCTTCACCCTGACGCACCTTCTCCATTAATTCCCTTAATGCTTTCAACTGTTAGCCTCCAGGTTAGTAATGTGACCCTTTCCGGAGATTGTTTAGCAACTCTCCTCTGTCATTGCGAGCCCCTTTTATGTCATTGCGAGCGAAGCGTGGCAATCCCGGTGGGGTATAGATTGCTTCGGCACTCACGTGCCTCGCAATGACAAAGAGAGATGTCACTGCGAGCAAAGCGCGGCAATCTCATGCCCACCACTGGGATTGTTTCGTCGCCATTCCGGATTTTGTAGTTGCCTGATTCATCAGGCACAATTGCCCAATAAATTGGGCAACTACATTTTTTAATGTCCTTATTTGGGATATCTTACAATGAATCAAATCTGGAGTAAAGAGGTCGATTTGATATGTAACCGCCGCTTCCCGTTCAGGATTCAATTCTCAGGATCATCCTGATCAGCCCCTCACGTATTTCTGTTCGCCCATACCGAAGTATCGGTCAATAATTACTTTGCTGCCGTTCATATCCTTAATGAATCCACTGACATAGCCGAAAGGACCAAAATACTTCACTTTAATCAACAGCAGGTTCATATCTATCTTGTTCATGGTCTCGGGTTTGAAAGAGAGGTCCACCCTGCCGTATTTGTCCCGTATCAGCCAGTCGCTTTCCACCCCACCCGGCCTTTCAAATTTCACCGGGGGCAGTAATTGCAGTTTGCCGTCATACCATAGGCAATTCTCATTATACTTCTCAGGGTCAATGGACTGATTATCAGTCAGGTTAAACCCTGTGAGTTTCCCCTGGTCATAGCCGGCAGCGGTAACCCAGTCGTATTTCATTACATATGGATAATAGCCTTTGTGGTCATCGATGATAGCGAAACTCTCCTGTCTTGTGAACCCAACTTCCTCACCGCCAATAGTCATGCTACCCTGCATGGGCATCAGGCATTTGTGGGAATATACACCGCGGTTCACACCGAATGGGATGGAAACAACGATGGGCTCCGCCAGGCCTTCATCGTGAAACATCTCGAAATCGGCCTCAATGTCAGGCAGGTCTTTTTGGTCGTTGATAGAGACGTGAATATAAAACCGTCCCTGCGCCAGTTTGCTCACTATTTCCAGGAAATTATCCTTGTCGCGGTAGCATTGTTGCGCGTCCCATAAGGTGCCGGGCACCTTTATTTTCCACGGCGGCAGCATTTTATCGAAAACGTATTTTTTCTTCGTTTCCTTGTCATATGCTATGAATTGGGCCAGCGCAGAGAACTTGGCATTGTAAAGGACAGCCAGCATAAACCAGCGTTTGTTGCCCAGTTGAAAGGCCTGCCATTCCTTGAGACGGAAACTGAGCATCGGCTTCGGCAGCCACATACCCAGCGGTTTATCCGCATCCAGCGGATTTACTTTTTTAAACTGGCTGCTGAACGTGCCAAAGTTGAATTTTCCGCCTTCAATCAGGCTGTCAGGCGCCGGTTTTAATTCACGTCCCACTACTTCTCCCATTCAACACCGCTTTTACGCGGCTGTTGCCGCGCAATTTCAGTATACCACCTATGAGATTGATGTACCAGGCATCAATATACGTGTTTAGCAACCTATCCCCCTGACCCCCTTCCCTTAGCAAGGGAAGGAGAGTGTAGGTAAGAGATGGGTGAAACCCTTCTCTATAAATCTCTTCCCCCCTCCTTCGAGGGAGAGGGTAAACCTAAAAGACATCAAAAATCAAAGATAAAAAATCAAAATGACAAATTAAAATCCAAAAATACTGAAGCGAAATCCTAAACTCTAAGCACTAAATCCTAAACAAATCCTAATATCTAAATTCAAAGCTCAATTTAATAGCTATTAGCTTTCAGCTTTCAGTCTTCAGCCAGCAGCTAACCGCTGGATACTGACGGCTGATTGCTGACGGCTTTTTGATTTCCGCCTTGCTATTTGGCACCCTCACCCTGACCCTCTCCCGTCAAGGGAGAGGAAATTCAAAGTAGTTCTCCCTCCCCTGGCGGGAGGGAGTTAGAGGGAGGGGGAATTCGCGCTCGCGATGACTCCTCTTATTGTCATTGCGAGGCACACGGTGCCGAAGCAATCTCATCGCTATTTACCTCGGGGATTGCTTCGTCGTCCGTCGGCTGACGGACTTCCTCGCAATGACACAACGAATTGCCAGAGCTTGTTCAAACTCAAGAAGAGAGGTAACTCCATACTTCGAAGTGTCCATCATCTATCTGAACCAGATCATATAACCCGGGATTGACTTAGGGGAATGAAAGCGGTAACAATTTGGCTTAATGGAAGCTTTTCTGATATTTCTTTTTTTTCTGCTCGGGCTGGAGATAGGCAGCTTCCTTAACGTATGCATTGATAGATTACCCAGGGAAGAGTCCATCGTTAAGCCGCCTTCCCATTGTGAAGCTTGCGGGCATCGCTTGGCGGCGAAAGATTTAATTCCGTTATTCAGCTATTTATGGCTCAGGGGAAGATGCCGCTACTGTGGTAATAGCATTCCGGGGAAGCTTTTCTATGTGGAGCTGGTTAGCGGTGTGATATATGCGTTTCTTTACTGGAAGTATGGGCTGACACCTGAGCTGGGGGCGATAATCTTTTACGCTGCCCTGTTCACCATCATATTCATGGTTGACCTGGAAAAGGGGGTTATCCTTAACAAGATGGTTTACCCTGCCATGGCGATTGCCGTTATTCTTGGCGTGCTGGGGATTCAGCCTGAGCTTCCGCAATGGCCTGTTGAGGGGATTGCAAATATTGCCATGGGTGGAGGGGTTGGCTTTCTGTTCTTCTTTGTGGTGGCGATGGCATCTCGAGGAGGCATGGGTTGGGGGGACGTGAAGCTGGCAGGGCTCATCGGGCTTGCCACCGGCTTTCCGATGGTATTGGTGGCTATAGTGCTGGGAGCTGGTCTTGGTGCGATAGTCGGGGTGGTCTTGATGGCTATCAGGAAAAAGGGGATGAAGAGTCTTATTCCCTTCGGTCCCTTTCTTTCGGTAGCTACCATGGTTACCTTAATCTGGGGAGGTGATATGCTTAACTGGTATGCGGGAATAAGCTCGCATTTTGGTTTGTTTTGAGGTAGACTTAGGCCAAATGCAGAAAGATAAAGGGAGAAAGCAAATGGATAAAATAAAAGTATTTATCGTTGACCGGCAGCCGCTATTTCGTCACGGGATACGGTCCAGTCTTTCCAAGGTGGCCGATATAAATGTTGTTGGGGAGCAGGGTATTGTTGAGGCCGAGGTGCTTTCGGTCATGGAGACTTCGCCTCCGGATGTGGTGCTTGTAGATATTGACTATCCTTCGCTTGAGGGGTTGAAATTATGTCGCAAGATAAAGCAATTGTTAGCCAGTGCGGCGGTTATCGTGCTTACTCCGCAAGTTGATGATGAGGAATTGTTTGAGGCAATTAAGTCTCAGGCATCAGGTTATCTGAGCAAGGAAGCCAGTGCTGATGAAATAGCTAAGATCATCAGGCGGTGTGCCAATGGTGAACACCCCATAAATGGAGGGCTTACTGAGCGTCCCGAGGTGGCGAAACGGATATTGCAGCAATTTCAGGAGCTTTCGCGGGAGAAGGAGATTGCTGAGTTCACTTCGCCGCTTACCCAGAGGGAAATGGAAATACTGGGGTATATGGCCAAAGGCTATCTTAACAAGCAAATTGCCGATGTGTTAGACGTTAGTGAGCAGACGGTGAAGAATCATATTACCTCGATATTGCGCAAGCTGAATGTGAACGCGCGCACACAGGCGGTGGTGGTGGCGATAAAAAAGGGCCTGGTTACCATAAGCATGGAATAGCTGGAAAAAATAAAAAATACAAATAAAAATTCTAAATTCTAAGCTCTAAATCCCAAACAAACTCTAATATCCAAATCCAAAAATTGTCATTGCGAGCCCCTTCGCTTGCTGTCATTCTGAGCCTGAGGCCTGACTAGAGGAAGGAACTGGAGGGGAGGAATCTCGCCTCCGAATTTTGTAGTTGCCTGATTCATCAGGCACAATTGCCCAATAAATTGGGCAACTACGTTTTTAACCTGGGATTGCGGAGCCTGTTCCGAGTAAAACGAGGAATCCCGCTCCTTGTGATGACAAACGGGAGAGAAGTGGTAAAATAAGGCGATATGAGCAGAGAGGTTTTCGACCAGATAGCGGAAAGCTGGTATCGGGTAAGGCACTGGCCACGGCTAAGGACGGAGTTAGAGGAGCTGGCGCAAAGATGGCATAGTGGCAAGCTATTGAATTTGGGCTGTGCACATGGAGCCGATTTTTTGCCGTTTAGAGAGCGGTTCGAGCTCTGGGGGGTGGATTTCTCTGGGGAGATGCTTAAACAAGCACAACGGTTCTCAGCAAAGTTCCAACTTGAGGCAAACCTGGTTATGGCTGATGCTGTTTCCCTGCCCTTTGGAGATGAAACGTTTGATTGGGCAGTGGCGGTAGCTACCTACCATCACGTTAAGGGAAAGACGGAGAGGGAAACAGCCCTACAGGAGCTAAAGCGGGTGTTAAAGCCGGGGGGTAAGGCTTTTTTGACGGTGTGGAATTGGGGACAACCAAAGTTCTGGCTGAGGTATAAGGAGAACAGAGTGCCGTGGAGAGTAGCAGGGAAGACTGTTTACCGTTATTATCACCTTTTCAGCTATGGAGAGTTTCAAAAGTTGCTGGTTAATGTTGGCTTTGAAATTATCAGCATATCGCCTGAGAGGTCGTATCGCTTCCCGATGAGGAACTTCTCCCGTAATATATGCGCCCTGGTGAAAAAACAATGAGCTTTTTAAGCACGAAATACTAAACACTAAATCCTAAACAACATCAAAAATCAAAGATACAATTTAGCAGCTTTCAGCTATCAGCCTTCAGCCATTAGGTAACCGCTGACTGCTGATTACTGACTGCTTTTTCACGTTGTTTACCATTTCGGATTTAGAGTTTCTGTCATTTGTCACCCTCACCTAACCTCTCCCGTCAAGGGAGAGGAATATATTTCTCCCTCCCCTGGCGGGAGGGAGTTAGAGGGAGGGGGAATACTTAAAAGACATCAAAAATCAAAGATAAAAGATCAAAATTACAAACCAAAATGCAAAAATAGTTTATTTTTTCCCTTTCAAAGTCAGTATACTGGCAGCAAGGATGTTGGCAATCTCGGTAGCTTCTTTTGTAAGTTTGTTAATAATATCTTTGTCAGCTCTACCCGAATCTTTAAGTAATCCTAGCCAGAATTTGCATTCATTTGCTGACTTTAACGCATGACTGAAAAAATTGGTGTAATCCTTCCTTGAAGAAGCTGCCTGAGCTTCAATCACATTAGCGCCGATGCTAGTGGTGCTTCGTAGGAGTTGGTCAGCGAGAATCCTCGAAGTTTGTTCAGCTGGCAGTCGATCCACCAGTGCTATTACATCCAAGGCAAACCTGTAGGTACGACCTTCAAATTCATTTTTGAACTTTTCCCTGTCATTTTGCATTTTTACTTTTGCTCTTTTATTTTTTGTAGAGCCTTATTGAGGCGTTTGAGGCATCTTTCTTTGCCCAGCGCTGCCATGGTTTGGAATAGGGGAGGCGATGCTGTGCGTCCCGTAATTGCCACTCTCAGCAGTGCGAAGAATTTGCTTGTGGTCAGCCCAAGCTCGGTAGCCAGGGGACGGAGGATGTTCTCCATAGAAACAGCATTCCAGGCTTCCAGAGGCTTCAGTCTTTCCAGGCTGGTTTCTATGGCTTTCGTAGCTGAAACGGCGTCCATTGCTTTGATCAGGAGGCTTTGGTCATATTCCAAGTCATCGAGAAAGAAGAAATCAGCGAGGTGAGGCACATCGCCAAGCGTTCTGGCGCGCTCCTGAATCAAGGGCATTATTGTGGAGATATAGCTGTCATCCAGGGGCCGCTTTACCGAAGACGGCAGGTCTCTTTGTAAGAATGGAATTGCCTGTAAAGCAAATTGCTCAGGGGTGAGCCGACGAAGGTAAACTCCGTTCATCCAGTCGAGTTTGTCTTTATTAAAAATTGCTGCTGTTTTCCCCACCCTTTCCAGGGTGAAATGTTTTATCAGTTCCTCACGGGATAATAGTTCTGTTTTATCATCGAGTGACCAACCGAGGAGGGAAAGGAAATTTATCATTGCCTGAGGGAGAAGGCCCTGCCTCTGATAGTCAACAATGTTGGTGGCGCCATGTCTTTTGGAGAGCTTGGCCCTGTCGGGTCCAAGTATCATTGGTAGATGAGCGAACTGTGGTGGTTGCCAGTAAAGTGCCTGGTAGAGCAATATGTGGCGGGGGGTGCTGGAAAGCCACTCATCGGCTCGAAGAACATGAGAGATAGCCATCAGGTGGTCGTCCACCACGTTGGCGAGGTGGTAGGTAGGGTAGCCATCTGACTTGAGCAGGATGAAGTCATCCAGGGTATCGTTTTGAAAAGTCACCTTTGCACGGATCAGGTCGTGGAACGAGGTTTCGCCGTCAAGAGGAGTTTTGAAGCGAACTACCGGGGTAACGCCGCTTGCCTCCAGTTGAGCCCTTTGTTGGACTGTCAACTCTCGACAATGTCGGTCGTATTTTGGTGGCTGTTTTCTCCTTATTTGTTCCTGGCGCATTTCCTCTAACCGGTGCGGAGAGCAGTAGCATAAATAAGCATGTCCCTGGTCAACTAACTTACGAGCTGTTTCCTGGTAAAGCGGCAACCGTTGCGATTGGAAATAGAGACCTTCATCCCAATCCAGCCCAAGCCACTTCAGGCTTTCGGTGATGTTTTCTACTGCACCTTCTACCTTTCGAGCGACATCGGTATCCTCGATGCGTAAAATAAACTTGCCGCCGTGATGCCTGGCGAAGAGCCAGTTGAATAGAGCGGTTCTGATGTTGCCCAGATGAGGATATCCTGTAGGGCTGGGTGCAAAGCGAACCCTTATTTCTGAGCGTGACATGAAGGTTTGCCAAAAATTATTTGGAGAGGACTCGTTGCAAATCCTTTAACTGTTTGAGATGTTTCTTGAGTTTGTCTACCAGTTGCTCTGCTCTTTCTAAGTTGCCCTGGGTCTCCTCTATTTCAGTGGCTAACTTGAATAACAATTCGGTCCGATTCTCCGTCAACTGGGATTCAAATTCAACTCCCTCTTTCAAATGAGAAAGTATCTCGCTTTCTCCTTCTGCTTGTTCCTTACTATATTTGTTAAATAAATCCATATTGATATGTCCCTTCTACATTACTTGCCTTATAAATATATCATATCCTTGAGCCATGTAAAATAGTTTGGCTTGCAATGAATAAGGTTGCCAAGGACACAAAAGCCGCTGGCAATTTGATAGTTTAGCGGGCTTTGCTTATAATCAAGCTACCAATGATTAAAACTTTTTTCAGGATTGCTTTTCTGGCGCTACTGGTAATTCCAGTAGTGGGGCTTGTGTGGGGCGGCGTGGTTGGCGCTGCTAATCGTGATGTTCACGTTCTTCGTGTAGAGGGTACTATCGTTCCTGCAGTGTATAACTATATCAATAGAGGCATTAGCCAGGCGGAGGAGAGTGACGCCATTTGCGTCATTGAGCTAAACACGCCGGGAGGACTCCTTGATTCCACAGATAAGATAGTGGGGCGGATCATGAATGCTGATGTGCCTGTGGTGGTCTATGTTTCACCTAAAGGTGCCTGGGCAGCTTCTGCAGGGACGTTCATCACCCTATCAGCGCACATAGCAGCAATGGCGCCGGGAACCACCATTGGCGCTGCTCATCCGGTAAGCGGTGGAGGAGAAGAGATACCAGAGGACCAAATGAAGAAGATAACTGAGTTCTCCGCAAAGTGGATTGAGACTATCGCCATGGAGCGGGGTCGCAATTTTGAGGAGGCAAGGCTAGCGGTAACCGAGAGCAAATCATTCCGGGATGATGAGGCACTGGAGAGCAATCTGATTGACCTGCGGGCTGACAGTCTGGAAAGCCTTATTTCCGAAATCAATGGCTGGGAGGTTACGTTAGCAAATGGGCAAGAAGTCACCGTTGACACTACTGGCTATGGGGTGGTGAGGAATGAAATGAATGGTGTGGAACGATTTCTGCAGGTCATCAGCGATCCCAACATCGCTTACATCTTGCTCACTCTAGCCACGATAGGGCTGATTACCGAGATCTCCAACCCGGGGATGATTTTCCCTGGGGTAGCTGGTGGTCTTAGCTTGATTCTGGCGTTCTACTCTTTGGGTGTGCTCAATGCTTATTGGGGAGGGGTGTTTCTCATCTTGCTTGCCGTGGGGCTTTTCGTAGCTGAGTTATTTATCACCAGCCACGGTGGACTAACTGCTGGAGGGATAGCTGCACTGGTTGCTGGGTCGTTAATTCTATTCAGCCATACCTATAGCTCACCAGCCATGGAGGTAAATCGTGGGCTAATCGCCGGGGTAGTTACTGCAGTCGTCTGTTTTCTTATTTTTGTCATTGGTGCTATTATCCGAGGGCAACGGCGGCGTAAGGCTACTGGTGCTGAGGGCATGATTGGTGGGGTAGCAGTAGCTAAAACACCGCTGGACCCCATGGGGACGGTTTTAGCTAAAGGGGAGCTATGGACTGCTGCCACTGAAGGCGAAAAGGTGGAACGGGGGGAGGAGGTGCTAATAACCAAGGTGGAAGACTTAAAGCTGTGGGTAATTAAGAAATTAAAGAAAGGATAAGATAGTGGATATAGAAATGACTGGTCCTATCATTGTGGTGATAGTCTTCTCCGTTGCCTTCGTTGTCTATGTTATTTTTGCTATTATACAGGGGCAAAGACGAAAACTTACCGCTGGTATTGAAGACATGGTGGGTAAAATAGCGGTGGCGCAGACATCGCTTAACCCGAAAGGCATGGTTCGGGCTGAGGGGGAAATATGGGCGGCGGTAAGCGAAGGAGGTGATATAGAACCGGGAGAAGAGGTGGTAATAACCCAGGTAAAAGGACTAAAATTGCGGGTGGCAAAAAAATCTAAAGAAAAGGAGGGGAGATAATATGTGGTTTTTCTATGTTGTCATCGTCATAGTAGTGCTAATACTGCTTTCAGCAGCTATCAGGATTGTTCAGGAGTATGAACGAGGAGCGGTTTTCCGGTTGGGCAGATTTGTTGGGCTGAGAGGTCCGGGACTTATTTTTCTTATCCCGTTCGTTGAGCGGATGATGAAGGTTGACCTTCGGGTAATTACCATGGATGTTCCTTCCCAGGAATGCATCACCATGGATAATGTTACTGTCAAAGTTGACGCCGTGATTTACTTTCGTGTTGTTGATGCCTCGGATGCGGTGCTTAAAGTGCTTGATTACATCAAGGCAACTTCATTGCTTGCTGCTACTACCCTGCGGAACGTGGTGGGGCAATCTGAACTGGATGAGCTGTTAGCTCATCGAGATAAGCTCAATGAGAAGATACAATTGGTGGTAGATGAGGGGACGAATCCGTGGGGGATAAAGGTGAGCATGGTTGAGGTTAAGGATGTGGAATTGCCAGACACAATGAAGCGGGCAATGGCAGCGCAAGCTGAAGCGGAAAGGGACAGGAGAGCTAAAGTTGTTCATGCTGAAGGTGAATTCCAGGCAGCGGAGAAACTGGCAGGGGCGGCGAAGATCATCGCCACTCACCCATCAGCGATGCAGCTTCGTTACCTTCAGACATTGTCGGCGATAGCGACGGAGAGAGCCAGTGTCATAGTGTTTCCCTTGCCGATGGACTTGATAACACCATTTCTGAGCCGGGGTAGCTCTGAGAAGAAATAAATCCGGTAAGGGATAATTGTGGCCAGCAATAGCAAGGCGGAATGGCGCGAGAATATACTGGCGCCATTGGTAAGGAAGCGGCCTGAGCGACAGGACAAATTTGAGAACAGCTCAGGCGTGGAATTAGATGCCTTATATTGTCCTGAAGATATAGCTGACATCCATTACGCTCAACAGTTAGGCTATTCCGGCGAATATCCCTTTACTCGTGGTGTCCAGCCTAATATGTATCGAGGCAGGATATGGACAATACGCCAGTATGCTGGATTTGGAGCTGCTGAGGAGACCAACCAGCGGTATCACTACCTCCTGAGCCAGGGTCAAACTGGCTTGAGCGTGGCCTTCGATTTGCCTACGCAGATTGGATATGATTCAGACCACCCCCTGGCTAGAGGGGAAGTTGGCAAGGTAGGCGTGGCGATAGACAGCCTGCAGGATATGGAGGTTCTTTTTCAGGGCATTCCGTTAGATAAGGTCAGCACTTCAATGACTATAAATTCCACCGCTTCTATTTTGCTTGCCATGTATTTGGTTCTGGGGAGGAAACAAGGCGTTGAAGCAGCTAAATTGAATGGGACCATTCAAAACGATGTGCTGAAAGAATATGTCGCTCGGGGAACTTATATCTTTCCGCCGCGTCCTTCGATGAGGTTGACCACGGACATATTTGCTTATTGTGCTGAAAATGTTCCCCGCTGGAACGCTA
>Ga0315545_1002882_pt1 | contig 15122 bp, 12 predicted proteins | sample SalMarSW160210MG_FD_203096 | JGI IMG/M metagenome (GOLD analysis project Ga0315545, IMG submission 203096) | Salt marsh sediment microbial communities from the Plum Island Ecosystem LTER, Massachusetts, United States - Salt Marsh Sediment SW1602-10 ... | reverse complement strand
TTAATTGCTGATTTATCAAATATTACATAAATTCTAAGGTTACTATAATTATTCTAACAGAGTATAAGTGGGATTTTTAAAATAGTTTTATCAATTTAACAATTTTTTAGAAAATCATATTTTGGTTTAAAGGAAAAGTTAACTCAGAAGTAAAAAAATTAAGTGTGAAAAAAAGAGAGAGATTAACCTTCGGACAAAAACCTATTTTAAGTTATTTTCTTAATACCAAAGTCAAATTTAAATACATTAAGAATTTTCTTTTCAATATTGCCAGTAATATAAATGTATAATATTAGCTCAGTAAAATTTCCCATGGATAGATAATCGTCATACAGTGTTTTATATAATTCCTGTGATTTTTTGTATGTGGTATGGAGCAAATCATAAGTCTTTTTATTTAAAAAGAATGATCTAGTAATTCCGTAGTCAGATACAGGAGATTTTTTAAATTTATAGCCAATGTCACTGGATATTTTTTTTAGCGAATAATTAAATAAATCGTTATAAAATTCAAACTTATTTTTTCCCTTATATCCAGTATAAAAATCTAAAAAGTCACATATAACAATATAGTTTTGGTTAATTCTTATAACTTTTCTAATATAGTCTTTATCCCGTCTTCTATTAACCATCTCTAGTCTGCTCTCTTCTGGTTTGTTTACAGTTTTGTTAACATTTTTAGCTAATAATATCATATTTATCCTTTTTCTTTAAAATTTTATATTATAAAGTGGTATTACTTAAAATTAAGATTAATGTTATTTTTTCCAGCATAGGCTTTAGCAATCGATATAAACATTGCCCCTCTGCTTTTTTTAATTTTCCCTGTAAGATATGTATCCTTTATAATACTTAAAAATATTCTTATCTGCTGTTCCGGAATTTTATCAGCTATAACACGGAATGCTCCCAGGCTGTGATTATCCCCTAGCTCTTCTACTATTTCTTTAGTCAGCAGCTCTTTTTCACTGGACCTATATCTATTTGGTCCAGGATATTCATCTACCACCCTGTTTTTGAAGTATTTACTTTTTGGATCAGTGTTTTTATCCTTTTCAGAGTCTTTAGGTTCTATAAAGTTACAATTTTCCTCTTCTTTTAAGGATTCTTTTATTTTTCTCTTAATATCGTTAGTATTCTCTTCATCTTCTGCAATTTCTTCTTTGGTCTCGTTTCCAGAGTTTTCCACAACCCCTTCGCTACCGGCCTTATTAACGTTATTTAAATTGGTGTTTTTAATATTGGTATTGTTAGGGTATCTGTGAGATACCACCCCCGGTATCTGTTGTATACCCCCTCATTTTTACCATTATTATTCTTATTTTTAGTTTTTGGGTTTAATAAAGTATATAGGTTTGATGTAGAACCTTTATTATCTTTGTTTCTTCTTGATTCTTTTTTTAAAAGTCCTTTTTGAGTTAAAGACTTTACTACTCGCTTTGCCTGGACTTTCGCCATACTTCCCTTTTTTGCTATGGTTTCATAACTAGGGAATGCTTTATTTTCACCGTTAACATATCTTGCAATAACTATATACACCGCTTTTTCATAGATGGTTAAGTCTTGCCGATCCAGTAGGTCATTTTCCAGATAAAACCAATTCTTTACCCGGCCATCTCTTAAGTTATCTTTGCTCATTATAGAACTTCCTGTTTAAGCCCTCTCCCAACACAAAAGCTCGGCATTATACCGAGCTTTTGTACTCAAATAACTTTAATTTTCTTTTTAAATTTTAGGTTTATGCTAGGCGAGCTATGGCAATAGTAAGTGCCGGGGATAATGTTTTACCTATGGCATAACCTATTACCTTTCGGCTAAATCCATCTATTAGGCAAGCCAAGTATGCAAATGAGACTTTAAACCTTATGTAGGTAATATCAGCATGCCAGAGCTCGTCTACTCTTAAAGGAACTAGGTTCTTTACAAGATTTGGATATTTTGCCAGGTCATGATTAGAGTTAGTTGTATTCTTATATGACCTTCTTATACTGCAGCAGATGCCGTTTTGACACATAATTCTGTATACTTTCTTGTGGTTTACTGTCATACCTTCTCTTCTTAGAGCAGCTGTTATTCTCCTGTAACCATATGATGGAAAGGCCGTGGCAATACCTTTTATCTTGTCTAAGATTGCAAAGTCTTTGTACTTGTCTTTCTTTGGTTTGTAGTAATACTTTGATCTTGGAATGCTCACTTGTCTGCACCCCTCTTTAACATTTCCCAGTCCGCCAATGTAAATATCTGCTGCGTGGCTTTTTTTGGGGCTCCACAAGCTTTATTATCTATTTTAAGGTGTTGTTTTCTAGAGTTAGCTTTCCTACAAGACGCTCAAGTTCCCTTACCCTTATTTCAAGTTTTGCATAATCCGGGTTGCTGTTTTCAAAGAACTTTCCGGCATAGTACTCTTTTTTCCACCTTGATATTATTACCGATGATACACCGTATTTTCTTGAGACTCCCAGCTAGCTTACCTGGCCTGATACTATTACTTCATCTGTCTGTCTTTTAAAATCATTGTCAAACGTTCTTCTTATTCGCATTGATGAGACCTCTCTTTCTCTCTCTTTGTTTGGTTGTCTCATCAGTTATTCTATATTAACTATTTTTAGTATACAATATATCCAATGAAGTGGGTTCACTCCATTATTATAATATTAAATTAATTATGCACATACAAATTTATAATACTTCCGCTAAATTAATGTCTAATATTAAAAAAAACATTCCATAAAGAAAAAGCAATGTCAAAAAAAATAGGTAAAAGCAAAAACGAGGATAAAAAATTATCCCTAGATAGAGAAAAAAGCTTCTTTAATGTTTTAATGGATAATATACCTGATTCTATTTATTTTAAAGATAGAAAGAGCAGGTTTATTCTAATCAACAAAGCCTGTGCTGAAAAATTTGGGATAGAAAACCCGGATGAGGCAGTAGGAAAGACTGATTTTGATTTTTTTTCTAAAGAACATGCAATAAAGGCGTATGATGTTGAACAGGAAATAATAAGAACAGGTAAGCATATAGTAAGCTTAGAGGAAAGAGAAATTTTTGAAGATAAGCTAGACAGGTGGGTTACTTCAACAAAAATACCCTGGTACGATGAAAAAGGAAATATGATAGGGATATTCGGTATAACAAGGGATATAACAGACAGAAAGAAAGCAGAAGAGGAAGTAGAATACCTATCCTTTCATGACGGACTTACAGAACTTTACAACAGGGCGTATTTTGAAGAAGAGCTAAGAAGGCTGGATACGGAAAGACAGCTTCCAATAACCATGGTAATGGGAGATCTAAACGGACTCAAAGTAATAAATGACGCATACGGCCATGCCAAGGGAGATATACTTCTTAAAAGGATAGCAGATATACTAAAGGAAAGCTTTAGAAGAGAAGATATCACTTCAAGATGGGGAGGGGATGAATTTATATCCATACTTCCCAAGACCAGTTCAAGTGATGCAAAAAATATTGTAAAGAGGATTAAAGAGTTGTGCAGTGAGAGAAGCACAACCGATATACCGCTAAGCATATCATTTGGGATCTCAACAAAGAAGAACAAGTCAGAAAGCATAGATGATGTGCTAAAGAAAGCCGAAGAAAGGATGTACAAGAATAAGATATCGGACGGTACATCCATCCATGAAAGTCTCGTAGAGTCACTTAAAAAAAATTTAAAAAGAAAAGATTACAGAAGCGAGACCCGTATTAAAAAAATGGAGGACTATGCAATCCTTATAGGAAAAAAGCTGAATCTCTCAAGTGTAAAGCTTGAAGAGTTAAACCTGCTTATAAACCTGCACAATATAGGGAAACTGGCACTGGTTGATGAAATAATGGCAAAAAAAGGAAGGCTTTCAAAAGAAGAGTGGAAGATAATAAAGGAGCTTCCCGAAATAGGATACCGCATCGCGGAGTCATCCACAAAACTTAAGCCCATAGCGGAGTCCATACTCTCCCATCATGAATGGTACAACGGTCAGGGATATCCAAGAGGTATAAAGGGTGAAGAGATTCCGATACTTTCAAGAATATCATCTATTGTCAATTCTTATGAGGCCATGACAAGAGATAAGCCGTATCGTAAGAGGATGACAAAAAAGGAAGCAATAGAGGAGATAAAAAGGTGCTGTGGAACACAGTTTGACCCTAAAGTAGCCAATGTTTTTCTGGAAATATTGAAAGGGGAAGAAGGATAGTTAATATTTAACGGTTGCATCATCGCAGTTTTATCATTTCATTTAAGTCTGCAGCAAAAAAGTCATTTGAATTTATTGAGTTTTTTGAATTATGCTTTCTTATCTACTTTTACTTGGAGGTATAGTAGATTTTCGCACTATTAACTTTGTAGGGATTATGATCTGTTTGTTTCCCTTTTCTCTACCCTCAATTTTATTAATCAAGAGCTCTGTTGCCTGAGATCCTATTGCATATTTGTCCTGTGCTACAGTTGTTAATGGGACCTCAAGATGGGAAATGATGTCAATATCATCGAAGCCTACCAGTGATAGGTCATCTGGTATTCTTAAACCAATAATCGATGCAGCTTCTACGACAGCGAGTGCTACCAGATCACTAATAGCAAAAATAGCAGAAGGTCTCTCTTTATTTTTTAGAAATTCTACTATTACATCAACATCATGCTGGCTCTTACGCTTATTTGTATTAAAAAAATCCAGCTCACTAGTAGAAGTTTTTACTTTGTTACATACCAAAACCTGATCAAATAAAAGCCCGTTGTCTAGTAGGGCTCTTTTATAGCCGTTAATCCTATCCCTGGCGCTGGTAGTCTCCATCGATAGCCGCCTTGTGATAATACCTATTCGGCGGTGTCCTAGATTAATAAGATGCTCTACTGCCTTGTATGCTCCTTTAAAGTTATCTGATACCACATAGCTGATGTCTATATTTGGTATATAGCGGTCGATCAGGACAAAGTTAAAATTTTCCTTTACCATTTTTTTCATAGTCTCATCAAGCAGAAAACCGTCAGGAAGAAATATTATTAACCCATCGATTTTTTTTAATAGGAGTTGGTTTACTGATCTTTGATGCAGCTTACACTTGTTGTCTGTGATAGAGAACATCAACTGGTAACCTTTAATACGTGTTGTACTTTCAATACTAAGGGTAATCAGAGTAAAAAAAGAGTCCCGAAGATAAGGTTGAACCAAACCTATCACCCCGCTTCTTGTAAAGGACATTTGTTTAAATGGATCCGAGGATACATAGGTTCCTTTTCCCGTTACCCTGACTAAAATTCCTTCATGCACAAGCTCCAGCATTGCCTGTCGGACTGTTGCTCTACTAATTTTAAAATCCTTAGCTATCTCAGATTCAGAGGGAATTGCTGAATTGGGTTTAAAGGAACCATCTTTTATCTTATCTCTGAAATACTGAGCTACTTGAATATATAAAGGTAATGGAATATCTTTATTTATCATTTTATTTTTTTTATTTTTATTACGACTATTATTTAATATTATAAATAGTAATAACAGTATATGTACAGCTATTTTTTTCTTTATTAATTAAAATCAGTTAGATAAAAGTACAGTGGATTTTATAGATTTTAATAAAAAGCGCGTTAATTTTACAATTTAAGATAAAAGATTTTTTACTTCTTCAAATAAACAAATCATTTTCCTTATAAACTCCTTAAAACATATATTTTAGGTCGACAAAGATATAATTAAATGACAGCATGTATTTAATTGTTGACACATAAATGTACCTATGATAACCTGTACGTACATTTCTAATGAATTAATATTCATCAGAAATTAAAGTTGTGGAATATTGAAAATAATAGAGAGATTAAAAAGGCTAATAAATATAAACTGCACACTTTCATAATTATGTTTTAGATGCTTGTTTAAAATATCAATCTAATTGATATTTTTAATAGTGCTATTAGTTTACGCTTACTGCTACATACATGCGTCAAGAGTATAGTTGATTTTTTAATAAGTAATATTGACAAAGATACAGAAAGCGAGGAGGTGATTAAAATATTTTGCTATTTTAAATAGCAAGTAGGAATATTGATGAAGGAACAAATAAAAAGCCTTATTTAAAAAAAGGAGGAAGTAATGAAAAAAACGTTATTATGGATGTTAGTAGTTATAATAAGTATGTCAATAGTTGGTACTTTCTCATTAGCAGGCTGTGAAAAAGCAGGAACAGAAGTAGAAGAAGCAGCATCTGTAGAAGAAGCAGAACCTGCAGAAGAAGCAGAACCTGCAGAAGAGGAGGTTCCAAGCGAGCCGGTTACTATTACTGTATGGGCTGATTCATATTTCACACCGGAATGGCAGGGGGCTCAGGGAAGAATTCTGGAATTAATATGGGACAGATTTGAGCAAGATAATAATGTTACAGTAGACCTGGAACTTGTTCCATACCCGGAGTTTCAGAACAAACTTCTTCAAGCACTTAAAGCCGGTACTGCACCAGATGCAGTTATTGCAGACCAATATTGGCTTGCATCTATGGTAGAGGTTGGTGGAGTACAGCCGCTTAATGACTTATGGTCAGAAGAGGACCGCAGTGACTTTTTAGATTGGACAGTGGATGGCGTTACGGTGAACGGAAATATCTACGGTATCTGGTACACTACGGATGCAAGAGTACTTTTCTATCGCAAAGATATACTTAGTACAGCAGGTTTCAATGAGCCTCCCAAGACTTGGGACGAGTTATATGATACTGCCAAGGAGGTCACAACTGAGGATATATATGGCTTAGGCACAATTGCAGGTCCAGGTGAAGGTACAATGTGTAATTTGCTTATCGATTATTGGTCTCAGGGTGGAGAGCTTGTAAATAGTGATGGTGAACCAGTGTTTCAGGAAGGTGAGAACAGAGAAGCACTTATAAAAATACTAAATTACTATAAGAAATTTTTCGATGAAGGAATAGTTCCAGCTGACAGTATTAATTATACAAGTGACAATGATATGATGAGCAGAATAGCAGCTGATGGTTATGCCATGTTCTTTGGTGGAAGCTTCCTGGTTAGCTTTATTCAGGGGAATTGTGATCCTGAAATAGCGGAACAATGGGATATTGTTGTAAGACCTATACCACAAGGAGGAAGCCCAACAACTTTAAATGGTGGTTTCATGCTTAATGTACTAAGTAGCGATCCTGTCAAGAAGGAAGCTGCATGGAAGTTTATATGGCACCTGGCACAAGCGGAAAATAGTTCTGCATTTGCAGAAGCATCTTCAGGCTTGCCTGTTAGAAAAAGTAGCTGGGAAACTGATAAGTTCTATAGCGAAGATTATTATATGAAGAAATTTGCTGAAATTCTTCCCTATGGCAAAGCAAGGGATAATTCCATAATTTACCCTATTATAAGTGATAAGCTCTCAATTGCAGTAGGAGAGGTAATTTCTGGACAAAAAACTGCAGAACAGGCGATAGATGATGCATATGAAGCAGTGAAGGGCTCAATGTAATGTTTACAGTTTGAGATTAGATAGGTATATAAATAATAATAAAGAGGACAAGATGTAGCCATAGTATACTTGTCCTCTTTATTATAAAAAAGATAGGATTTAGAATAATACTTAGATGACTAATATTACATTATCAAATAACCTGGAATCAGGAATAAAAAAATTTATTAAAACCAAATTATTCAGTACTAAGAACCCATCTTGGTTTATTGCTCCTGCATTTCTATTTACTCTTTTACTTACCCTGTATCCAGCTCTTTATTCTATCTATCTTAGTTTTACCGATGCTTCACTGGTTAGCAAAGAGACTAATTTTATCGGTTTAGCTAACTATATGACACTTTTTACTAATCGATATTTTTATTCTGTTTTAAAAAATACTTTTATATTTGTTTTTGCTTCTGCATTCGGACAGATATCGTTAGGATTCTTATTTGCTTATCTGACTAATAAGCCATATCGTGGAAGAGTATTTGTAAGGACTTCGTTGCTTATAGCCTGGATAATACCTGAAGTTATAATGGCCCTTACATTCAAATGGATGTTCATTGGAGATAAGTATGGGCTCATTAACTCCATTCTTTTTAGAATCGGATTTGATATTAAGCAGTTGGAATGGCTGGCACAACCCATGCTTGCCATGTTTGTAGTTATAATAATGAACATATGGAGAGGTACTGCTTTTTCGATGATTGTACAGCTTGCAGGCTTACAGAGTATACCAAATACACTTTACGAAGCTTCGTCTATTGACGGAGCTAGTGCTTTTCAAAATCTCAGATACATAACAATTCCATTACTGAAACAAACTTTAATGGTTAATATAATTTTTGTAACCATGTGGACATTCAATATAATGGGATCTGTTTACGTTCTGACCAGTGGAGGGCCTGTAGGGGCTACAGAAATAATTTCAATATCGATGTATAAGGAGGCTTTTAAGCTCTTTAAGCTTGGCTATTCTTCAAGCATCGCAGTAGTGATGCTTGTATTCAACATTGTGATTACTCTTATTTACATCAGGATTTTAGGTAAAAAGGAGGAATTCTCTAATTAAATTAGAAGTTACAATTTCAAATTTAAAAAAGATAATCAATAGAGTAGCTGTTTATATGGCTTATATGCTTATCTGTGTATTTGCTCTTGGACCAATCATGTGGATAGTTTCTACTTCTTTTAAAAAGACGGGAGATGTTTATGATTATCCTCCATTATGGATACCAAGACCTCCTACTATTGATAACTATGTAGAGGTGTTGACTTTTCCTAGTATTACACGGGCTTTTTTAAACAGCTTAATCGTAGCAGCAATCAGTACACTACTAATAATCTTACTTGCATCTTTAGCTGCTTATGGATTTTCGCGCTATCTTTTTAAGGGCAAAAGAGTGCTTCTGATGGTACTTATCGGTACCCAGATGATACCCGGAGTAACAAATATTATACCAATATACATCATAGCTGAGCGTCTTGGCTTGCTTGATTCTATCACTGCGCTGTTCCTGGTTTATGCAGCAGTTAATATCCCTTTCTCAGTATGGCTTTTAAAGTCTTATTTTGACTCAATACCCAGAGCTGTAGAAGAGGCTGCTTTAATAGATGGGTGTACGAATCTGAGCGCACTTTTCAGGATAGTAATTCCACTTAGCCTGCCAGGGCTAGCTGCATCAGCAATGTTCAGCTTTGTGGCTTGCTGGAATGAATTTTATCTTGCTCTCGTTATTACTTCCAGTATTAAGAGCAGGACATTACCCCTAGCACTGTATTTATTCCAGAGCAGTTATGATATTCAATGGAATTTACTTGGAGCTGCTTCAGTAATAGCTACGATACTGATAGTAATAATTTTTCTTCTTTTGCAGGATAAATTTGTTTCGGGATTATCAACGGGTGCATTGAAGGAGTAATCGGATTGAAAGTAATCTTTTTATTAAACGATTATGAGAAAAAAAGTTATAAATATAGGGTTTCACGAAACTATAGCTTTAAGATTTTGCCCTCCGCCTCAATTCAGAAGACTAAAATTGGACAATTTGATCAGAATTTGCCTTCCGAAACCCGCATGGATACAGGGTTTTAGAAGGTGGAGGGCAACTCTAAAATGGGTAGTGCCTTAAACCAGCACCAGTAAAGGGTTTCAGAGTTTCGTGAAGGCCACATAAATATTATATTTTGGAACAATAGAATAAATTATTAAGTAAAAACATATAAGGATTTTAAATTGAATAATAATAAAATAAATACAAATACAATGGACAATACACTTAAGTTCTGGCGCAATGAAATAAAAGACAAACAAAGGGGTATTTATAATTATAAGGACAGGATAAATTTAGCTATTAATAATATAAAAGAGCGAATATATAAGAAAACACTCCGGTTTGATAATTGGTTAAAGAGGGAATGCTATTATACTGATGTAGGAAAATATAAATTCCTGGATAAAGAGTGGAAACCCATTAAAGTAGGAGATTCGTGGGGCGGTAAGGATGTTAGCTGTTTTTTTAAACAAACAGTAAAGATTCCGGATTATTTTAAGGGAAATAAAATTAAATTTCTTTTATACCTTGGTGGAGATTCTCTTGTAAAAATAAATGGAAAACCTTATCAGGGATTGGACCCTTTTAGAAATGAAATATTATTAACAGAGAATGCAAAAGGCGGAGAAAAATTTAATATAAATATTGAATCATATCATGTATGGCATTTTGGGGAGCCATTAACTAAAATAATTGAATGTTCAGACCTTGCTGCAATAGATACGGAAATTGAGGAAATATACTGGGATTTTAAGGCTGTTTATAACGGTCTTTTTATTCAAAACATTAACATCGAGCTGGAATCTTTTATAAAAAATACTTTAAATGAGGCTGTCAAGTATATAAATCCGGACATAATCGATAGAGAAAAATTTTTAACAGAATTAAAAAAGGGAAAAAAGATAATACATAAGCGGATATTTAAATCGGAAAACTTTAAAATAAACGGAATATTAAAATTAATTGGCCATTCACATTTGGACGTTGTTTTCCTATGGCAATATAAAGAATTTGTTAGAAAAGTGGGAAGAACTCATTCAACCATGCTCCGGTTAATGGAACAGTATCCAGATTTTATTTTTTCACAAAATCAGGTAATTATTTATAAAGAATTAAAAGAAAACTATCCCAGCCTTTTTAAACAGATAAAGCAGAGAGTAAAAGAAGGAAGGTGGGAAATATTAGGCCCTTTATGGGTGGAACCGGACCTTAATTTAATATCCGGGGAATCAATTATAAGGCAGATAATGCATGGAGCAAATTTCCTGCAAAGTGAATTCGGATTTGTTCCAAAAATAATATGGCACCCAGATATGTTCGGAGCATGTTATACTCTTCCGCAGATACTAAAGAAATCCGGAATGGAATATTTTGTTACTCATAAATTAGGAGTGTGGAATGACACAAATCCCTGGAAATTGAATAACTTTTTATGGGAAGGACCGGATGGTTCTCAAATATTTGCTGTTACACCCTCTATTCATTTTATAGGGACAGTAGAAGCAGACCATATTTCCAAATGCGTGAAAGCTTTAAAAAATAATACAGGTGAAGATGAAACCATTTACTGTTATGGGTGGGGAGATGGAGGCGGAGGTGTGGATTCTGAAATGCTTGAATATGCCAAAAGGTATAAAAGATTTCCTGGACTGCCAAAAACAAAATCAAGTAGGGCATTAGATGCTCTAAAACAAATAAAAGAAAAAGATAAAAATCCTATTGTTTTTAAGGACGAATTATACCTGGAGGCCCACCGAGGAGCATATACTACAAAAAGCAGGTTAAAAAAACTAAATAGAAAACTTGAAAATCAATTAAGAGAATCAGAGATTTTTTCAATTATTTGTACTCTGTTGGATAAATTCCATTATCCAAAAGAAGAATTAAGTAAAATGTGGGAGACCTTGCTAACTAATCAATTTCACGATTCAATCACAGGCACTCATATTGGTGCGGCATACGCAGACATTATAAATGATTATAACAATTTAGAGGAAAATGTTAGAAACTTAAGAAATAATGCGCTAAATTTTATATCCAGTAAAATAGAAAAAACATTGGATAAAAAGGCTGTTGTTGTTTTTAATTCAACTCAGAGGAAACGTTCTTCTTTAGCTTTTTTTGATTATATTCTAGATGAAAATACAATTATAGTAGATGAAAACAACATAGAGGTTGTTTCCCAATGTATAAAAGATATTGAGGACTGTTGGAAAACAGTATTTTATGCAGAAGGCATACCTGCGTGCGGGTATAAAGTATTTTATTTAGATAAGAAAATTAAAGAAAGAAAAGCAGCAATTGAGAATACAAATAAAATAAGTATATCCAAAGAATATTTTGAAAACAAGTTTTTTAAGGTTAAGTTCAATGACTCCGGTGAAATTATATCAATTTTTGATAAAAATAATGAATTTGAAATTATTACGGAAAATGGTTTAGGGAATAAATTTAGTATTTATGAAGATGTGCCTTCTAAATACGAAGCATGGGACATAACAATACACTATAAAGATAAAGAACTGCCCCTCTTACCAGGAAAAATAACTGTTATAGAGAAAGGACCTGTTTGCTGGGCTTTACTGCTGCAAAAGAAGATTTTAAATTCATATTTAAAGCAAAAAATTATATTTTATAATAATATTCCACAGATTGATTTTGAAACGGAAATAGACTGGAAGGAAAGAAGAAAATTATTAAGGGTCGGTTTTGATGTAAATGTAATGGTAAAAGATTATACATGCGATATTGCATTTGGAAACATAAAGAGGCCGGCATATAGAAACAATACTTTTGAACAGGCCAAATTTGAAGTTAGCGCACATAACTGGATTGATTTGTCCGAAGACAGCTATGGTGTGGCTATATTTACTGATTGTAAATACGGCTTCGATGTTGAAAAAAATAGAATGAGCATTACTTTATTAAGGGGGCCTGTTTATCCGGATCCCGATTCTGATATAGAAAAATCATCTTTTACATATTCCTTGTTTCCCCATAGAGGATATTGGAAAGATGCAGAAGTAAATCAGAGGGCCCTTGAATTTAATAATCCATTAATAAGTATGTTGAATGAGGAAATTACTAAAGACAGTAATTTGCCCGGAAAATTTAGTTTTTTTAAAATAGATAAAATTAATATTACTTTAGAAGCAGTTAAAAAATCAAATAATGATGAGAGTATTATTGTCCGGTTGGTAGAAAGGTATGGAAGGCGCTCTAATGCATGTCTAACTGCTTTTAAAAATATAAAAAAGATTTTTGAATGCGATTTGCTGGAAAATAATTTAAAAGAGCTGAAACCAAGCACGAATAACCTTACATTTAATATAGCGCCGTATGAAATAAAGACTTTTAAAATATATTTTTAATAATAAAAATAAAATTTGAAGGATAATGATGACCGAATTTAAATTACCAATTGAAAAGCCAAAACCTGATATTGAAAGGTTTGTTAGCATAATGAATGGCAAAATCATCCCGGATAAGCCTCCTATGGTGGAGTATCTGATAGATGATGCAGTAATGAAACCCATACTTCAAAATATGCTTGGAAGAAAATGGGTAAGTATTTCTGATAAACTTGGTTATATAGGTGATCAAATGAATTTTTCTAAAGAAAATACTGAAAAAACAAATGCCTGGTTAGATAATCAGATAGCATTCTGGTATCACATGGGATATGACTTTATAAGAATAGAAGCTAGCCTTACTTTACCAGCAATGTCTTCATGGGTTTCAGATACAGCAAAAGGTACTGGTGATCAAATCAGAGTTTGGCAAGATGAATCTAAAGGTGTTATTAGAAGTTGGGATGATTTTGAAAAATATCCATGGACAAGAATAAAAGAAGAAGATTTTTATATTCATAGATATATATGTGACCATTTGCCAGATGGAATGGGTTTTATAACTTGTCATGCAGGTGGAGTTTTTGAACATTTATCAAGGTTAATGAGCTATGAAGGCTTGTGTCTAAACTTGATTGATGATCCTACTTTATTTAAAGCTGTAACTGATAAAATAGGCGAGCTTATCTATAAATATGACAAACATCTTTTGGAATTAGATAAGTTAACTTTAATTTTACAAGGTGATGATTTTGGTTATAGTACGCAAACTTTAATTCCTCCAGAAGATATAAGAAAATATTTTCTACCCTGGCATAAAAAATATGCTCAGTTGTGTCACGAAAAAGGTAAGCCATATTATCTTCACTCTTGCGGAAAAGTAGATGTTCTTATGGAAGACTTTATCAATTATGTCAAGATTGATGGTAAGCACTCGTTTCAAGATGGAGTTGCACCAATAATTGATGCAAAAAAAAATTGGGGGGATCGAATTTGCTTACTTGGAGGTATAGATGTAGATAAACTTGCAAGACTTGAACCTAGTGAACTTAGAAAATATATAAGGCAAATTATAAAAAAATGTGCTCCTGGTGGTAGATTTGCTATTGGTGCAGGAAATTCAATTCCTAGTTATATTCCAGTTGAGAATTATTTAACAATGTTGGATGAAGCACTTAAATAATATTTTTAAAATATCTATAAATTGAACTATCTAACCAAATGAAATAAAGAAAGAGGAATACATGGCAAAATATCAAAACCTTGCAGATGCTATAATTAGAGGTGACAATATAGCCAGCAAAGAAATTACTCAAAAACTATTGGATAGTAATATATATCCTGTGGAGGTCCTAAATGAGGGGCTTATGCCCGGTATGGATGTAGTGGGAAGAAAATTTAAAGCTAACGAAATGTACATACCTGAGGTACTAATAGCCGCAAGAGCTATGCATGCTGCAATGGAGGTAATAAAACCACTGCTTTCCAAATCTGATACAAATACTAAGAGTAAGGTAATAATAGGTACAGTACAGGGAGATCTCCATGACATAGGTAAAAATCTTGTAGGAATGATGCTTGAAGGTGCTGGATTTACTGTAATAGATTTAGGTGTCGATGTTCCTCCGGAGAAGTTTGCAGAAGAAATAAAGAAGAATGGTGTTAAACTAATAGGTCTATCAGCTCTTCTTACCACTACAATGACCAGTATGAAAACTGTAATTGATGCAGTTAAATCAGATAAGGAAACTTCTAGCGTAAAAGTTATAGTAGGCGGCGCACCTCTAACTCAGGAGTATGCTGACTCTATCGGAGCGGACGGTTACGCCCCTGATGCATCAAGTGCAGTGGATCTGGTAAAAAGTCTCCTGTAGGAAATATAACCTAATGGCTTATCTAATAAAAAAATAATTTAGATATATAACAGGTCGCAAGATAGAAGCTTACATTTTTATAATGCATGGATTTAAAATAGAAAGACAAGTTTTATAATAAAAATAGATTGTCTTTATATATAAAATTTACATAAAAGAATCCTTCCCATACAGAATTTATCAGAATCGATAAAGATCTTCTTTTATATATAGGATCTTGTTATATAGGATTGAGTTATACAGTAAAGAACTTATATAAGATTATAGATAATATATATTGATTGGATTTATATATATGTATATCGAGGATAGAGAACATAGAAGGATAAAATTTATAGTATGTGATGTAATTTATGATGAACTAAAAAATAAAATACCAAAAAACTGGAAAGTAAC
>Ga0315545_1002881_pt1 | contig 15125 bp, 9 predicted proteins | sample SalMarSW160210MG_FD_203096 | JGI IMG/M metagenome (GOLD analysis project Ga0315545, IMG submission 203096) | Salt marsh sediment microbial communities from the Plum Island Ecosystem LTER, Massachusetts, United States - Salt Marsh Sediment SW1602-10 ... | reverse complement strand
GCCAACTTTGCGATGTCGGCTTCGAAGATCGAGTCGTCGTCGTCGACGAAACCAATATCAGGGCCGATCACGGTCAACCCCAAGGCCCGTACCAGGAACGCCGCCATCTGACCCCGCGTCACCGCATCGTCGGGACAGAACCGGTCATTGGTCGGCGGGTTACAACCCCGCGTGATGCCTTCCTCAGCCAACCACTCGATATCAGCCGCAAACAAATGCGACTCCGGAACATCGACGAACTCCCACTCCGTCGGATCTGGGTCCGGGTCGGGATCGGGGTCCGGGTCCGGCTCCGGGTTGCCATTGGTGACCGTCACCACGATCGGCGGAGACTGCCCGGTGCCGTCGTCGCTGTCCGTGGCACGAGCCACGACAGCGGTTTCGCCGTCGTACATGGTGGCGCTGTCCCACGGATAAAGGTGCCGGCTCATCGAGGCGTTCCACGTGGCGGTGTTCCAGGTGGAACCGCCGTCGGTCGACACCTCGACGGTGAGGTCCTCGGCGGGGTCTTGGAGATCGTCGGCGACGACGAGCACCGTGGTCACGCCTTTGACCGTCACGCCGGCAACAGGGGAGGTGACCGCGACGGTGGGCACGTCGTTGACGTTGTCGACGGTGACGCTCACCGGAGTCGCGTTCCCGGTGTTGCCGGCCGCGTCGGTCGCTTGGGCTTGGATCAGCGTTGACCTGTCAGGCCCGGAGGCGGAATCCCACGTGTACCAGTAGTCGGGGGTGTCCACGTTCCAGATGGTGTCGTGCCAGGTGGCGCCGCCATCGGTGGATACTTCGACGACGAGGTCTTCGGAGGCGTCATCGACGGTGACGTCAACGGTGATGGTCCCCACTACGGTGCTGCCGCCCACGGGCGAGGTGATAGCGACGAGAGGATCGGTGTTGTCGACATCGACGCTCACCGGAACGGCGTTTCCGGTGTTGTCACGGGTATCGGTCGCCCGAGCCCGGATCTGCACCGGGCCGTCGGGCAGCGGGGCCGTGTCCCACGCGAGGCGGTAGCGGGAAGCCGCCGCGTTCCACGAGGCAGGCTGCCAGGCGCCACCGTCGATCGAGACCTCGACGTCGAGGGTCCCCTCGGGATCCTCGTTGTCGGTCGCCTCCACGGTCACCTCGACGGTGCCACCCACCGTGCCGCCGGGACCGGTGATCGACACCGTCGGCTCCTCGGTGTCGGGCGGCTCGAGCGGCGGTCCGGCCGGCGGGCCCTGCCCGTCCTCGGGACAGAAGCGCACGATGCCGTTGGAGTAGCGGTCGCCCACGGAGCGCCGGTTGAAGTCGCCGCCTCCCCATAGGCAGCCATCGGGGGAGCCGTGCAGCGCCCATCCGCCCAGGCTGCCGCCGATGTCGGGGGTGAAGCTCCCGATGTAGTCGCCGGTGTCGGCGTCGAGGGCGAGGATGCCCTTCACTTCGGCGTGGAGTGGTTCCCGGGATGCCTGCCAGGTGCTGGTGACACTGTCGGGGATCTCTCGCACGACGCCCCAGAAGTGCCCGGTCGCGTAGACACGCTTGCTCCCGTCGGCAAGCTCCACCAGGTCGATGGCCTGGTAGTCGCCGCCGAAGCTGAAGTCGTTGTCCCAGCCGGTGAACCAGCGTCGCTGGATCGACAGGTCCTCGGCGTTGAGCATCTGCACAACGTGCTGGGTACCGGCCAGCCACACCGTGTCCCCGTCGGCGATGATCTCGTAGTGCTGGTGCTCGGTGGGGTAGAGGTCCACGGGATGCTGCAAACCCGGGATGGTCGCCGCGGTCTGATCGTGGACGGCGGTGACCCCGACGGTGTTGGGATCGCCGTTGACGTCGGTGAAGAACCCCACCAGGTAGACGCGGTGGCGGCCCGGATCGGTGTCGAGGCCCCAGATCCCGCCGCCGGTGACCTGGGGGCGCCATCCGGTGTCGGGGGTGCCGTTGGCGAGCTGTACCCGGGCGAGCTGGGTGTAGATGTTGTTGTTGATGCGGCCGAAGCTGCCGCCGATGTAGAGCCAGTCGCCCTCGGGCACCAGGGAGCGCACCGCGGGCCGGTAGTTCGAGCTGGCGTTCTCGACGTCGACGTCCCAGCTCTCGTCGGTCTCGCCGGTGGCGGCGTCGAGCGCCACCAGGCCGGGCTGTGGCTGGCCGTTGACGGTGAGGAACTCACCGCCCACGAACAGCCGCGATCCGTCGGGGGAGGCGGCCAGCGAGTACACCGGGGCGTCGAACTGGGGACGCCACCAGTCGATCCACTCCCCGGTGTCGGCCCGGAAGGCCGCCAGGAACGGCTGGTTGTAGTGGGGGTCGGTGACCCGGTTGTGGACCACCTCGGTGAAGGCACCGCCGACGTAGAGGGTGTTGCCGATCTGCTCGATCGCCATCACCTCGTATCGGGCATCCTGGAAGGGAGGAGTGCCTGCCGGGGGGTCGGCCACGCCGAACACGCCCCAGGTCCGATCTGGCATCGGATCCATCTCGCCGCCGACGTCGCCGATCTGCACCTCGGCCAGGTACAGGTTGTTGGTGCCGGCGAGCTGGATGCGCACGTAGCGAGCGTTGCGGTTGACGACGAACCGCTGCGACACGTCGACAGGGTCCGTGCGGTGGATCGCGGTGACGTTGGGATCGGCGAGGGCGTCGGCCAGGGCGGTCGGGATCGGACTCGTCGAGGTGAGCAGGTAGAAATCGGAGAGGTTCTCGGTGAGGGTGTCGGTGCGGTTCCACACCACGACGTCGTGCACGTACTGTGAGGACCCGAGATCGGCCTCCCACCACGCCTGCGGATCGGCATTGGTACCGGCGAGCGAGTGGATCTCGTAGGTACCGGCCTGGCGCCCCTCAGTCCTCAGCCAGGTCCCATTGAGCACACCGTCCACGGCCTGGTCGGCACTTCGCTCGGGTTCGAACCAGCCCCCGCCCTGTGTCGACGATTGGGACACGGTCACCCCGGGCGCCAGCGCCAGGTTGTCCTCGTACGGGACGATGTTTGCCGCTGCCTGTCCGTCGACGGCGACCAGCGACGCCACCATCATCACGACCACGAGAGCCCGCACCCGACGGGCCAGATCCCCCATGTGCATTTCCCCACCTCTCCTGCCCGGTAGACCCCACGAGCCAAAACCGTCCCCGCCCGGGAGACGCCTCTGTGCTCAGGAGAGAGAATAGTGCGATGCCGTGACCGGTCAATAACGAGAGGTGGCGATTCCGATGTGTCTAGCCACTCTCGGTGGTCGGCATCGCGCCGGCCGTGGAGACGGGCACGAGAGGACCGGTCTCACTCGGCCGGCTTGGCCAACTCCCCGTCGGCGAGGTCTTCGAAGATCGCCGCCGTGCCTTCCTCGTCGAGGTAGACGACGCTGGCCGAGCCTGCGGTCCCGATCCGGCCTGGCAGCACGATGTTCGCCATCGCTTCCGGCGGGGTGAGGAGCGCCGCCGCCGCCAGTTTCAACAGCGTCTCGGTCGGGAGATCGGTCCAGGCGTTCTCGAGGAGAGCCACGAGCAGGTCGGGCAGGGCGGCGATGCCCCTCTCCTGGAGAACGGCCATGGCCGCCTGCATGATGAGGCCCTGATTCAGCGAGCGGTCGAAGTCGCCTCTGGGGAGGCCCTTGCGGATTCGGGCGAGGCGGAGCACCAGCGCGGGAGTCAGCGTCTGCAGCCCGGCGGGGAAGTCGGCCCAGTTGTTGCCGCTGCGCATCTTCGTGGGCAGATCGATGATGAGGTCTCCGAGGACCGCCATCAGGCCGAGGAACCCGGAGAACCCGGTGACGACGTATCCCTCCACCGGAAGCGAGCTCATCTCGGTCACCTTCTCGAGCATGATCTCGGGACCGCGGCCAGCCATCAGGCTGCTCAGCTTGATCCCCCCGTTCGGCCCCTCCACCCAGCTATCGCGAGGGAAGCCGACGATGGCGCCCTCGCTCGCGTCCGGGAGCACGGTCACCAGGTGCACACTGTCGGCCCGGTAGCGCTCCTGGTTCTGGCCGGGGCGGGCATCCGAGCCGAGTACGAGTAGGAAGAGGGGAGCGGGCCCCAGCCAGGGGTCGGTCTCGCCGATGCGGGCAGCGGCGATGTGCCATCCGTCTCCGGTGTCGGCGAGCAGCACCACATCGTCTCCCACCTCGGCCACTGCAACCGAGTCCCCGCTCGGCAAATCGGCCGCCGCCACCGTCGCCGCCGGATTCACCGCCGGTGTAGCGACGTCGGCGAGGTGGTCGAGTAGCCCTTCGGGGATCTCGGGATCGGGGTTGCGCCGATCGGCCAGCCACGAATAGAGGGGATCGAGTGCCGCGCGAATGGCGGGGTCGAAATCGCCGGCCACGGTCACGGTCACCACCGGCGGCTCGGTGGTCGTGGTCGTCGTCGTGGTCGTCGTCGTGGGCACGACGGTCGTGGTCGTCGGCTCGCCCGAGGCCCGACACGAGGACGCGGCGAGCGCGCACGTGAGTAGCACGGAGACGGTGAGGCGTGATCGAGGCACGGGCCGGCATCCTATTCGAGGTGGGCGGCTAATCGGGAATATGGCCCTCCCGGTCCCCTGGACTAACCTTTTTTGTGGCGCTCACGGCCCGCTCGGAGCCCGCAGCGCGGTTTCGTCTGCCGCGAGCCACGGTGCCGGTGATCGGCGCCGCGGGCGGTCCTAGTCTTTCGCCTGGGGCGGCGCAGGAAAGGAGAGTGTGTGCGCATCGTCATCGCCGGGTGTGGCCGCGTTGGCAGCGACCTCGCACTCGCCTTTGCGGAGGAGGGCCACGACGTCTCGGTGATCGAGCACCGCACCGAGATGTTGCGCCGGCTGGGGAGCACGTTCGACGGCACCATCCACGAGGGCCTCTCGTACGACATCGAACTTCTCCAGGAGGCGGGCATCGAGTTGGCCGACGCTTTTGTCGCGGTGACCAGCTCGGACAACGCCAATCTGATGGCAGTGCAGATCGCCAAGCAGTTCTTCGGCGTTCCCAAGACCATCGCTCGTCTCGACGACCCCCGCCGCGCCGACTCCTACCGGGCGCTCGACGTGGAGTATGTCGCCGGGGCCAAGCTCATCTCGAGGGTGATCCACGAGGAGATCGTCAACACCGAGTTCCACTACCACGTCACTTTCTCCGGAGGCGACGTCGAGATCATCGAGATGCAGCTCAACGAGCGCGCCACCGACGTCACCGTGGCCGACCTCGAGGTCGCAGGCCATCTCCGGGTCGCTGCCGTTCGCCGCGACACGCTGACGCATATCCCGGACCCCGCATTCACCCTGCGCGAGAACGACCTGGTGGTCGCGGCGGCCCGCGACGGCGTGCTCGGAAAGGTGCGCCGGTACATCAAGTGCCCGGAGGACCAGTGAGAATCCTGCTCATCGGCGGTGGCAAGGTCGGCTCCTACCTGGCGCGCGAGTTCGTGACCGACGGTCACGTGGTTTCGGTGATCGAGGAGAGCGTCGAGCGTGCCCGCACCGTGATCGAGGAATCGGGAGCGCTGGTCTTCGAGGGCGACGGCACCGACGTCGAGCTGCTGCGCTCGGCCGATGTCGATCGTACCGACTGGGTGCTGGCGGTGACCGGAAGGGATGAGAACAACCTGGTGGCCTGCGAGCTGGCGGCGACGCTCGGTGCCAAGCACGTCCTGGCCCGGCTCAACAACCCGCGCAACCGTCCCGCCTTCGATGCTCTGAAGATCCCCGTGATCGGCGTCACCGACCTGATGGCAGGTGTCATCTCTCACGAGGTCGAGGTGAGCGATCTCAGCCGGGTGGCGCTCATGGGCGGCGGCAAGATCAGCCTCGTCGAGCGATCGATTCCCGAAGGCTTCCCGGAGACGCCGCTCTCGGATCTGAAGCTGCCCCGTCCCCTGGTCCTCGTCACCGTGATCCGCGACGGCGAAGCCTTCGTGCCCGGAGCCAGCACGAGTCTGCGCCCGGGCGACCGGGTGATCGCCGTGACCACCCTCGAGAACGAGGGGCCGTTCTCCGAGGCGATCGACGCCGTCGTCGCCGGTGACGCGTGAAGCGGACCTTTGGTCTCCGCCGTCCCCGCCGCCTGCTAGCGGGTGCCCTCGGCGGCCTCGTGACCTTCATGCTCGAAGCGGCCGTCGTGCTCTCCCTCGCCCTCGTCGCCCTCGGGGTCGCGGCCATCGTCATCCTGCTGGCGTGACGTGCTGATCAAGCCGGTCGCCGCGGACCTCCGGGTCATCGCCCACTCGCTGGGGCGGATCTTCATCGTGGTCGCCTTCGCCGGGCTGGCCCCGCTGGCGTGGGCGGCCGTCAGTCGTGAGTGGCGCCCGTTCTCCTCCTTCCTGCTCATGATCGGAATCTTCCTGTTCCTCGGCGTCCTCGGGCTGCGTCAGCATCCCACCGCCGAGCGCCTCGACTGGTCGCATGGCATGGTCGTGGTGGCACTGACGTGGCTGCTGGTGCCCACGGTGGGGGCGATCCCGTTCGCTTTCTCTGGCCACTTCGGCGGGCCGCTGGATTCCCTGTTCGACGCGGTCTCGGGGCTGACCACGACCGGGCTGGCGCTCGTGCAAGACCTGGACCACCTCGCTCCGTCGCTCAACTTCTGGCGTCACATGCTCCACTTCCTGGGCGGGCAGGGCATCATCATCGCTGCGCTCGTGCTCTTCGCCGGCGGGGGAGCCCTCACCCTGTACTTGGGAGAGGCCCGTGACGAGAAGATCCTGCCGTCGGTGATGTCGACGGCCCGGTTCATCTGGTCGGTGGCGGTGGTGCACCTCGTGCTCGGCGTGACGGCCCTCGGCCTCGTCGGCTGGCTGGTCCTCGGCTTCGAGCCGTACCGCGCTCTCTTCCACGGGCTGATGGTCTTCTTCGCCGGATTCGACACCGGAGGGTTCGCCCCACAGTCGACGAGCCTCGGCTACTACCACTCCCCGGTCTTCGAGGCCGCCGCCGCGGTGCTGATGGTGGCCGGTGCCATGTCGTTCGGAGTCCACTACGCCCTGTGGAAGGGTCGCCGCCGGTCCGTGCTCGGCAACCTCGAGACCCGGACGATCCTGTCGACATTCGGGCTCACCATGACGTTGACGCTCGTGGGCCTCGCCGCCACCGGCCTCTACACGCAGGTGTTCGGGCTCACCCGGCAGGGCTTTTTCCAGATCCTCTCGGCGCACACGGGGACCGGGTTCGCCACGGTTCCGGCGGTGGAGCTGGCGACCTGGAGCGGCCTGGCGTACGGAGGGCTCGCCATCGCCATGGCACTGGGCGGGATGGCGTCATCGACGGCCGGCGGTGTGAAAGCTCTCCGCGTCGGCGTCACGTTCAGAGCGGTCATCAACCAGATCCAAGAGGTGCTGCTGCCCGAGGGGGCCGTGGTCAGCACCGGGTTCATCCAGTCGGGTCGGAAGCGGCTCACGCCTCACCTCGCCCAAGCGGCCATGACGATCTCGCTGTTGTATGTCGTCCTCTTCCCGATCGGCGCCGGCATGGGCGTGGCCTACGGACTCCCGCTCGATCAGGCACTGTTCGAGTCGGTGAGTGCCGCGGCCAACGTCGGGCTCTCGGTGGGGGTGACCAATCCGGCGATGCCGATCGCGCTCAAGATCATGTACATGGCCGAGATGTGGCTAGGGCGGCTCGAGTTCGTTTCCGTCTTCGCTTTCCTCGGATTCCTCTATTCGTGGATGAGAGGCAAGTGATGCGCAGGATGCTCGTCCTCGTCCTCGTCGTCGCTGCCGGGCTGTGGTTCGCCTGCCCAACACCGGCGCAGGGACTCGAGGTGCCCGTTCGCGTTCTGCTGCAGGATCCCGCCGCTTTCGAAGGGGAGATCACGCTCGAAGGGGAACTCGTCGGCGACTACGGCTTCCGGAGCGACGGCTGGGTGTGGACCCAACTCAACGACGACTCGTATGCCACGGAGCCCCTGCTCGAGGGTGGCTCGCTCACCGGCAGCAACATCGGCGTCGGCGTGCGCATCCCCGAGGAGCTGGCCGAAGGACTCGATCCGCCCGGCGGGTATCGCACGCGCGGGCCGCTGGTGCGTGTGACCGGGCTGTGGCGGTACCACGACCCGGATCGCAGCGGGGAGTCGTACCTCGAGGTCCAGCAGCTCGTGGTGGTCGAGCCGGGGCGGGAGATCGGCGAGGGGATGATCGTGCCGGCGCTGCTGGCGGGGATGGCGCTGATCTTCGCCGCAGCCGTCATGTGGTGGCGCCGGCCCCGTCCCGAGTGAGCGGTCGTACGAGCGAGAAGCGGAGGGGCCGGGAGCGCCCGCTAGAATCCTGGCCGTCCAAGCACCGTCGAGTCGTGTGGGAGCTTGCCTCGTGGATCCTTTGATCTGGCTGTATCTAGCCCTGGCCGCGGCAGTCGCGGCCCTCTTGCTCGCTACGTTCTTTGCCCGTGAGGTGACCGCTGCCGCTCCGGGCAACGAGCGCATGCAGGCGCTGATGGCGGCGATCCGTGAGGGCGCCATGGCGTTCCTCCGGCGGGAATACATCGCCGTCGCGGCATTCGTGGCGCTGCTGGCGACCTTGATCGTCATCTTCCTGGATTGGGGTCGTCCCTGGGGGGCCATCGCCTACGTGTCCGGAGCGATCCTGTCGGCGTCGGCCGGCTTCATCGGGATGCGCATCGCCACCGCTGCCAACGCCCGCACCGCCCAGGCCGCCCTCGAGGGCGGCATGAGCAAGGCGCTGCCGCTGGCGTTCCGCGGCGGCGCCGTCATGGGATTCACGGTCGCCGGCCTCGGCCTGCTCGGCCTCGCCCTCGGCTACGGCGTGTTCGTCGAGTGGCTCGAGGTCGACAAGCCGTTCAGCGTCCTGACCGCCATCGCACTCGGCGGCTCGTCGATCGCGCTGTTCTCCCGCGTTGGCGGCGGCATCTACACCAAGGCCGCCGACGTCGGCGCCGACCTGGTGGGGAAGGTCGAGGCGGGCATTCCCGAGGACGATCCCCGCAACCCGGCGACGATCGCCGACCTTGTCGGGGACAACGTCGGGGACGTCGCCGGTATGGGTGCCGACCTCTTCGAGAGCTACGTCGGGTCTCTGGTCGCCCCCATCGCCTTCGCCGCCTTCGCCTTTGCCGGGCACGCCTTCCAGGAGCAGGCGTTCTTCTACCCGCTCATGATTGCCACGCTCGGCATGGGCGCCTCCATCATCGGCTCGTTCTTCGTCAAGCCCGGTAAGGGCAGCCTGGCCGGCGCCCTCCACAAGGGCACCTACGTGGCGATGGGCCTCACCGTGCTCGGGGTGGCCGTGCTGACGCCGTTCCTCTTCAACGACGTGGAAGGCGTCGACAACCCGTGGGGCCTCGTCATCGCCGTCGTTGTCGGACTCGCCGTCGGTTGGAGCATCGGCCAGATCTCGGAGTGGTTCACGAGCGACCATCACAAGGTCGTCAAGGAGATCGCCCGCCAGGCCCAGACCGGCCCTGCCACGGTCGCCCTCGCCGGAATCTCGGAGGGGATGAAGTCGGCGGCGGCGTCGGTAATCGTGGTGGCCATCGGCATGCTGGGCGCCTACTGGGGAGGCGAGCTGGCATTCGACGTCGACCTGGCCGGAATCTACGGCATCGCCATCGCCGCCATCGGCGTGCTCTCCACCCTCGGGATCACGGTGTCGGTGGACGCCTACGGGCCCATCGCCGACAACGCCGGCGGCATCGCCGAGATGGCCCATATGCCGCCGGAGGTGCGGGAGACGACCGATGCCCTCGACGCGCTCGGCAACACCACCGCGGCGGTCGCCAAGGGGTTCGCCATCGCATCGGCAGCGGTCACCGCGCTGGCGCTGTTCTTCACCTTCCAGCAGGCGATCGTCGACGCCGGCGGCGAGCTCGCCACCCTGGACATCCTGGACATCCCGGTCACCGTGGGGCTCTTCCTCGGCGCGATGTTCCCCTTCCTGTTCGCCTCGTTGACGATCCAGGCGGTGGGCCGGGCGGCCAACCAGATGATCGAGGAGGTTCGGCGCCAGTTCCGCGAGATACCGGGGCTGCGCGAGGGTCGGCCGGAGGCCAAAGCCGACTATGCCAAGTGCGTCGATATCTCGACGGCGTCGGCACTGCGCGAGATGATCGTGCCGGGATCGCTCGCCGTGGCGCTCCCACTGGTCGTTGGTTTCATCTCGGTTCGGGCGCTGGGCGGCCTGCTGGCGGGGGCGCTCGTCACCGGCTTCCTGCTGGCCATCTTCATGGCGAACGCCGGCGGGGCCTGGGACAACGCCAAGAAGTTCATCGAGGCCGGCGCTTTCGGCGGCAAGGGGTCGGATCCCCACAAGGCGGCGGTGGTGTGTGACACCATCGGCGATCCCTTCAAGGACACCTCGGGCCCTGCGATGAACATCGTCATCAAGGTGATGACGATCGTGAGCCTCATCTTCGCCTCAGCCTTCGTCTAGCCCGCCTACTCCCAACCCAGGGCTGGTACACCGGGTTTCCCGGCTTGCCAACCCAGGGTTGGGGTGTTGGGTTTTCCGGCATACCAGCCCACAGTTGGGGTTTCGGGGATTGACCGGAGAACGTGGTGGCACGCCTAGCCTACGGCGAGGCCCGGGATCGTCGTCTGGAGAGTCGTTGTGGCCGTCACAATCACGTTGGTGCGCCATGCCGAGACGGCAGGAAACGTCGCAGGGCGCTGGCACGGCCACACCGATTCGGAGCTGACCCCCAACGGGGTCGAGCAGGCGGCGCGGCTGGCGCGTCGCCTAGCCAATCGCCATTTCGACCTCGTCGTCTCGTCCGACCTAGGCCGGACGCAGGCGACCGCCGCCGCCCTCGGGCGCGACTTCGAAGTCGATGCCCGGTGGCGAGAGCCCGACGTCGGGAACTGGGAGAACCTCACCTCCGATGAGGTCGGAGCAAGGTGGCCCCGCGAGCTGGGTGCCGTCCTCGCCGGCGAGGACATCCGCCTCGGAGGCGCCGAACGCCTCTCGGAAACTGTGGCGCGGCAGATCGAGGCCTACGAAGAGGTGGTGGAGAGGGTCGGGGACGGTTCGGCGCTCGTGGTCGGCCACGGGCTGGCGCTGCTCGCCCTCGTCAGCGTGCTGATCGGCACTCGATTGCCCAGCCCGCTGGGGCTGATGGGCAACACGGCCATCACCACCATCGTCACCGACGGCCCGCGTCGGCGTGTTCCGCTCTATAACGACGTGACCCATACTTCAGACGGCCGATACTCTCGGGCCCCCTCCGATGTCGAGGTGTTGCTCATTCGCCACGGGCGCACCGACGCCAACGACGAGGGCCGCTGGCAAGGACAGACCGACGGCGCTCTCACCGATGAGGGACGGCGCCAGGCGCGACTGCTCGCCGCCGGCCTCCCCGAGCTCGACGCCGTCTACACGTCGCCTCTGGCCCGAGCCCGGGAGACCGCTGAGATCCTCGTGGAGGGGCGCGACCTCTCGCCCTCCGTCGACGACGACCTGAAGGAGATCGGGTTCGGCTCGTGGGAGGGCCGCACCAGGGACGAGATCGCCGCCGCCGATCCCGATGGCATGGCGCGGCTCGTCGCAGGCGAGGACATCGTCCGCGGCGGGACCGGGGAGACCTTCGCCGCGGTGAGCACCCGCATGCGATCCGCGACCGAGCGGATCGCGGCCGCCCATCCCGGAGGCAGCGTCGGCATCGTCTCGCACGGCGGCGCCACCCGCGCCTACGCCGCGGACGTGCTCGGCATCGAGTTCGCCCTCCGGGGTCGTCTCACTCTTCTCGCCAACACCGGCTACGCCCGACTGGCGATCTCGGAGCGGGGAACCTCGCTCCTCAGTTGGAACCTCACTCCCCACCTCGAGAAGTGATCTCGATGAGACTCCTCGTGGTCACCAACGACTACCCGCCGAGACCGGGGGGCATCCAGCAGTACCTCGGGAGCATGGTCGACGCCTACCCGCATCCGGTTCGGGTGATCGCGCCCGCCGACGGCCCGGCGGACGGGACCGCCAAGGGCGAGGCCGTCGTCCGGCGCCACCGTCGCCGCTTCATGTGGCCCACCCGGGGCGTCTCCTCGTTCATCCGGCAATCTGCCGCCGAGTTCCAGCCGGACGCGATCCTCTTCGGCGCCCCCTACCCCCTCACCGCCCTGGGACCGGGCCTGCGGGAGGCGCTCGGCGTTCCCGTCGGCGTCCTCTGCCACGGTGCCGAGGTCACGATTCCCTCGGCATTGCCCGGCGTTCGCCAGCTCTTCGGACGGACGCTGCGACGATGCGACGAGCGGTTCGCCGTGAGCCGTTTCACCGTCGAACGCGTCGGCCGCCTCACCAGACGTCCCGTGCACTACATCGGCGGTGGTGTCGATCCCGAGGCATATACGCCTGCCGGCGGACCCACCGGCAACGATCCCCCCGTGGTCGGTTGCGTCAGCAGGTTCGTTCCCCGCAAGGGCCAGGACCGGCTGATCACGGCCGCGGCCGCGCTCCGACGCCGCGGGCAGGCTGTGTCCCTGCTGCTGGTGGGGAAGGGGCGTACCGAGTCGCGGCTGCGGCGCTTGGCAGCGCGGACCGGCGTTCCGGTGCGATTCGAGGTCGACGTGCCATGGGAGCGCCTCGGCTCGCTGTACCGCGAGATGGACGCCTTCTGCATGCCGTGCCGCTCCCGCTGGGCGGGTCTCGAGGCCGAGGGCCTCGGACTGGTGTTCCTGGAGGCCGCCGCCGCCGGGCTCCCGGTTCTGGCGGGGGATTCCGGCGGGGCTCCGGAGACGGTCGTTCCCGGCGAGACCGGGTTCGTGGTGCACTCGGTGCGCGACATCGCAGATGGTCTCGAGTACCTCCTCGATGACCCGCAACGGGCTCGCGCCATGGGAGCGGCAGGGCGCGCCCGTGTGGCGCGCGAGTTCACCTGGGATCGGGTCGTCGAGCGGCTGGTGGAGGGTCTCTCCGGCGTCTGACGCGACTGCCTCGCCTTGACAGCGCGAGGTTTCTGCCGTAGATATCACCACCGCCTGCCCGTCGATCACCGACGGGGCCGATCTACTTTCCGAGGCATGTCGAAGAAGCTCGTCATCGTTGAGTCGCCTGCCAAGGCGCGCACCATCGCCCGTTTCCTGGGCGAAGGCTTCATCGTGGAATCCTCCATCGGCCACATCCGCGACATCCCGAGCAAGGTGAGCGAGGTGCCGGACCGCCTGAAGGATCAATGGCGCAAGACCCGCTTCGGCATCGACATCGAGGCCGGCTTCACCCCGCTGTACATCGTCAATCCCGACAGCAGGAAGCAGGTCACCAAGCTGCGCAACGCCCTCAAACAGGCTGACGAGCTCTACCTCGCCACCGACGAGGACCGGGAAGGGGAGGCGATCGCGTGGCATCTGCTCGAGGTGCTCGAGCCCAAGATTCCGGTGCGGCGCATGGTGTTCCACGAGATCACCAAAGCCGCCATCCGGGAAGCTGTCGAGCACCCGCGGCAACTCGACGAAGGCCTGGTCGCCGCCCAGGAGGCACGCCGGGTCCTCGACCGACTGTTCGGTTACGAGGTCTCGCCGGTGCTGTGGAGGAAGGTCCAGCGGGGCCTCTCCGCGGGGCGGGTCCAGTCTCCTGCGATCCGCATCCTCGTGGAGCGGGAACGGGAGCGCATCGCCTTCGTCGCCGCCGGCTACTGCGGGGTGAAAGGCACGTTCCGGGCCGCCGACGGGGACGGGCCTGCTTTCGACGCCACGCTGCAGCAGGTCGATGGGCGCCGGGTCGCCGGCGGGAAGGACTTCGACGCATCCGGTGTGTTGCACGGCGACCGGCTCCTGCTCGACTCGGCGGCGGCCGGCGAGCTCGCTGCCGAGCTGGGAGACGGCGCTTTCTCGGTGCGCTCCGTTGAGCGCAAGCCATACGCCCGCAAGCCGGCGGCACCGTTCCGCACCGCCACCCTCCAACAGGAGGCGGGACGGAAGCTGCGTTTCGGGTCGCGGCGCACCATGGCGGCAGCGCAGCGCCTCTACGAATCCGGCTGCATCACGTACATGCGTACCTACTCAGCGACGTTGTCCGGCGCCGCGATATCGGCGACCCGTTCGCTCGTGGCTGCTCGCTACGGGCCGGAGTACCTGCCTTCGAAGCCGCGCACCTACGGCAACACCGCCCGCAACGCCCAGGAGGCCCACGAGGCGATCCGGCCGGCCGGTGAGCGGTTCCGTGACCCGAGCGACATCGCTGCCAGCTTCGGGGCGTCCTCCGACGAATCGCGTCTCTACGACCTCGTCTGGAAGCGCACCGTGGCTTCCCAGATGAAGGACGCCAAGGGGGAGAGCCTCCAGATCCGCCTCGGGGCGATCGGGCCCCGCAGCGGCCGCGACTGCGTGTTCTCGGCCTCGGGGCGCACCATCAGTTTCCCCGGCTTCATGCAGGCGTACGTCGAAGGCAGCGACGATCCCGATGGGACACTCGGCGAGGGCGACACCCATCTGCCTGCGGTCGCCGAGGGCGATGCCCTCGATGCATCGCAGATCGAGGCCACCAGCCACGAGACCAAGCCTCCCGCCCGGTACACGGAAGCCGCGCTGATCAAGCGTCTCGAGGACCTGGGCATCGGCCGGCCCTCCACCTACGCGACCATCATCTCCACCATCCTCGATCGGGAGTACGCCCGCAAGCAGGGAACGGCCCTGATGCCGTCGCTGCGGGCGTTTGCAGTGGTGACGCTGCTCGAAGGCGCCTTCGCCGACTACGTCGACTACGACTTCACCGCCCGTATGGAGAGAGATCTCGATGCCATCGCCGCCGGCGACGCCGAGATGGCGCCATGGCTGGAACGCTTCTACTTCGGCGACGGGGAGGTGGGCCTGCGCCGGCTCGTCTCCGACGAGGCACTCGAAAAGATCGATCCCCGCGTCGTCAACTCGTTCCCGGTGGGTGAGGATGATGAAGGGGTCGAGATCGCGGCTCGGTGCGGTCAATACGGGCCCTACTTGGTGAGGGGCGAAGACCGGGCTTCGATCCCCGACGACCTGCCCCTCGACGCCCTCGATTCGGCGAAGGCGCTCGAGCTGTTGGCCGACGGCGGTGGCGAGAGGACTCTCGGGACCGATCCCGAGTCGGGCCACGAGGTGCTCGTGCGCAACGGGCGGTACGGCCCGTTCGTGCAACTCGGCGAACGCGACGAGGAGGCGAACCAGAGACCGAAGACCGCCTCGCTCTTCAAGGGAATGTCGATCGATTCCATCAGCCTCGACGAGGCGCTGCGGCTCCTCAGCCTGCCGCGGGTCGTCGGGCTCCATCCCGAG
>Ga0315545_1002876_pt1 | contig 15148 bp, 14 predicted proteins | sample SalMarSW160210MG_FD_203096 | JGI IMG/M metagenome (GOLD analysis project Ga0315545, IMG submission 203096) | Salt marsh sediment microbial communities from the Plum Island Ecosystem LTER, Massachusetts, United States - Salt Marsh Sediment SW1602-10 ... | reverse complement strand
AGAAGAGAATAGTCTGTGGAACAAAATTTGGAAAAAGTACTGTTTTCAACATAGAACTATTATTAGGCTCCAAATATAACTCGTGCTTTTTTTAGCGAATATCCCCTTATTTTTGTGCGTTATGGCTTTCCAGCTTTTTTGGACAATCTGTTGTAGACTATTACTGTAAGTAGTGTCGCCACCATGAAGAGTGGCAGAATTATCCATGATGGAAACTCTGGAATTGCTGTTGTTCCGATTATTTTTATGGTCTTTGTGTTGTGTTCATATGTAAAGTAAAGGTATGAGCTGTTTGCGTCTTCGTTGACTGTTGGAGTTACAGGTTTGTCATTTATCATAACTGTCCATTCATCTTCTGTGTGTAACAGGTCTTTCGGTATTGTCACTCGGCAGAAACCTGTTGTTCCGGTTTCGCCAGTCACATTAAATCGTACTAGAGCACTTTCAGGGTTGAAACTGAAATCTGAAACTGTAGAATTGCTGATTATATCAACATTGTAGCTGGTCCACTCCCATGTGCCAGCGTCAAAAGTTGTGATTGGGGCCATAAGCGGATAATTGTCTTGGTTATTCTCGTTAATGATGTAAGGTGTGTCTCCTATGCCGTCTCCGTTGGCGTCTGTGCCGTTGTAGTCGCTCCAGTAGTTGCCCTCTTTTCCGTTATCCCAGAAATTAACAGAAATACTCGACTCGGCGTTCTTATCGTTATTTATGATAGTGTTGCGATAGAAACTGTTGTTTACCGCGTTGCTGGCAAAACTTACGCCCCATCCGCCATATGCAAAATTGTGATAATTTGCTATGTAGTTATCATGGAAGATGTTGTTAGCGCCTGAATTATCTATACGGATGCCCCAAAGCACATATGCATAAGTATCGCCGTTCATTATGTTTCTTGAAATTGTATTATTCGAGCAGGTGCGTCCGTAGTAGCCGATTGTGAAGCCCATGCATGTATTGTTGCTTATCACGTTTGAATCTGCATATTCCATGTAGAAGGCTTCCGAAATGGAGTTTCCGACAATAATATTGGAGGAAGTGTTCTTTAAGGTGAATCTGTAACCTATTGTGTTTCCGGTGATGTTGTTACTGGAACTGGTCAAGGTTATGCCTTTTGTTATTTTGCAGTCAATTATTTGGGTTCTGTCCCCTGTTACAGTGATATCTCCACCAGGTTTTATATTGATCGTGAAGTTTAAGATTTCAACATCGTTGGCATTTATTACGATTGCATCTGAGTAGCTGACATATGGTGTAGCCCACATCCATGTCACGTTATGTGCTGGGTGCAGGTTTATTATGGTGTTTTCAGGATCTTCGCCTATGAGCGAGATTGTTTTGTCTATAATTAAAGTCTGATTTATGGGACACTCGTAGGTTCCTTTTTTTACGAATATTGTGTCGCCTTCTGTAGCGTTTCCGATTGCATCGGTTATTGTAGGGTAATCGTCTGGAACAATAATTGTCTTAGCCTCCGCTTTTGCAATATGGAGTTCTGGAAGAGCAAGCAGAATAAAAGAAAAACTCAGCAACACAACAATTGCTGAAGCAGTTTTCTTAACGTTATGGAACATAACAATTCATTTTATGGCAAAATAAACGTAAAAGTGTTTTTGTAAAGGTTTCTTGACCTATTACCTGATGTAGTTAGAATGTTTTGGTCAAGGTTTATTGACAAGAACTTCAGGAGCTAGTGTTTTTCTAGTTCTTTTCGGTGTTTTCTGAAGAATAGACGAACCGACTCCGTTAGATCATAGTTTTCCACTTCTTCGAGGGGAACCCATCTGGCGTCTGTCACGTCGCTGGTAGGTTTCAGGATTCCTTCTTTTGGTCGGGCAAGAAACTGCAGCAATATGTAATGGTACCGGAGACGCTCACTCTCATCTACCTTTAGAATGTCATAGACATCCATTGGCACGCCGTCAACAAGATCGACGTCTAATCCGCACTCTTCCCTAGCTTCACGTACGGCAGCATCTCTAACAGCCTCTCCCAGCTCCACCGCTCCACCCGGAAAACTCCACTTACCCAACGCAGGCTCAGCACCCCTTCTTACAAGAACAAGCTTGCCACAGTCTACAATAACCACCCCAACACCCACAACAGGTTGACCAGGATACTCACGCCTCAACCATAAGCCTCCAATATTTTCTGAACATTTCCTTTCATAATAGTCTACCCCAAAACCCAGAAAACAATCAAGCAAAATCATATTAGGAGCCTAATAATACTTCATTGTTTAAAAACAGCTTTTTTCAGAAAAACCAAAGGACAACAAAAAACTGTCTCTACGAAAAAATGATTTGGTGCGACCGCCGGGATTTGAACCCGAGTACCCGGCTTGGGAAGCCGGGGTCCTGACCAGACTAGACTACGGTCGCTATAACCTCCTCCCTAACCTAACCACAATTTAAATCATTTTAGGCTTAGCTTTTGGCGGCTCTTTTCAGCGCATCAATTACGTTTTCTTTTCCCATAGCTAAGATATAGGGGCCTAGTCTAGGTCCTTGGGGCACCCCCAAAAGAATCTTGTAAATAGTTTTGAAGAACTTTGACGGTTTAATGCTGTTATTTCTTGCGATATTGAAGACGGCGCCCTGAATCTCTTCCTCATCCGCTTCGGTTTGTAAGGCTTGAATGAGCTCCTCCACAGCATCCTTTTCTTGTTCATTTAGCTCTACGGCTTTCTCCTTAATTTCTGTGAAATCCTTTGACCAGTTAAGAGCGTAACCGATTCGGCGCTTCAGGTCATCTGAAAAGCCTTCTTTTCCGTAACCGTAACCTTGAAGCTTCTCCATGACGAAATCGGCTTCAGAGCCTTCCGGAGCCATTTTAGCTAAGAATGTGAGAAGATTATAGGGCACATGATCACCGGGCTTAGATGGAGTATTGAAAAACATGCAATACTTGTAGAGACCAGACAGTTTAGCCTGCTCTTTTTTGTCTGAAACCCTTTTCTTTCCGAAGTAAATGTCCTCCAGCTCATCAAGCTCATTCATGTATTGAGGTATATCAGTAACCGAGAGGCTTCGGGCGCCAACAAACCGCTTCAAGGTCAGCAAAAGAAGAGACTGGGGCGAACCATACCTGAACCAAACCTGCGGAGTGAAAACGTTTCCAGCAGATTTACTGATTTTTTTTCCGCTCTTATCAAGATACATCTCGTATCTGGCGTGAGTTGGAGGAGACCACCCGAATATTTCTTTGCATATTCGATCGTTCACCCTCACCGAATCTGCAATATCCTTCCCGTAGGGCTCAAAGCGAATGTCTAAGGCTTTCCATCTAGCCGCAAACTCAACCTTCCATCCAAGCTTCCCATCTCCCTTCCTGATGTCAGCCTCACCTTTGTGTCCACAGCCTTCCAGCCACTTTCCCCTTACTTCCATCCCTTCACAATTATACAGAACCTTGTTTTCGTCAGGAAGAAACGTGTGAGCCTTGGTGGTGTAGATTCTGCCACAGTCACCGCAGATCGGAAAGTAAGGAAGAACGTCCACAAATTTTTTCTGCCCAACCTCCTCTCGGACAATTTCTCCCACTTTCTTGGCGTTCATGAGTATCGTCTTAATCTCCTCATTGAAGAGCCCCTTTTCGTAAGCCTGCTTGGCAGACATGAAACTGTATTTTATACTGCTCTTGTCTAAAGATTCCAAAAGGAGACTGGTCATATGTTCCCCGAAGCTATCATGACAACCGTAAAGGTCTGGAATCGACGTCACTGGATAGCCCAAATATTTGCTCAGCGACTTTGGAAGTCCAGCTGGAACCTTCCTTAAACCGTCTAGGTCATCAGCGAAAGCTATGTACTCTGACTTGAATCCTTGCTCCTGAAGTGCTAATGCTACGGCGTAGGATCTGGCGCAGTCAGCGAAACTGCCGATGTGAGGAAAACCGGAGGCTCCGAGACCGCTTTCTGTTCTGATCAGGTCTAGGCTTCGACCTAGTTTCTGTTCCCTTTCTATGATTTCAACAGCGGTTTTGTCGTACCATGTTCCGTGTCCAATGATCTTTTCAGGCATGACTCAGCTTTCCTTTCTGATTATCTAACATAGTTGTTTGGTTGAATAAAAACCTAAAGCGGTTTCACACTTCATTTTTGTTGGAACAAGCGTTTCAATTTTTGGAACACCCATGCCGCAGTGTCCCTTAACTTAAGGTTTAACCAGTGTCTTTGATGTGACAAAAATGTTGAAAACAAGCAAAATAGCGATTCTGGCGATCTTAGTAACTGTCATAGTAATGGCAGCTCCAGCATCAGCATACATTACATCTCAAAACATAGAAACCAAAGCTGAAAGAATGGTAGAGATTGCTGACGAAGCACGAGACACAGTAATGGATTTAGTGGCTCTGGTGGAAGCTAACACTACTGTAATGCAACTGATAAAAGATGCCGAGTTAGATGAACAATTCTACGGTAATGTTTCGCTCTGTGTGAAAGCTGGAACACCAGTTAACGGAACGGAAGTGACTGACGACGGTGAAGGCTGGACATATCTAGATGCGGCTAACACATCATTATTGGCTGGCGACTATGAAGATGCAATCGATAACGCACGAGCGGCACTAGCAATATTCCGTGACGTGCTAAGGTCAATCAACGTTATACTATGCGATGCAGGTGTCGAAACCGGACAAATACTTGAAGCACAAGTACTCCAAGAAGCCATAGAACGCTCGCTAGACAGAATAGAACAACTTCGAGCGCTACTCGCAGACGAAGAATTGCTAGGCAACTTGACTGATGCCGAAGAGCTGCTAAACGAAGCACAATACTCGCTTGATTCAGGTGAAATCGAGGATGCCAAGGATGCCTTGATAGCGGCAAACTCTATAATCAGCGATGTCTGCCAACAACTAAAGGAGATAGCCCAAGAACTGAACCCCTCACGAATAAAACGTTACCTTGGTAATGCATACCAATACAAGGAAAGATTCCGAGAAAGATTTGGACATGCATGGGACGAAGAAATAGACGTTGACAAATTCCTTCAAACACTCGGTTACCAGAACGAAGAACAATTCATGGCACAATTCCAAGAGATGATTGAAAACGCTCAAGGAGCAGAGGACATCGAAGACGTAATCCAAAGCTTGAAGGAAATAGGTCAAATGATACAAAAAATGGATTCGTCTCTGACACAAGAGTTCGGGCGCCACAGAGGAGGATACGGACAGAGTATGCCCGGCAAGGGTAACGGTTATGGCAACATGGGCGGCGGAAATAGCCCATAAAACATCTTTTGTTTTTTGTTATTTTTTTAGTTCCACTTGATTTTCTAAGCCAATCTTTTTTACTTTAAGTATCTCTAGCTTTTCCAGTCGTTTAACTAGCCGCCAAAGGCTTGTTCGCGGTATGTCAGTAAACCGTTCTCTTATCTGAGATTCGAAAGCCTTTCCTTCATTCTCCGCTAAGAACTGTATTACATCCTTTTCTTCCTTGTTCAATCGAGGATGCATCTTAAAGATTTTCTCAATATTATAACCTCTTCTTCTAAAAAGAAGGAACACTACAAAAAATATTGCAGCCACAGCAGCTGTAGCAGCAACAAAATATTCAACGGGAATCGGGTCTGAATGCGTCCCGTTTGAAGATGTCTCGCTAACTGTAAATTCATCGATTAGACCGTCTATTTCGATATTGTATTTTCCCGGTGTTTGCCTGATAACTTTGAACTCTGTTGTGTTTGAGGCTCCTTTTTCAAGCGTCACTGTTCTGGTGTCCTCTGTTGTTTGATTAACAATAAGCGGAAGGGTATATGATCCAGCTTGCCCGCCCACGTTAGTGATTCTAACCGAGACAGTAACCTCTTCTCCTGCCTCAACCTCAGATGGGGTGACATTAAGGTCGCTGATTTGGAAGTCTGCGGGTGGGACTAATGGAATTATGTAACTTATCTCCCATTGGCTAGGAAACAAAGACAAGGTTATTTTGTTGTCTTCAGTATCTATTGATGTTGGTGTTTCGCTGAGGTAAACTACTGTTGATTCAGGTAACTGAACAGTGAGGTTATATGGTGTGTCAACAAGGAAAGTCCACACGTCAAAATCTTTTTTCGTCAAGGAATCTGTGTCATACTGAAGCGAAACGCGTGTAGCTCCCAAAGTGAAAACAGTCAAATTAATTCCGTCTACTTCATAATCCAAAACAGTCTGGTTCTCATCAAGCACAATAAAATTGTTAACTGATGAACTCAAAAGAGGCAGTGTCACCACCGGAAGCGTCTCGTTTACAATCAAAGTTTGTGTGACGCGAACCAAGCCATCCCTGTATATTTGAAGATCGGTGGATTCAACCTGAAACTCGGTCTCGTCAGCAGCTGTTACAGTGACACTCAAGAATAGGATAAAAATTGCGAAGCCAACGAAAACAGTTCGCCCAGCATCTAACTTCATAGTCCAAATCACGCTGAAATGATGAGAGTTAATAATCTAATAAGAATTCTGAATCCTAAGTACAGCGGGAATCTTATTAACATTCAGCAATAATTATAGGAGGTAGGTTAGTGCTTTAAGATGGGGCACAATGACGTTTGGCATTATATTCTTCCGTTTCCCTTAGAAACTGAAAAACGTAGGCTAATCTGGAGCGTTCTACAGTCTAAGGTAGGTAAAACTCTTTTAATGAACATGAAGCTGGAGAAGCGAACATACCAAAGAGACCTCATCAAGGGAACCTCTTACTCGAACAAATCCATAATTGAATACTTGAAGCGGATGGTTTCAGCTGACATGCTTGAACAGGGAATGGAGCAGGTCGCAACAGGGAAAAGGAAAGTGAGAGTCAAATGGTATGTTCCCACGAACCTTGGAAGATGGTTTATTCTTTTTCTTAAACCTACAGAAGAGATTCCATCTGAAATTGTGCGAAAAACCATCGAAGAAATCTTTCGCGTCTATGCTTTCAGCATCGTTGAGGTTTGCGAAAACTTCGGAATAGACATCGACGTCTTCCGTGACATTCTAAACAGTGAATACAGCAAAAAACCGTCAACGGGAACAAAAAGTTAAAATTTAACCCCAAACCCACACCATGCGCACTCATCAAAATGTTTGCACATATAATTTCTTCGCATTTTTGGTTGTTTCAAGAGACATAAGTCTTGTTGGGCAAGATCGAGCGAATAAAATCCGCGTATTCTTTAAGCTTCAATCGCTCGTATGCACCTTCATAGCCTAGAAATCCCACTAATCTAACGAACCAGAATTCATGTTTCTTTTCGCTCGTTAGAATCCGTATCTTGGAGGTGCCAAAAGCTCCCCGTCCCCAAGCTTTCTTTATCTCAATTCTCGCAATTTTAGGATATGGTATTTCAAAGTTCCTTTTGTCAGCCATTAAAATGTCCTTGGGTGGCAGTCTACTGAGATTCTCGAATTTCTTTCTCATCGCCCTAGTAATGAGTATTCGAGGAGCTATAATTAGTACTAGGCCGATCGTGAGAAATACTACTCTTCCCACAAATGTAGCGAATATTAACCTGCCAATAGTGCCTAATTCTCGCGGAAATATCTCCAGTAGGTCAAGCACGAAAGAGGGATAAGTGAACAGGATTATTACCGCTAGAATGAACAAAAAGCCGACTAGTGCAGAAACAACAATAGGGATTAACCAAAGACTAGAAACACCGGCTAGTGCCACGATAACTCTCTTTTCAGTGAAGTATAATCCTAATCTACTGGATAGCCCACGTCTCCCAACTTCAATGCTGCGCAGGACTTTTTCATCGATTGGGGTTTCTCCAGAAAAAGTTGGTGTGTATTGCGCGGGCGCATGAGGAAAGTTTTGCGAAATATCATCCTCAGGTCGTTTTGGTATGAGACCAAAAATTATAGATATTAGTCCGAATGGGATGAAGAAAGCCGAACCAAGGGTTAAACTTCTTGTAATCCAAACATGTTCCGTTAAGACTTTAACTGTAACACTCACATCATTGTCTACCAAAGGAACAAACACTACATAATATGTATCATATTCTGGAGCACTAAATGTGTAGGAATCTGACTCACCTTCAGAATCGTAGATGAACTCACTATATTCACTTATTCTACTTGTTAGGAACTTTTCAAATTTGTTATAATTAAATTCATCTAAGATGCAGAACCAAACCCTGTCGGACGCTGTGTACTCAGTATGAACTTTTATACCAGATTCGACCCCGGGCACAGTAAATATATGAAATTTACCATTTGGAATATTCCTTGTGGTATTCCATTCTTCTTGCCAAAAAGTGGAATTTGAGCCATAGAAAAAAAAGATTACTGCAACAACAATAAATATTATGCCGAGAACAACAATTTTCTTTTTTATTTTCATCGCCAGTTACAGGTATTTTTCAAGTTGCATTTAAGATTTTACTAGATATGCTATGCGCGCTCATCATTAAATAACAGAGCCTAGGAATCCGAGTTTCACAGTCATTTCTCAAATATTTTGCAAACAACATAGTTAAAGGGGATTGATTTATTACTGCAGTTTGTTGCCGCAGTTACTGCAGAACTTGTCAGTGGACAGATTCTTCGTCTTACACTTTGGGCACTCGATTTCCTCTGGCTTCAAAAGAGAACCACAGTTACCGCAGAACTTCATGGTCGCCGGCATCTCCGCTCCGCATTTCGGACAGTTAACTTTAGGCACAGGAGCCAAACTTGATCCGCAGTTGCCACAGAATTTTGTTCCAGCAACGTTCTGGGCTCCGCACTTCGGACACAACACCACCTGCTGCGGCGCACCTGCTCCCTGAGAGGGCTGCATAGCTTTTCCCAAAGCGGTTCCCATGGCTATTCCAACGCCTGCTCCCACACCCGCTGCAGCGGCTCCACCACCTCCCTCCGGAATCTCCGCGGTTGTCTCCTTCATATACTGCAGGGTCATGGCTTGCTGTCCCATGCTTGTGGCAAAGCGCCTCGCCTCCTCTGGGATTTTAACTCCCTCAAAAACAGTGTCTATGATTTTGAGTCCTATCCGAGCAGCCTCATCTCTTATTATCAACGAGATTTTGTCTGTTGTTTCGTCCACGTTTTTGACTACGTTAAAGATGTCGTAATGTGCAAACTCGTCTATAACCCGCTCGTTGATGAATCCGCGAATGTAGCTTTCAACGTCGCTGGATGAGCTGGCTCCGCGGTTGCCGAAAAACTCGATGACAAACAGCTTCGGGTCCTCCACCTTGTAGAGCAGATAACCGTAGTAGCCGAGCTCCGCCTGATACTGTATAGTTCCGCTGGGGGCAGAGTAGGCTTGTCCCCCAAATTTTCCTTTAAACTGGCTGTTGCTAACAAAAACGACTTCGCACTCGAAGATGTCGCCGATTATCCGCAGAGCCTTCAGGGCTCCGGTTAGAAGCGGAATGTTGTTGCTGGTTATGGTGTGTCTGCCCGGACCAAAAATGTCGTAGGCTTTGCCGTCGCGGAAGAAGACTGCCCACTGGTTCTCCTTAACGATAACTTGGCTTCCATACTTCAGGGAGAGGTTGGGAAAGCGGTAAGCTATATCTTCGGAACCCGCAAAATCCCATGCAACTTTCTCTATTACAGGCATTTCATTTCACATCCTACATTTCTATGGGTCTAAACTGTTTTTCTCGTTCATTCCATTTATCCTCGAAAGTAAGTAATAAACTCTTAACATTCTTCACTTCGCCGGATACAGCCGTCCAGTTCTCCGCTTCAACTTCAGCCTTAGCCTTGTTTACAACATCCTTCAAGCCGTCAAGCTCCTTTCCTAGGTCACGATCAAAATTGAAAACCCGAGCCAACTCGTTTTCCCGTATGTGCCCTTTCCGATCGTAAAGCCCTGCGTAACCGTAGTCCGCGTGCCGAACCTTTTCTGTGACTCTGTCTAGCACTTGGATAACCTTCTTGTAGTCTCTGCTCTCTGCAACACCAGCATCCATAGCCTCCAGATACAGGTCCTCCCAAACGTGCCGCATGTCCCTGAGGTCAACGTAATAGAGGTCCCTGAGCTTTCGGTCTAATTCTCTTAAATCTTCTTTTGTTCCGTACCCTAAGGTGAAGAAGTTTTGAATCTTGGAAAGAATTCCTTGCTTTCCTTTTGCTTTCTCGATTGTTTCCCGCTCAGACAAGCAACAAACCCCAGAACTAACTACCGATTAATCTGATTTATCTAACTTTCGTATGTTTAAGACGTAATCCTTTTTGGCTTATTGTCAACAAGCACAACTAAAAATGAGTGAAGCAACATGCACGTTTGGAACCAAAATAGTATGCGTGTTTAAAGTTTATCTTTTATCCACCTTATCATAAGATAGGGGTATTTAATCAAGGATACGACGTACATGCAGTTTACTGAACAATCCTTGCAGAAGTCCCAGCTGCCACATTGTTCAATGATGCTTCTTGCTTTTTCTGATTTTAGGCGATTTCTCAGATTCTCACCTTTTTTAATCGTCATTAGGGTGAAAAAGGGGCAAGGCAAAGCAACAGAAGCATCAGGTTTCAGAGAAATTGTGGTCGATGCGGACGAACACCTAATAGTGTTGCCAAATCCGCCTAAAGCCTGAAATTTGAAATAACCACTTTCAAAATGTATCTTCTTGTATTTCCTTTTCTCTTCCTTCAATTTTTTTAAAACCGTGCCAGTTTCATCAACCTTCATTTCTTGAGCATCTGTCACCTCCATAAATTCTCTCGGCACGTTATCAACAGGCGAGAAATGGATCGGCAATTCAAGCGATTTAGCAAACTCGATTGTGTCATCTATGAACTCGAATGTTTCTTTGGTTATAACAGAAAACAGTTCAATTTCTACGCCCATACTTCTAGCGTATTCAATGTTTTTCTTGACTTTTTCAAAAGCGTCAACACCTCTAGTCCTGTTGAATGTTTGCTTATGATTCACATCAAAGGACACAGCCAAAGCATCGACGTATTTCGATAATACATCAATGTTCTTATCCAACAGGATTCCGTTTGTAACCAACCCTGTGAACAAGCCAAGTTTTCTACTGGAAAACTCCAGCAGTTTCCCGAGGTCTTTCCTTAACAGAGGCTCTCCACCAGTAAAACTTACAATCGAACAACCCAAATCCCAGCATTCAAGCAATCTATGTTCAAGCTCAGGGGTAGTTGCTTCATTCTCGAAGATGTTTTTTCTCCAAACATTACAGAATGAGCATTTCATGTTACATCGATAAGTGCACTCAAAATGAACAAACAAGGGATGAACTGGATTTTTATTCAAAAACAGATGTACACGCGAGCGCAGAAGACTCCCTACGAGATTGAGTTTATTTGTCACAGCAACAATTCTGAGGTTTTTTCCCCTTTTAGATTTATCGATTAACTGTTTGTGGGGACTAAAAGTTAATCTTGAGAATTGGATTTAATGTTCTTCGGTAAATGTTTTTGATGTTCGCCTGTAGAGATGCGATGATAGATAATAGGTTGCCGCGAGGGTGGCAGGTCCAATGAATATCCATATGGACGTAAATATTGAAGCGAAGTTATTTGCGAAATGGAGCCCCACAGCAATAAGATAGAAAAGCCATGGTCTATGTGTTCCGATGCCATAAGCGGTTATTGATGTGCTGCATGCGTGGAAAAGTATTCCGGGCAACCTAGCCAATATTGGCTGGTTAAATACAAATACGTATAGAAGAAATTCAGTGAAGCCGAAACCTATTCCCACAATAAAGCCCAACCAAAATAAGGATCGTGTTGTTTCGCCGTGACGATAAAACAAAGGAAACGCTTTTGCGAATTCCTCAACAAAGGGAGCAAAGATGACAATAGCGCAGAATTGGGCGAAGAATACAGGCATAGCTACACAAAGAGAATCTGTGAAGCCACTCACAAACAGGGTAAGGGGAACACTGGTTATTATCCCAGATAACAGGAAAAACAGTTTTTCTTTCAGACCTGGTCTATGAACAGAAACAGAAACCTTGTTCTCTTCCGAAAATTCCGCCATAAATAAAACATGTGCAAATTATAATAAAACCCTTTAGCACCATCCAATTCGCTTACATGAACGTCCATTGTAGGAGAAAGGTTAACGTGTGCCCACTGTTCCGTGAAGATAACAAATACCACAGCTTTGAGGTGCCTCGGATGTTCTTTCACCTGCTCTTAACCACCAGCTGCGATTTACAGTGCAGATACTGCTACGGCAAATCATGTGAAGACATGGACGCTGACTTTGGAGACTTTGAAGTGGATTATTCTGTTCCCGACAGAATCATCTATGACATCGAACTTCTGGAGAAGTTTATGGGAAAAGACCCTGAGCCGGTGCTGATTTTTTACGGTGGCGAACCGCTACTCTGCATCCCCAAAATGAAGCAGATCATGGACACAGTGGAGGCTAAACAGTTTAACATCCAGACCAACGGTTTACACCTAGACAAGCTTGAGCCAGAATACCTGAATCGGCTGTCAACAATCTTTGTCTCCATAGATGGCACAGAAAAATTGACAGACTACTACAGAGGAAAAGGAGTCTACAGAAAAGCAGTAGAGAACGTTAAGGCAATCCGAAAAAACGGATTCAAGGGCGAGATAATCGCCAGAATGGCCCTAATGGAAGAAACAGGCATCTACGAAAACGTAATGTGGCTCCTAAACAACCCTGACCCCTCCTTTTCATCAATTCATTGGCAACTCGACGCTGGATTCTGGAAAAACGATTTCCACAAAAGACCCTTCGCAAAATGGGTTGAAGAAAACTACAATCCCCAGATAAGAAGACTGGCGGAGTTTTGGGTAAACACAATGGAAACCGAAGGCAAGGTGTTGCGGCTCTATCCCCTTCTTGGGGTAATGCAGTCGCTTCTCACAGGAGAGGAAAGCCTCCTAAGGTGCGGTTCTGGATGGGCTAACTACAGCATACAAACGGATGGACACATAATACCGTGCCCCGCCATGAATGGAATGAAAGACTACTATCTGGGACACATCCAAGATTCCCATCCGCTACAGCTGAAAAGAGTTTATGCTGGACAGCCCTGCACAAGCTGCGAAATCTTGAGGGAATGCGGGGGAAGATGCCTTTACGCCAACATAACGAAACGGTGGAGCAACCAAGCATACAGTTTAGTATGCAAAACGGTCAAGAACCTTGTTGAATCACTGAAGTTGTCCTTACCGCGGGTCAAGAGACTAATCGACGAAGAAAAAATCAGCCTCTCGGACTTCGATCACCTCAAATACAATAGTTGCGAAATAATCCCCTAAACCTCAGCGGCTTCAGATTACGCAAAATTTTTACCGTCAAAGCCCTTAATCTAAAGCAGAGAGGCGAACAAAAAATGAGCAAACAACAAGAATATTCGCGTTCTCCAGCTCCTTTCATGTTCTTCATAATAATTGCTATAGTGTTTCTGGTCTTGGCTCTTCTAAATTACCCGGACCCAATCGCCATATTTTTTGGTCTCCTAGCCGTGGTCTCCCTGTTTCCTCTACCCGCAACAGTGGCAATCAACAAAGAATGGGAAGAAGCAATAATACTGCGGTTCGGCAAGTTCCAGCGGCTTGTTGGTCCAGGATTCTTCTTCAAGTGGCCATACATCGAAACATTCCTGAAGCAAGACAAACGAATCATCACGTTAGACATCCAACGACAGGAGGTCATGACCAAAGACAACATCAGCGTAACAGTCGACGCCGTAGTCTTCGTCAAAGTCGTCAACACAAAAGACAGCATCGTAAACATCCAAAACGTCTGGGACAGCGTAATGAAAATTGCCCAAACAACAATGCGGGATGTCGTGGGAGACGTAGAACTGGACGAACTGCTAGCACGCAGAGACGAAGTCGCAGACAAAATAGCCATCATCGTAGACCGAGAAACAGCGGACTGGGGCGTAGACATCACCTCAGTGAACCTGCAAACAGTAGAATTGCCTGAAGACATGAAACGGGTAATCGCGAGACAAGCAGAAGCAGAACGAGAAAAACGAGCAGTAATAATCAAGAGCGAGGGAGAACTGACAGCAGCCGAAAACTTGGAGAGGGCAGTGAAAAAGATGAGCAACCGGGCAATGTATCTGCGCACATTATCAAGTCTGGAAGACATCAGCTTTGATCAAAGCAACACCATCGTTTTTGCGGTGCCCATGGACATCGTTAAAGGAGAAATCATAGGGCTGTCATCATTTGCTGAAGCCACCAAAGCAAAAAAGGAAATACAAAAAGGCAAAAACAAAAAATAAAAAAAAGAGGAAGTTTTGTTTCGCCGCTGAACTATAACGCCCACAGAGTGAAAAGACCGATTCCAATCGCAGCAAGTACAGCAATGATCACAACAAAGATTATTACAGCTAACACAGCAATTGCGAAAGCTTTCAGCCATCCACAGTCAAAGAAATGCTTCACCAAACCAAGCAATATTATGAACAGGATTATAGACGCAATAATGCCAAAAAACAAAGCATTAAAAACTGCACTGATAACGGTTCCAAGAACTACAATCCACATTGCATCAAGAAACTTTGCTTTCTGTGCTCCAACAAGTGCTCTTCCAGCTAACCAAAGGACAGGCGACAAAATGATGATGTTCACAACAATTTGTATCAACAGTGTATCCAGATTAAGTGCCAAATGAATTCCTCCCCTTTTTTAAACCAAACAACAAGTTTACTCCATTTCTTTTTATCTTTTGCCATACAAAACAGTGCCACTAAAAGAACACAAAAGCCCTCTTTTTTGCAACAATAACCGAACACAAGCCAAACATTACACGTTACCCGAATTAGCCCAGACACCAGAAAACTTTTTCAGCCCGGCACCTTGAGCGGTTGGAAGCCGCAGGCTGAGCACCTCGGCCGAAGCCTCGGTGCGTACACCCCGACTCCATCAAACCCATCTTCTATGGGAGCCCTCGTCCATGACTGAGGCCCTGTTGCCAAGGTCTCTTGTCAGGGAATGGTTACCTCGTTTCAGGAGCGGCTTCGAGCTTAGATGCTTTCAGCTCTTATCCGCGACAGCGTGGCTGCCCGGCAGTGCCCTGTCAGACAACCGGTAAACTAGAGGCTACAACGTCCCGTTCCTCTCGTACTGGGGACCCTTTCCCCTCAGGTAACCAGCACTCCCAGCAGATAAAGTCCGACCTGTCTCACGACGGTCTAAACCCAGCTCACGTTCCCTTTTAATAGGCGAGCAGCCTCACCCTTGGCCCCTTATGCAGGAC